>ENA-OPRW01000708-OPRW01000708.1-human-gut-metagenome-genome-assembly--contig:-NODE-708-length-29733-cov-3.854471_pt1 | contig 29733 bp, 20 predicted proteins | sample MGYA00241898_ERZ501890 | MGnify/ENA primary metagenome ERZ501890 (study PRJEB25962, sample SAMEA2042216) | human gut metagenome | biome: human gut; feature: human-associated habitat; material: faeces... | reverse complement strand
GGCTATTCCACCGACGCAAGCGGCAACCGCGTGACCTTCACTATCAGCGGGCAGCTTTTCCTCACCGACCTTACGGCGGGCGCGACGCGAGCCATCACGATAGAGGAAGATGAACTCAAACCGGTGCTGAACCCGCGCATCAGTCCCGACGGACGGCACATCATGTACACCACCGGCACGTATCTGGTGGACGTGGATCTCGCCGACGATGAAGAAACCGGCGACGCGATTTCGGTGGTCGCCTCGGCACCGCAGAACGGCGAATGGAAAATCGGATTGGCGGAATTCGCCGCAGGCGAAGAAATGGACCGCTACGACGGCTTCTGGTGGTCACCCGACTCCAAATACGTGCTCTTCGAAACCTACGACGAATCCCCCGAACCGATCTGGCATCTGTCGGACCCCGCGAATCCAACCAATCCGGCGCAAGCCAACCGCTATCCGCAAGCGTTGACCGCCAATGCCGACGTGCGGCTGACCCTGCTGGAACTCGGCTACGACAGCGACAACTGCTGCTACGGGGCAATCGCCAACGAAGTGCAGTGGGACCATGAATCCTACGAATATCTGGCCGCCGTAAGCTGGCGTGAAGGCCACGATCCGATCATCCTTGTGCAAGACCGCCTCCAGCAGCACGATCAGGTGCTCGCCATCCATGTAGGCGAGCCGATCGCCACCATGCGTGACGCGGAAAACGGCTTCACCGACGACAATGGCGACGAGGTCGAAACCTTCTCCATCGCCATTCCCGAATACGCGGAAGGTGAACGCCCCGGCACCACGCGCGTGCTTGAGGAACACGGCAACGACTACTGGCTCGACCTCATCCACGGCACCCCTGCATTCACTCCGGATGGACGCTTGATCTGCGCGATGAACGACATGGACGTCGATACGAACCGACTCACCGTTGATGGTACACCCTTCACTCCGGCCGGACTGCAGGTGCGCGAAGTGCTCGACGTGACCGACGACGACGTGCTGTGCGTGGTGCAGCGCACCCCTGAAATCCTGCCTGAAAGCGACCTGCCGTTCCTCTGGCAGTCGAATGCCGCCGACCATGACGCCCGCAGCTTCGACGTGGTGTCGATCCGATTTGACGGCACATGGGAGCCGCTCACCTACACGCCGGGCCAGTGGAGCATGTCCCGCGCCAGCAACGGCTGCGTGGTGACCGGACGGGGCATGGACGACGCAACCGTGCAAATGCAGCATTGCATGAACATCGTCACAACCGACGAAAATGGTACTGATATGACGTCAATGGTGGTCGCACCAATCGAAAACCATGCCGAAACCCCCGGATTCACGCCGAACGTGCACTTCACCCGACTCGGCGAACGTGAGCTGTACACGGCGATCGTGCTGCCCTCATCCGATAGTGAATACGCGCACGAAGCCATCCTGCCGGTACTCATGAAACCCTACGGAGGCCCCGGATTCCAGCAGGTCATCGAAAGTCAATCCTTCTATTGGGACGCGCAATGGTGGGCCAACCAGGGCTACATCGTGGTCACCACCGACGGACGCGGCACCACCGGACGCGGCCCGCAATGGGACCGCGCCATCTACGAAACCATGAAATCCGTAACGCTCGAAGACCAGATCGACGCCGTGCGCGCGCTGCCGGAAGCGTTGGAAGCGCTGGCTGGCGAGAATGCGGCAGCCAACGTTCCGCAACCCGATCTCAGCCGCGTCGCCATGATCGGCTGGTCGTACGGCGGATTCCTCTCCGCGCTCGCCGTGTTGGAGGCGCCGGAAACGTTCGCCGCGGCCTGCGCGGGCGCGCCTCCGACCGACTGGACGCTGTACGACACGCATTACACCGAACGCTATCTCGGCCTTGACTCGGCCGTGTACGAACGCAACAGCATCATCGCCGACGCGCCGCAGCTTGATCGCCCGCTCATGCTCATCCACGGGTTCGCCGACGACAATGTGACGATCGCGCACAGCCTGCGCCTGAGCCAGGCGCTGATGGCAACCGGACGTAAGCACACGTTCCTGCCGCTGACCGGCATCACGCACATGACCAACGACGAGACGGTTGCCGAAAATCTGCTGATCCTGCAGCGCGATTTCCTTGCGGAAGCGTTGGGGTGACGGCACCGTGACGACAGTGCAGTAACGGTAACGGCAACATCGCAAACGAAAGTGCTGCAAAGCGCCGTAGGAAGACAAAACGCGTTCCCCTGCGATTCCCGGACTGCCAAGCATCCGAACGTCGTGGGCGAACGCGTTCCCTTCTCGAATGCCAACATAAAACAGGCGAAACGACTTCGCAAGCGAGGGGGTACCACATTTGTGTACCCCCCCCAAAAAAAATCTGGGCTTGAAAAAGACGGAATCGGTGGATCGGGCTCGTCCTAACCCTGATCCGCAGCTATGGTCAAACCTGCACTTGTTCAAGCAAACCGGGCGAATCGTCGATGACGGTCACCGGAATGTACGCAAACAACGTCCAACTGCCGTCCTGCGCAGACGTGGTGAGCGTGCCCTGATACGATTCGAGCTGCTTCTTGAACGAGGCGAGCCCGTGGCCGCCCGGTAGTTCGTCATCGCGCTCGTCAGCTCCAGCCATGTCCTCTTTCATGGGATTGATTTGCGTGATTTCGATGGCATTCGGCCGGAGCATCACCGAAAGATCGACCTTGCTTCCCGGAGCGGCATGGCGTGCGATATTCGCATAGATCTCGCGCAGCAGATTATTGGCAAGTTCGGCGATTGCTTGCGATGCGCTCGGCTTGCCGCCCGCGCAGTGCCGGATGGACGTGATATTGAAGCCAAGCTTGCGCAAGCGACGATCGCCGTCATCCAGTGTTGCTCGCAGCAGATTGGCCAACGCTTCGCCGTCGGCGTCGCCGGGGAGAGTGGTGGCGTCCATATTCAATTCGTCGATGACGCGATGCACGTTCGTCAATGCGGAAAGAATATATTCGTTGATTTGACGCCAGTCTTCGGCATCGGCTGTTGTGGTTGCCGTAGTTGTGGTTGCGTTGGCAGGGTCAGCAGCGACGCCAGGGCCGCTAGAGTTGCCACCGATATGCCGTTGCGCCACAAACGACGCCGCTGACAAATCGCCCGTCACCGCATCGTGAATGGCATCGGCAATGCGTGCGCGGCTTTCCAATTCCTGCAGACGATTCTTGTTCTGCGCCGCTTCGAAGCTTTTCTGCGTTGTTTTTTCGCTCCAACTCAACGTCCGACCAAGCAGTAGCACCATGGCATACATGCTGACCATGGCGACGGGGTCGGTATTTGGGTCAGGGGGGTCAATCAGCAGAATGTTAACAACGTAATATATGAGTAACGTTGCCACGATAATGGCATTAGTGCTGTATGCGAGCATGCCATAGGCGTAAAGCTGCGCGGGAAGAGAATTTCCCAAATGCGCGTAGGGAGTAAACAGATCGCCTATGGAGGCAATCACGAGAATCGCCACCGATGTACTTTTCAGAAACAGCGGAGACAGTACGAGCGCCGTAACCAGCATCGCAACCCATATCACGCCAAATATGTCGGTAGGAGGCTCGTAGCAAACGCCGTATATGGTCCATGCAAGCACGATCAGCATAATGGCGAAACGGATTGGATGCCACAGGTTCGGATGCTGCGTGCGCATACGGTTGCGCCACGCAATGTACTGAGTTGCGGGTTTAGAGCGCATTGGACCTCACCCACAGTGCCACTGCCTGACGCGAGGTCTTGCAGTTAAGTTTTCTTAAAATACTTTGCATATGTTTGCGGATGGTGGCTTCGGAAATCCCCAAACGCTCGGCGATGTCCCGGTCAAGCATGCCCTCCGCGCACAAGGAAATAATCTGCTCCTCACGAACGGTAAGCGCGGGAGTGGTCTCAGCCTCCCTGCTGATACGCAGATTGGCCAACGCAGGCGGCTCAAATCCCTCCATCACCTCGCCATTGCACATACGCATAATAATCTGCGCCAACTGGTCGGCATTCTCCTTACCAACCAACCCTTGCGCACCAGCCTCAACCAGCTTGTCCCGATAACTATTGATGGAAAAACTGGTTGCACCGAGAATCGGCATGCGCTGGCCCATCAAACGCAACCGACGACACGTGGCGGGGCCTTGCAATCCCTCCATCGACATATCGAGAATCAATAAGCTGACATGGCCGTTCGCATCCTGGCAACGTTCTATCGCCTCACAGCCTGAAGTCGCCGTCCACACCACATACGCGGTCGGCACTTTGCTGGCAATGACGGCACTGAGCGAATCCAGCGCTCGCGGATCATTGTCGACCAGCGCGATGCGGTGAATCTTGGGATGCTTTTCCCGCGTGGACATCATGCGATTACTTTCCTTTTCCGCACAGCCACTGCAGCCATGTTGGGCAGTTGGAATCGTTGGCAGCGGAGATATCACCGTTGTTGTCAACGGGAGTTGCCGCCGCGTGCGCATACGTTGGTGTGCCGGTGAGAGACAGCGTTACCACCATCAGCAGTGAAACGAACTTCATACCTCCATAGTATGCGAGGATGGCGCGCGGGGGTGACGATTCGGTTGTTCCGGTACGCCGTTGATGCACTGACGCATCGTTATACAGCGCGCATGCCTGTGCTTAGTTTCGTCTTGGCGCCGTTCGCCTAAGATGGAACTATGACTATCACGCTCATCGACGAGGCGCGCTATGACGCCGAAATGGACGCTACGGTGCTGCCTGCGCTGCAGGCTTGCATGACGGAAGGTTGGATGGAACCGGCCACCGTCGATTGGGAAGGCAAGGCGTTGCCCAAGTTGGAGCGCCCCGGCCGGTTGCATTACTACCGCTACGACGCGCGCACATTCGACGCGTTGCGCGAGGAAGGCGCTTCGGGCGTATTTCGTGGCGCGATCGTCATTTCGCACGGATTCACCGAATTCGGACGCAAATACAGCGAAATGGTGTGGTACTTTCTGTTGGCCGGCTATTCGGTGTGCGTGTTCGAGCATCGCGGGCATGGCCATTCCGCGCACGATATGAGCAATCCAAGTTTGGTATGGATTGACGATTGGCGGCGATATGTGGCCGATTTCGCCACGTTTGCACAGACTGTGGGGCGTGAGGCGGCGGATGGTGGCCCAATGTACCTGTACTGCCATTCCATGGGCGGCGGTATCGGCGCGGCCGCGCTGGAACGTTACCCGTCGCTGTTCGACAAGGCGGTGCTGTCCGCGCCGATGATCGCGCCGGTGGTCGGCATGCCGACGTGGGTCGCACGCATTGTGGTCGGCGTAATCTGCGGGCTTGGCTTCGGCAAATCACGCGTGTTCGGTCATACCGATTTCGACGGAAACCTCAATCTCGACGATTACGAGGGAGCCTCCGAGGCACGCATCCGCTGGTTCCACAAGCAACGTTTGGCGGACGTGACGTGCCAGACCAACGCTGCCACTTTCGATTGGGCAAACCAGGCGATGGCGCTTTCCCGAGCCGTGCTCAGACCCGACATGTGTGGAGCTATCGAAGCCCCGGTATTGCTGTTTCAAGCCGGACGCGACGTGTGGGTGCTCAACGGACCACAAGATGACTTCGTCGAACGTGTGCGAGAAGGCGGCGGTTCCATCGAAAAAGTGCGATACAGCCAGTCATTACACGAAATTTTTTCCATGCCGAATGCCGTGCTCGGATCATATCTCGGCAAAATCCTCGATTTTTTGTCAGCGCCGAACGCAAGCTTGGCGGAATAAATCTGTTTTGCATAACTGACGTTTAATATGCGTACCGTGTGCGTTACAATCGCCGTGAATTTGCCGTGAAAGCCGTGGAGAGAGAGCGAGGGCAGTCCGTGGCAAAGCAAACGTCGGGACAGGCGTCGCAATCGCAGAAAACTTCCGAATCGCAAAAAACCGCGAAAAAAACCGCGGAAAAAACGGAACATGTGCTGGAACAGACGCCGAAAAGCCTGCTTATCGGCACTGGCATGACATTGCTGGGCGGTGCCATGTGGGGTATGAACAGCACCGTGGCCAAACTGCTGATGCGCGACTACCAGCTGGATCCGATCTGGCTTTCCTGCGTACGCGCGCTATTCGCCAGCCTGATCTTCCTGGTCGGATCGGCCATCACCACACCGCAGAAACTCGCCGGAGCGGTCAAAGACGTCAAATCGTATCCGAAATATTTGGTCACCACACTGATCTGCGTGCTTCTGGTGCAGGTCTCCTACCTGATGACCATCGACTGGACGAACTCCGGAACCGCCACCGTATTGCAGACGCTCAACCTGATTTTCGTGCTCGCCTGGGTATGCCTGCGCGGCAAACGACTGCCCCTCAAGCGTGAATTGGTCGGCGTGCTCCTGGCGTTCGCAGGCACGTTCCTCATCGCCACCGGTGGCAACTTCGCCTCGCTGTCGCTGCCATGGCAGGGGCTCGCATGGGGACTGGTTGACGCGGTGAGCACCGCGGCCATGTCCATTCTGCCGGTCGTGCTCATGCTCAAATGGGGCAACATGACCATCAACGGCATCACATTCCTCATGTCCGGACTCATTCTATGCCCGTTCGCGCAACCGTGGGCGAACATTCCCGCACTGGACGTGCGAGGCGTGCTTCTGCTGCTCTACGCCATCGTATGCGGTACATTCCTTGCGTTCTGGCTCTACATGGCCGGCGTGATGCGCGTCGGCGCGGTGCGTGCCACCATGCTCGGCACCAGCGAGCCGGTCATGGCCACCGTCACCGCAGTGGCCTGGGCCGGCGAAGCGTTCACCTTCACCGACCTGACCGGCTTCGCCATGATCATCATCATGGTCTTCCTGGTGCGCTGACCTACCCTGTTCCGCCTTCCCCTCGCGCCTTAGTTGTCCGATTCTGCAGAATCGGACAACCAGAACGCAAAACCCATACCTTGGTTGTCCGATTCACCAGAAACGGACAACCAAACAGGTACAACTGCCCCACAGTTGTCCGTTTCTCCCGAATCGGACAACCAGGGCATAAAAAATGTGCCGCGGATGACCGATTCTGCAGAATCAGACATGCACAGCACAGGAGAGGGAAGCACTACTTGGCATACACGGAGAAGCGCTCGCCCACGTGCGCGGCCTGCTCAGCCTCATTCACCACGGCGATCGCGTAATCCGCGTAGCTGATGTAGCTCTGCCCGGCGGCATTGACGGTGAACTCCTCACCGGTGAGTCCGTACTCCGTGCAATCCGCCGAAACAACCAATGACAGATGAAAGGGATTCGGCATCCTGGAGCATTCCTGCCGGAAATGTCGGGAGCCGCTGAGCTCTACTATCACTGGGGAAACGAAAAGGCCAGAACCTTTCGACTCCGGCCTTTCACCATGGTGCGAGCGGGGGGAGTTGAACCCCCACGAGCATACACTCACTGCCACCTGAAGACAGCGCGTCTACCATTCCGCCACGCTCGCAGACAGTCAACTAATTTACACCAAAACCCACGCAACCTCAAATCGGCGTGTCGCGCCGCCATTTTCCGTAGGAAAATATAAGCGGTGCGACGCGAGGAGGGAGGAAGCCCTGTGGGCTTCCGTACGACGGAGCCATCCTTGCTCCCGCCATTTTCCGTAGGAAAATTCAAGCGGCGCGACGCTCTGTGCGTCCGATTCTGGCGTTTCGGACATCCAGCGAGTGTTTTTAGGTTGCTTACTTGTCCGTTTCTCCAGAATCGGACAAGTAGAACGTGAGATAAGCATTGTGGTTGTCCGTTTCGCCCGAATCGGACATGTAGGGCATGAAACATGTGGTGCGGTTGTCCGATTCTCCAGAATCGGACAACCGGGAGGGGCGGTATGGGCATTAGATGTCTGATTCTGGAGAAACGGACACATTGGGTGGTGGATGGGGGTGAGACGGATGGGTGTATGCATGACATGCGCGGAACACATGAAAAAAGGCTCCGACGGGTCTGTCCGTCGGCGCCTTGGAACGCGGAAGTGTGGATCGGCGTTCGTTTGGGCGGAAAGCCCAAGTGAAATGCATTAGCCGCGTGATCCGTTGGCGTAGAAGCGGGCCAGGGTTTCGTCGCGGAATTCGTCGAAATATCCGTCGTCGATCGACGCGCGAATGTCGTCCAGCAGCTTCACGAAGAAATGCTCGTTGTGGATCGTCGCCAATGTGAAACCGTTGAATTCGCGGGCACGCAACGCATGATCCACATAAGCGCGCGAATAATGCGTGCACGTGTAGCAGTCGCAGCCCTCTTCAAGCGGACCGAAATCATGCTTGAATTGCGCGCGCTTGATGTTGTAGCGCCCGTCGCGCGTGAAAATCGCGCCATTTCGGCCGCAACGCGCCGGTGCGACGCAATCGAACGTGTCTCCACCATTCTCGACGCATGCGAAAATATCGTCGACTGCGGCGATGCCGAGCACGTGGCGCGGTCGGCTTTCCGGCATCGCATCGCAAATCCAAGCGCAAGTGTCGCCGATAATGCGCTTCTCGATCGCGCCTCCGATACCGACGCCGTCGAAGTCCAACGAAGCGATCTGTTCGGCCGCATGCCTGCGCAAATCCTCATAATTCGCGCCCTGCACCACGCCATACAGCGCCTGATACGGCTTGCCGACGCGCTCTTCGGTAAGTCTCTTATGCTCGGCAACGCAACGCTGCGCCCAACGGTAGGTGCGTTCCACGGAACGCTCCTGGTAGCCGCGCGTGTTCATCAGTGTGGTCAGCTCATCGAACGCGAACATGATGTCGGCGCCGATCTTATGTTGGATTCCCATTGAAATTTCGGCGGAAAAACGGTGCAGTGAGCCGTTGAGCGGCGATTTGAACGTTACACCGTCCTCGTCCACGAACGCGAGACGCTCCTTGCCTTCGGCGATCACGTCGTCTGATTTCATGCCGGTCACGTCCATGGCGAGGGTTTTCTTGAAGCCTGCGCCGAGCGAAAGCACTTGGAAACCGCCGGAATCGGTGAAGGTCGGACCGTTCCAGTTCATGAATTTGGCAAGGCCGCCGGCTTCGTCGAGCACTTGCTCGCCGGGGCGTTCATACAGGTGAAACGCGTTGGACAGCAGGCATTGCGCGCCGAGGTCCTTCATGGTTTCGGGCAGAACGGCTTTCATCGCGGCCTGCGTGGCCACGGGCACGAACGCCGGAGTGTGAATATCGCCGTGGGGGGTATGAATGGTGCCGGTGCGGCCGTATCGTGCGCCGCCGCGTCCCTTGCCGTCGGCCGCGTCGGGAAGGCGGGTTTTCTGTTCGAAATAGAAGGCGTCGCGGCGGCCCGGCTTGCCTGGTTCCGCTCCACGCGGATGTTCGATGAGATTTTCGGACACTGCGGTTGCCGCGTTTTGCGTGTCTTGCGCTGTGTCGGTAGATGATTCGGTAAGGCTTGTCATGCGGAATATTTTATGCGATAGCGGCGATTCCTGAAAGTGCTGCAAAGAATGCGATCGGTGAAATGAAAACAAGGAAGATGTGGAAAGTGCGATGAAGGTGACGATCGCATTTTGGTGCGATTTTCAGATTCAATGGTGATGTTGAACGTATTTGGTTGCTACTTTCAACAAACATTCAGGAAACTTCCAGAGCGAGTATCTTTACTCGTAGATAGCAGTTCGAGCGGCACGATTGCTGATTTGTGAAATGCCGCGAGACGAATAAGGAGCGAAAATGGCTGAAGAGAACGACCAGAACGCCGTGCAGCCGCAGAATGACGAACAGCAGACCGTGCCGATGCCGCCGGTTGATGCGGAACAGACGCAAACTTACGCAGGCGAGTCGTATGCCGCAGAGTCGGCTACCGAACCGATTGACGTGCAGGGTGGTATTGCGGATCAGCCGACGGCCGCCATGCCTGTTGCAAACGATGGCGCTTCGGAGAAATCCGCAGCTGCGGCGGACGATACGCCGGATTATGCTTCCGCAGCGGGTGAACGTACCGTGGTCGACGGCTCCGCGCAGGATGCGCCGACCCAGCAGTACCGTCCGGCACCGGAATATGGTGCGTACGGTCCCGTACCGACGCAGCCGGCTGGTGGCACCGCCTCCGCGAACGGTACTGCGAATGGCGCTGCGAATGGCGCGCCGAACATGCCTCCGCAGCCACAGTATGGCGCATACGGGCAGGCTTCCGGACAGCAGCCGCAGCAGCGTCGCAATCCTTTCTTCGGCAATCCGTATGTGGGCGGAAATCAGCAGAACGATCAGCAGAACGCGCAATCGAATAACGGCAATCCATTTATGAAGCCCGCTGCGCAGGGCGGAGCCAACGTGCCGCCAGCCGCGCCGAATACTCCCAATAACGGCAACCCGTTTGGGAATCCGAATAACGGTAATCCGTTCGGTGCCCCGCAGCAGAATGGCGCAGCGACCAAGCCGAAGTCCGCTTCCGGCGTGACCGGGCATGTGATGACCGGCGTGGTGGCGGCCCTCGTCTCCGCGGTATTGTGCCTCGGCGTCGGCTACGCGGCAATCACCAATGGATGGGTGACCGTACCCACCTCCAGCTCACTGACCAGCGTGAAGTCCAACACGTCCGGATCCGGTTCGGCGAAAGCCAAATCCGGCGAGGCCGCGGACTGGAGCGCGGTGGCGAAGGAAGTGTCCGATTCTGTGGTGTCCATTGACGTGGAGACCAGCGACGGCAGCGCCAAAGGCTCCGGTGCAATCATCAGCGACAAAGGCTACATCGTCACCAACAACCATGTGATTTCCGGCGCGAAGCAGATTCAAGTGACGCTCGCCAACGGCACCATCTACTCAGCGCAAATCGTCGGCACCGACACCACCACCGATCTGGCCGTAATCAAGCTCGACAATCCGCCGAGTGATCTGAAGGCCGCGGAATTTGCCGATTCCGACAATCTTGCCGTGGGCGAATCCGTGATGGCCATCGGCAACCCGCTCGGCTACGATGACACCGCAACCGTCGGCATCGTTTCCGCGCTCAACCGCCCGGTGACCGTGTCCGATGACAACAACAACGACATCGTCACCAACGCCGTGCAGATTGACGCGGCCGTCAATCCGGGCAATTCCGGCGGTCCGACCTTCAATGCGGCCGGCCAAGTGATCGGCATCAACTCGTCCATCGCATCCACCACAACGTCCTCCGGCACAGCCGGATCCATCGGCATCGGCTTCGCCATTCCGTCGAACCTGGTAAAGCGTGTGGCCAACGAAATCATCGACAACGGCACCGTGCAGCACGTGGCGCTCGGCGTCACCATCAAGAGCTCCACGGTTGAGGCGGACGGCGTGACCCGCGGTTGCACGCAGGTGCAGTCCGTGGTCGACAACAGCCCGGCGGCCAAGGCCGGAGTGAAGGCCGGCGACTCCATCGTGGCGTTCAACGGCAAGGCGGTGAACAACAACTACTCACTGCTCGGCTACGTGCGTGCCTCCGCCATGAACGACAAGGTGACATTGACGGTCGTGCGCGACGGCAACACCATGGAGCTTGACGTGACACTCGACCAGGAGGAATCCCAAACGAACTCCTCCAACAGCCAGAACCAGCAGAACAACGGCAATGATGGCCAGAGCCAGAACGGCAATGGCAACGGCGGTAATGACGGCAATGGCGGTAACGGAAATGGACAGAGCGACGGCAACGGTAGCAACGGCTACGGTGACGGTGGCGGCCTGTTCGACCCGTTCGGCCTGTGGTAAAGCGAGATGTTGATGCGGTGCGTGAATTGACGGACGCAAGTTGTTGCGGTGCGCAAGTCAAGACTGTTGGGCTGGCTAAAACGTTTCGCGACATGCGAACGGACGGAAGCCACCCGATAGGCTGACGGCGAAGACGCGGCTGGCACCACGAAATCGCAAGTACAACGAAAACCGCGAAAATCAACAAAAAGCAAGCCAAAAGAAGAATGCAATAAGGGCTGTGTGAGCAATCGCACAGCCCTTATTGCTGTATTGCGGCACAAAAATCGCAAATATTTGCTATGCTGAAAATATCTTTTTACGCCGTGTATCGATGGCTCGCGCAGGCGAGGCGCCGATGGGTTAACAAGGCGTCCGATACGAGCGTAAGGAGATTCTCATGCGTAGAATCATCGATATTTGCTGGCGACTGTGCAAGCAGGTTCCGCTATTGCCGATTACTATTCTTGCTGCGATTCCGTTGGCATTGCTGGGGGAGTGGAAGCCGTGGGGCGAGGCTGCGTGGGATTCGTGGATTTCGCAAGTCGGCGTTGACGGGTTGAGTGCGTTCAATCCGGGCGTTGGGCAGTGGATTGTGATCGCGTTGGTTGCGTACACGATTGTGGTGACGGTACGCGGCATGATCGACGATCTGCGGCATGGGCATGTTGGCGTCGATCTGCTGGCGGTCGTCGCGATTGCGTCGACGGTCGCAGTGCAGGAATATTGGGCTGCATGGGCCGTGGTGCTGATGATCTCGTCCGGCGAGGCGATCGAGGAATTCGCGCAGTCAAAGGCCGAAAGCAACCTGACCGCGCTGATCGACGCGGCACCGCGAACCGCGCACGTGGTCGTGCTGCCCGGCATGCGGGGGCATGTGCACGCGTCGGGCAGCGAGCATACGGCCGACGTGACAGCCGACGGATTTCGTACTGTCAGAGTGTCCGATTCTGGAGAAACGGACAACCAAGACGGTGAAAAGCATGCTTATGTGTCCGAATCTCCAGAATCGGACAAAAATGGTGGCGAAGTGAGACTGCACATGTCCGATTCTGGAGAATCGGACAACCAGGGTGACAAAACGCGTGCTTTTGCGTCTGAATCTCCAGAAACGGACACAAAAGGTGCTTCGCAAACGTATGATGCGGCCGGGGAGCATTTCGAAACGGTCCCCGTTGATCAGGTACAGCTCGGCGACGTGATCCTGGTGCTGCCCGGCGAAACGGTGCCGGTCGACGGTGAGCTGCTGTCGGGCGTGGCCACGTTGGACCTAAGCAACATCAACGGCGAGCCCGTTCCCCGCGAAGTATATGCGGGCGCTCGCGTGATGTCCGGTGCGGTCAACGGCTCCACAACATTGACCATGCGCGCCACGCAACTTGCGCACGATTCGCAATACCAGAAGATCCTGGAGCTGGTCTCGTCGGCGCAAGAGTCGCGCCCCGCTGTCGTGAAGACCGCGGATATGCTTGCAGTGCCGTTTACCGTGCTTTCGCTTGCGATTGCTGGGATTGCATGGGCGATTTCCGGATTGCCGCTGCGATTTGCGCAAGTATTGGTGCTTGCTACGCCGTGTCCGCTGTTGATTGCCGCGCCGGTCGCATATGTGGCTGGAACCGGGCGACTTGCCAAAGCGGGAATCCTGATCAAAGCGCAGGATGTGCTGGAAAATCTAGGTCGCGTATCGCATATTTTCTTCGACAAAACCGGCACGCTCACCGTCAAGCAGCCGCAGGTCGTACGTGTAGAGAAGCCGTTTGAGACGAGTTCGCCGTTCAATGAGGACCATATTCTCATGATGGCTAGCGTGGTGGAAGGCTATTCGGTGCACATTCTGTCGAAAGGCATCGCGGCGGCCGGACGCAAGGCTATGGATGATTTGTATGCGCGGTATGCGGCGGGGCAGAGGCTGTGCGTCGAGCGCGATTTGCCGGGGCACGGGCGCGACTATCCGGTGGTGAAGAACATTGTAGAGGAGTCCGGCAAGGGTATATCCGGCGAAGTGAACGGGCATCAGGTGCGCGTGGGGCGGTTCGCATACGTGACGGCTGACGAATCCGGATTCATGCCGGTGCTGCATATGCCGGATGCGACGTATTACGTGTCCGATTCTGCCGAATCGGACAAACGGGAGACTCAGAATGCGCTGCGGATGTCCGATTCACCAGAAACGGACATCCAGAGGGCTAAAACGTGTGTTTACTTGTCCGATTCTGGAGAATCGGACACTATGGGAGTGAGGAACGGGGTGCCTGACGATGCGCAGCCTGCAGCCGCGCCCTCTACTTCCGCGTCCGTCGCAACCCAATCCGCCGCTCGCAAGCCTGAAACCGCAAACTCGCTGTTTGCCCCGCTCGCTCCTGACGAAATGGCTGCATACGTGGCGATTGACGGCCGTCTTGCCGCCCGCATCGTACTTCGTGACGTGCCTCGCGAGAATGCGAAGCGTTCTTTGGCTCGCCTGCACGAGTTGGGTGTCAAGGAACTGTCCATGCTTACCGGCGACAAGGCTGCGTCCGCCCGCATCATCGCAAACGAAGTCGGTATCGACGACGTGCAGTCCGAACTGTTCCCTGAAGACAAGGTTGCCGCCGTCAAGAGCGCCACTGAATCCAAGCACCAGAAGCTGTCGTTGTGGAATCGCATCAAGCAACGCGTAACCGGCGAATCCAAGAATCGTCAAATCACCATGATGGTCGGTGACGGCGTCAACGACGCCCCCGTACTTGCGGTTGCCGATATCGGCATGGCCATGACCGACGGCACGTCCACCGCGGCTTCCGAATCTGCGCAAGTGGTCATCATGAATGACGACATTGCGTCCGTTCCGCGGGCCATCGCCATCGCGCGCCGCACGAAAAAGGTGATGTTGCAGGCGGTGCTGATCGGCCTCGGCCTTGCGATTATCGGCATGATCGCGGCCGCGTTCAATCTGATTCCCGTGGTTGTCGGCGCGTTCATGCAGGAAGCGATTGATGTTGTCAGCATTCTGTGGGCGCTCACCGTGCTTTTCGACCGTGGCGAATCAGCCTGATTGCGCCTCGAAACCCCGTATCTCGCCTATATATGGCAGATTTGGAGGTCTGTCAGCAAGTATTTCGCTTATATCTGGCAGGTCCATATGAGAAAACCTGACTTAGGGGGCGAGAATACACCCTCTAAGTCCGGTTTCTCAAAACAGCTCTGCCATACATAACGCAGATAGCTCCGGACGAACTTCGGAATCTGCCATACATAAGGCATGTATAAGGCAGATTCGGAAGTTTTGGGATTGTTTACAGCGAGCTCGGGGAGATTTCTCCAGCGATCGATACGCGCATCCACTTGCCAAAGTCGGCTCCGCTCACGCCTTGCGACAGCAGGAACATGATTTTCGCATACGTGGCTTCCAGCGTCATATCGCCAGATCCAATTGCGCCGGCGCGTGCGATCGCATCGCCTGTCTCGTAATGGCCGAGCAGCACTTCCGCCTGCTGACATTGCGACGCGATCACAACGGGAACATCGTCATGTAGCACGTCGGCAATCACGTCAGTCAGTCCAGGCTCGTCGCTCGGCACATTGCCGACGCCGTACGCACGCAACAAAACCGCTTCCGGCCGCGGCGTAAGCATCGCTTCCAACCGTGCCGCGGAAATGCCGGGTGCCATATCGATCACCGCAACATCATGGCGAGAGTAAGGCTGAGGCGACGTCCAACCGCAGCCAACCGCAGCGGAATCGCCCGCATACCAATGCCATGGCGTGCCAGTGCGTGCCAGCGGGCCGACGGAAGGCGCCGAAAATCCTTCAAACGCCCAACTCGACGACTTACTTACGCGATTTCCGGCAAACAGGTGATGTCCAAAAAACAGTCCCACACCGTGGAATCGTCCGCTCATCGCAGCGTTCAGCGCACCCGTGACATTCGCAGTGGCATCCGATTCGATTTTGCCGAGCGGATGCTGCGATCCCGTGAAAATCACCGGCTTGCCGAAATCGGCCAGTGCATACGAAAGCGCGGCGCTCGAATAGCTCATCGTGTCGGTGCCATGCAGCACCACGAACGCGTCGGCATCATCGTGATGCGCACGCAAGTCATCAACCATCGTCTGCCAATTGTCGGGCGTCGCGTTCGACGAGTCGATAAGCGGATCAAGCTCGGTGAACGTGAACAGGCTTGCGTCCATGTGCGCGTCCTCCAGCAGGCGGAACAGCCAGCTGCGAGTGTCGGCTCCCGGAATCAGGCCGTTCGGAGAGTCAATCATGCCGATGGTGCCGCCGGTATATGTGATGTGAATGCGCATATTGCCACCTCTTATGATGAGGGCCCTCGCTCGATGAGGGCCCGATTGCAGTTATTGCGATTGTACGTTCGCCTGACGCCGAAGCATGCCGGAACGCTGGAATGCCGGCGATTGCCATCGACGCCAAGGTTTGCGATGACGTGCCTACTTGCCCGGCACTTCCGTGGTTTCCAGCACGTCGGCGACATCGTTGTCGTTGTCGTCAAGCATCTCATCCATGAGATTGCCGTTGATGCGGCCGCGCACGTAGAACCATCCGGCGATCATGGTCACAACCACCACCGCGAACATGAGCAGCGTCCAACGGCCGGCCGCGCTGGTGAGATTGGACAGCACGACCACGGCGAAGAACAGCAGCGAGATGTAGTTGGTGTACGGGGCTCCCGGCATGCGGTACGCGGGGCGGGTCTCCTCGCCGGCCTTGACCTTCTTGAGGAAGGAGATATGCGTGACGAGGATGGCGGCCCACGTTCCTGCGATGCCGATGCCGGCGAGGTTCATGACGATTTCGAACGCGTCAGACGGCAGCACGGCGTTCAGCACGACGCCGATCAGACCGAGCGCGGAGGTGATGATGATGCCGCCGTATGGTACGTGATGCTTGTTCATGCGGGCCGCGAACTTCGGGCCGGAGCCGGCCACCGCCAGGGATCGCAGGGTGCGGCCGGTGGAATACAGGCCGGCGTTGAGCGAGGACAGCGCCGCGGTGAGCACGACCACCTGAATCACGTCTCCGGCGTGCGGAATGCCGATGCCGGAGAAGAACGTGACGAACGGGGATTCGTTAGAAGAGTAGGCGGTGTACGGCAGCACAAGAGCCATCAGCACGACGGATCCCACATAGAACACGAAAATGCGGATGATCATGGAGTTGATGGCCTTCGGCAATACCTTTTCGGCGTCCTTCGCCTCGCCCGCGGCCACGCCCACCATTTCGGTGCCGCCGAAGGCGAACACCACGCCCAGCGTCAGGGCGACCACAGGGGCGATGCCCTTCGGGAACAGGCCGCCGTTGTCGGTGATGTTGGCCACGCCGGCGTGGGAGCCGCCCACCGGAGCGCCGGTGACGATGGCCCAGATGGCGATGACCATGAACGCGATGATAGTGGCCACCTTGATGGCGGCGAACCAGAATTCCGCCTCACCGAACATCTTCACGCTCAGCAGATTCAGCACGAACACCAACGCCAGGGCGATCAGTGCCAACAGCCACTGCGGCACGCCTTGGAACGCCTTCCAGTAGTGGAAATACACGGCCACGGCGGTGATATCGGCCATGACGGTGACCGACCAGTCGAGGAAGAACAGCCAGCCGGTCACGTAGGCGCCCTTCTCACCCAAGAATTCGCGGGCATATGACACGAACGCGCCCGACGATGGACGGCGAATCGCAAGCTCACCCAACGCGCGAACCATCAGGAACGCGAAAATACCGCACACCGCGTATGCGATCGCAAGACCTGCGCCACCCTGCGCGAGACGGCCACCAGCGCCCAAAAACAGGCCGGTGCCAATGGAACCGCCGATGGCGATCATCTGGATATGACGGGGCTTCAGATCCTTCGCATAGCCGGCGTCGCTCTTGTCGAGCTTGCGTACGCCGCCTTGCTCCGGTGCTTTGGATTGCGCCAAGTTGTTGGAGTCACTCATAATTCTTCTTCTTCGTGATACGGTGCGCGCCACAATCGTAAATTTTCCCACCACAACGCGTTGCAGTGGCGGTGTCAATCGATTGACAGTGCATAGTGTCGCACATAGTATACGGTTTGTTTATTACTTACGGTGGTGTTCGCCGGCGACATGACCCCGTACTCCGTCGGGCGCGCATGCGTGAGGAAGTCGCAAGAAAATACTCGTGCGCCCCTGTTGCAAATGCAGGGAATGCATTAGGCTAGAGCGCGTGACTGAAACTCATGAACTTCGTATTGCTGTAATCGGCGCCGGCCCTGCAGGCGTCTACTCCTCTGACATTTTCCTGCGCCAGTTGAAGAAGCTCGGCGAGGAGCTTGGCCTCGGCACTGCCGCTCGCATCGACCTGTTCGAAAAGCTGCCTGTGCCGTTCGGCCTGGTGCGCTACGGAGTGGCCCCCGACCACCCGTCCATCAAATTCATCGCGTCGGCGCTCGAAAAGACGCTCGACAACCCCGACATCCACCTGTATTGCGACGTGGAATTCGGCAAGGACGTGACCCTCGACGAGCTGCTTGAGCGTTACGATGCCGTGCTGTTCGCCACCGGTGCCGTTGGGGACAAGCCTCTTGGACTGCCGGGTGCCGACCTGGATGGCGTGTATGGCGCAGCCAAGTTTGTGGAATGGTACGACGGTTATCCGACCGGCGCTCGCGAATGGCCGCTTGAAGCTGAGGAAGTCGCCGTGATCGGCGGCGGCAACGTGGCCATGGATGTGGCGCGCGAACTCATGCGCAATGCCGACGATCTGAAGGAACGCACTGACATTCCGGACAATGTGTACGAGGGCATCAAGGAGAACAAGGCTCGCGTGCTGCACCTGTTCATCCGCCGCGGTGTGGCGCAAGCCAAGTTCTCCGTACAGGAATTGCGTGAGATGGAGAAGCTGCCGGGAGTGCAGCTGATCATTAACGAAGACGATTTCGATTTGGATGAAGACACGATTGAAGAGGCCGGCAAAGACAAGCTGACCCGTCAGATGGTCGAAGAGCTGTTCACGATTCGTGAGATGGCGGAAGACATGGAAGATGACGGTGACGTGGATTACGAGGGTAATACGGCTGATCGCAAGTATTATGTGCACTTTAATTCCGCGCCGGTCGAAGTGCTGGGCGAGGACGGCAAGGTCGTTGGCATTCGCGTGGAGAAGACCGAAACGTCGGCTGACGGCAAGATGAGCCGTACCGGCAAGTTTGAAGAGTATCCGGTGCAGGCCGTGTACCATGCGATCGGCTACAAGCCGGCCACCGCGCCGGGCATCGCGTACGACGAGCGTCACGCGCATCTGGCGAACGCGAACGGTGACGGACGCATCACCACGACCGCTTCGGCCGAGGACGGCGCGCAGGTGCGTGAACGTCTGTATGCCACCGGTTGGGCTAAGCGCGGCCCAGTCGGACTGATCGGCTCCACCAAGTCCGACGCGCTGCTCATCGTCACCAACATGCTGGAAGATCTGTCCAAGGCAGCCGAAGGTGGTCGTGTGGCGGCGGACCGCGATCCGGAATCCATCGACCGTTTGCTGGCCTCCCGTGGAGTCAAGCCGATCGACTTCGCCGGTTGGAAGAAGGTCGACGCGTACGAACGTGCCGACGGTGCGAAGGAAGGTCGCGAGCATAAGAAGGTCATCGACCCGGAGCAGATGCGCGCCCTGGCTCACGCCTAAGGTGGGTGTTTGAAACCCAGTCTGATAGGTTTCAGGCTTCTTTCATGCGTCTTGGGTGTCCGCTTCTGGAGAATCGGACACCCGGGGAGAAGCTGAGCGTGCGAACTTCCGCAACTGCCCCTAGTCCTTTCCACAGCCCAGTCTCCAGCGCATATCCAGCAAAAACTCAGACTCCGTTTCTACGCTAGTGACCATGAACGGCAAATTGCAGGTGCATGGCCATTGCAATGGCTTGAAAACAACGCTGTTATTCGCGTTGATGTGGGGCGTCATCATGCTCATTTGGTGGGCGACCGGTGGCAGCCAGCGCACACTTGGTATCTACATTCTCATCGGACTTGGCTCAACGTTCGCATCCTACTGGTTTTCCGACAAACTCGCGATCGCATCCATGCGTGCGCAGGAAGTCAGCGAGCAGGAAGCGCCGGTACTGTACAAAATCGTGCGCGAACTGTCGGCGAAGGCGGGCAAGCCTATGCCACGTATTTATATCGCCCCAACCATGAGTCCCAATGCGTTCGCAACGGGACGCAATGAACGTCATGCGGCGGTCTGCTGCACACAGGGCATTCTGCAGATGCTCAACGAACGTGAGATTCGCGGCGTGCTCGGTCATGAGCTTATGCACGTGTACAATCACGACATCCTGACGTCTGCAATCGCGTCCGCAATGGCGACGGTCATTTCGTATCTAGGCTATTCGCTCATGTATTTCGGTGGTGGCAATTCGCGCGACGATCGTAATGACTCGTCTTCTAATGGTCTTGGATTGCTGGGTGTGCTGTTGAGTACGATTCTTGCGCCAATTGCCGCTTCGCTTATTCAGATGGCGATTTCGCGTACGCGAGAATATGATGCTGACGAAGATGGTTCCATGCTTACGGAAGATCCGGAGGCGCTTGCGTCCGCATTGAATAAGATTTCGAACGGCGCTGAGACGATGCCGATGCAGAAGACTGCTGGTACGCAGTCGGTTGCTGCGATGATGATTGCGAATCCGTTTTCTGCGGAAGGTTTCTCCAAGCTGTTTTCTACGCACCCGCCGACCTCGGATCGCATTGCGCGGCTGATGCAGATGGGGCAGGAGATGCGTCAGCAGGGCGTGCAGTCCGGATATTTGGCCGGTGGCTATGCCACGAGCGGCGTTGCGGCGGCGGATATTCGGCAAGGCGGACGTTCTGCGATGGCTGGTGCCGGTGGTCCGCAATTTGGAACGCAGTATGGGTCCGGGCATGATTCGGTCGGCTCGGCTGGCGGATCTTTTCGCGACTATTCGCAGCGGCCGCGCGGCTGAGTTTCCGTGATATTGCGGAAAATTGATATCGCATGTCGGTCTGTGTCCGCATACGCATCCGTTGCGTGCTAAACTGAAGTTTCGTGCCCAAAAGGCACAACCTTGCGGATGTAGTTCATCGGTAGAACGAAAGCTTCCCAAGCTTTAGAGGCGGGTTCGACTCCCGTCATCCGCTCCATTCGCTTCACGATGAAGCTATGAAACTCAATCATTCCAACGATTTTCAATTTTGCAAGCATTCGCTCAATCACATGATTTTTGTTGAATTGTTGTCACCTCGTTGTCACGAGGCGTGTAAAAGAGGATTCGGAGAGTGGTTTGGACTCAAGAGTTTTCCCGTGGTCAATGTCTCTGCTGCGGTGATCTTGTTGCTGATGGATGTTGCCACATCATCAAGATCGGTGTCGAATAGGTCTGCATAGGTATCCAGCGTCATGGCTGCATTCTTATGGCCCAACATACGTTGTACGGCCTTGACGTTGGCTCCGGAGCAGATGAACCGGCTCTACGAGTGCGGCAGCTACGCAAAGGCCAATGACTCCACGCCGGATTCCAGCCATCTGGAGAAGCACCCCATGCGTCTGCCGCCGATAGCGATAGCCGAAATGAGAGCCGACAAAATACGGGTCAACAGGGAGCATGGCGGCGATCCGCGCCGGGCCCACGGCATGTTCCTGCGTGCCAAACTGTCGGCGGCCTTCCGCTTGCTTGAAGACCCGCTGTCATTCGAAATCATGCAGGAGGACTGGGAACTTGCGGGCATGATGATGCGTTACTCGCGTCGATGCTACGAGGAGAACCTGCAAGAGTATAGGAATGAGAACCTCAAACGACGCGCGGACTATAAGGAGGAGGACGAGCTGGTCCGCGAACAGGTCGATATGCGTTCCCAGCTCGCCACCGAGGAGCGCATCATGGAGGTACTGTCCAACTCGCCGAAGCCATCTGTGTCCAAAGGGGAATTGACCCGTTCCCTGTCCAAAAGACAGAAAGCCAGTCTGGATGCCGCTCTGGAGAACCTGATGGCTTCAGGAAAGATCAAACACAGGAAGGGCATGAAGGGCGGCCACTGGTATTCACTTGCGTGAGCGACCTACCGACCTACCCGCCTACTCACTACTGCCGTAAGGGTTTCTGCGACCTACCGACCTACCTGCGGGAATCCAAGGTAGGTCGGTAGGCGACCAAATCCCAGTAATTCCACCGGGTAGGTCGGTAGGTTGGTAGGTTTTTGGGAATAGACCAATTCTGACCGACGATTAAACCCCGGCTATCGAAACTGGAACATGGGAAAGCCATGACCCCCAGCATGACGCACAGTGTGGGTGTCGTCTACTTCTACTGGTGTGTGAATCTGCGTACTTGGTATTGTTGAAGGCTATATCTACGGTTTTGAAGAAGGTATGGCATGATGAATAGCGGAGCGCAGCGCGCGGAGTTGCACAAAACGATTTGGAGTATCGCCAATGTGCTGCGCGGCTCAGTGGACGGCTGGGATTTCAAACAGTATGTGTTGGGGTTCCTGTTTTACCGGTTCATCTCCGAGGACATCACCTCATACCTGAACGAGTACGAGCACCAGGCCGGCGATGTGGATTTCGACTACGTCAAGCTGGACGATGCCACGGCCGAGCAGGTGCGTAAATCGATGGTGGAGGAGAAGGGCTATTTCATCCTCCCGTCCGACTTGTTCGCCAACGTGCGCAGATGTGCCGATGCGGACGAGAACCTGAACGAGACGCTGCAGCGGGTGTTCAAGAACATCGAGGGCTCAGCCATCGGCTCGCGTTCAGAATCCAGTCTGCGCGGCCTATTCGACGATTTGGACCTGAACAGCCGCAAGCTCGGCGACACCGTGGTGGATCGCAACGCCAAGCTGGTGAAGGTGCTCAACGCCATCGGCGATCTGGACCTGGGCACGGAGAGCTTCGCGGACAATAAAATTGATGCGTTCGGTGATGCGTATGAGTATCTGATGACCATGTACGCGGCGAACGCCGGCAAGTCCGGTGGCGAGTTCTTCACGCCGCAGGAGGTCAGCGAGCTGCTGACCAGAATCGCCACCCATGGCAAGAGCGAAGTGAACAAGGTCTACGACCCGGCGTGCGGTTCCGGTTCCCTGCTGCTGCAATCCATCAAGGTACTGGGCAAGGATAAAGTCCGGCAAAGGTTTTTCGGCCAGGAGAAAAACCTGACCACGTACAACCTGTGCCGCATCAACATGTTCCTGCACGATGTGAACTACGACCATTTCAACATTGCCTACGGCGACACGCTGATCAATCCCCAGCACTGGGACGACGAACCGTTCGAGGTGATTGTGTCCAACCCGCCCTACTCCACCAAGTGGGAGGGCGACGACAACCCCACGCTCATCAACGATCCGCGATTTGCCCCGGCTGGCGTGCTTGCGCCGAAGTCGAAGGCTAATCTGGCGTTCACCATGCACATGCTCTCCTGGCTGGCGGCCGACGGCACGGCGGCCATCGTCGAGTTTCCCGGCGTGCTCTATCGCGGTGGCAAGGAGCAGAAGATCCGCAAATATCTGCTGGAGGGCAACTTCATCGACGCGGTGATTCAGTTGCCGCCGAACCTGTTCTTCGGCACCTCCATCGCCACCTGCATCATCGTGCTCAAGAAATCGAAGACCGACGACAGCGTGTTGTTCATCGATGCGTCGGAACGGTTCGTGCACGTCGGTAACCAGAACCAGCTTTCACCCGACGACATCGCCGCCATCATGGACGCCTACGTGAAACGCGAACCGGTTGAGCATTTCTCCGCCGTCGCCTCTCTTGAGGACATCTGTAAGAACGATTACGTGTTGTCGGTCAGCGGCTATGTGCAGCCCAAAGACACACGCGAGAAGATTGACATCGCCGAACTCAACCGGCAGATCTCCGGCATCGTGGCACGAGAGAACGAACTTCGTGCTCAGATCGACGCCATCGTCGCGGATTTGGAGAGCTGATGGACGTATCGGATTGGATTAGTCTCATCGGAGCTCTTGCCTCGCTTGTTCTGACGATTGTCATCGCGGTCGTTCAGTACAAACAGAGCAAGAAGATAGCATCCATGGAGCGCGCTTGGGACGAACGTGACGAGCGCAGGCGTGTCCAGGAAGTTAAAGCGTCAGCCGTATCGTTTATTTCGCGTTATTACGTGGACAAGGAGTTGATTCCCTTGTGTGCAATAGCCGCTATGTACAATCCCCTCCTTTACTATTCGCGGCAGATGTACCGTGATTTCTGTTGTCTGACGGAAGAAACCCAGAATACGGTTCTGAAATACTTGCAGCTAGATCTTGTCGTTCATGAGGACGATCTCTTCTACGATCACTGTCTGTCTGTTCTTAGGTCAATAGTTCGGGACCATTTTCCCAAGGATAGGGATATCTTCTATGACAACGGAAAATATTTGTTTTATGCCATTGATCACCATTCATCCGAAGCGATTCCTCACAAGCAATTTGAATATGGAAATCACTTAACGGACGTCTTGGTTACCGCATTTAGGGAAGAGGACAAAAAGACCTGTCCGGTGTATCAACTTTGTGTTGAATATAATTTCTTCGGTTGCCCTGAGATCGAAGCATGTCAACTGGCCTCTATGATTGCCGGATATCTAGCTTTGTACGCGTTGAAAGATAGCTCCGCTGCTAATCGTTACGGCATGTCGGGCGACGCACTATCCGACAAGATGCATTCCATGGAAGACTTGTTCCTATGGGCCATGTTCTATCTCTATGCATATTTCGAAAGTTGAGGAGGCCGAGAATGAGCAGGATTGACGATTTGATTGCGGAATATTGCCCTGATGGGGTGGAGTACAAGCGGCTTGGTGACGTCTGCAAGATAAAGAATGGCAAAGATTACAAGCATCTCAGTGCCGGTGACATCCCGGTGTACGGGAGTGGCGGGGTTATGGACGTTAGGGTCGATACCAGCGTATACAACCGACCAACTGTTCTTCTGCCTCGTAAGGGCTCCATCGCTAATGTGTTCTATGTCGATGGGCCTTTTTGGAACGTGGACACCATCTTCTATACCGTCATCGACGAAGAGCAAGTGATACCGCGTTACTTGTACCACGTCATGATGAACGCCCATATTGAGAATTACAGCACCGGCAGTGCCGCTAGACCGTCGCTCACGCAATCGGCGCTGAACAAAATTGAGATTCCCGTCCCCCCATTGCCAGTGCAGGAGGAGATTGTTCGGATTTTGGATTCGTTTAGCTCGCTGGAGGCGGAGCTGGAGGCGGAGCTGGAGGCGCGGAGGAAACAGTATGCCTATTACCGCAATGAACTCCTCACATTCGATAGAGAGAGAGTCATAACCGCTTGTATTCAGGATATTTGCACCCGAATCTGTTCAGGCGGAACACCATCATCAAAGCGCCATGATTACTATGATGGGAATGTCCCATGGTTGAGAACTCAGGATATTGACTTCAATGTTATTAATCAAACTTCAGCCACCATTTCAGATGAAGGATTGAAAAATTCGGCTGCCCAGTGGATACCGGCCAATTGTGTGATTGTGGCAATGTATGGGGCAACGGCGGCAAAGGTAGCAGTGAACAGCATTCCCCTAACAACCAATCAAGCATGTTGTAACTTGCAGATTGACGAGAGCAAAGCCGATGTCCGATATGTGTTCCACTGGCTTTCCAATGAGTATGAACATCTAAAGGCATTGGGAGAGGGCTCGCAATCGAATATTAACGCTAAGAAGGTGAGATTGTATCCTATCAGTTTGCCGCCCTTTGAGGAGCAGCAGCGCATTGTCTCCATCCTGGATCGTTTTGACAAGCTCACCAATGATTTGAGTTCCGGCCTGCCCGCCGAGATCGAGGCCCGGCATAAGCAATACGAGTATTACCGCGACCGTTTGCTGTCATTCGATGAGCTCGCCGCGTGACGCCTGGTTGTGGGAACGGCCGAGTTGGTGCATGGTCGGCTGCCGGACTATGGGGATGCATAGCATGGTTGAGACGCGCCGCAGACTTTTCAAAACGTGAGGACACGACTAGCATGGCAGATAACAGCAGCTCCCTAAGCCTACTCACAGTGCTCAAACCAGGGGGCTCTTCTCATACTGGGGCGGAATCCAAGCCTGCGAAGACCATCGACCAGATGATTGCGCTGATGTCGGATCGCGGTTTGGCGATCACGGATGAGGCGAAACTACGGCAGGTACTCTTTGACTGCAATTACTATCGTCTCTCGGGCTATTTCCGTTCATTCCAAGTCAACCCAGCGGCTGGCGACAACAGGTACAGGCCCGGCACCCGGGACGTTGACTTCCTCATTCCCTACATGATGGACGAGGAACTGCGCAACATCATCCTCAAGGGCACCGCGAAAGTGGAGCTCACCCTGCGCTCAAGGTTCGCATACCTGCTGGCATCAGACGGCAATGCTTACACGTATATGGATCCCGAATCCTATCAGAGCGTGCGCAGCAAACGCGGCGAACTGTTGCGTGACAATCTGCTGCGTAACATGAGCAAATGGATGGGAATGTCCAATGAGGTGTGCATGCGGCATTACCGGCGCAAAGGCGGACCGGTGCCCGTGTGGGCGGCCGTTGAGACGTTCCCGTTCGATACGCTTTCCCGGATGCTTTCCCTGCACGCGGATGCCAGGGCGCTCAGGGAATTGTACAGATCGGTCGGATTGCACACCAATCTGCGGACTTCCTCGGAGGTCGTGCATGCCATGGTTTATCTGCGTAATCTGTGCTCGCATCATGCCAGGCTGTGGCATCGGGAGATGGTCATTCCATCGCCTATGACGCGTGACATGAAAACCGCGTTCGCTGATTTCGAATACGGCGAGAAATCCGTGGCATCGTCGCTGCTTGCGCTCATATATCTTGTGCGGAATATCGAGGGCGACGATGGCTACGCCATGGTGATTCGTCGCTTCCTCGACTCGAATGAGACATACGCCTCTGGAATCAGGACGGCCCTGCATTGGGAATAAGCCGCAGGATCCAGGAATCCCATATGCGCTGCGGAATCCGAATTCCTTTGAGTAGGATGGCGGATAAATACGGATGAAGAAGGAGCCCCTGATGACGGAGCGGTCGGATATGGATCTGCCGGATGGCGGCAAGTCGTACAAGCTCGTGGCCGAGGGCGCGGAAAGCACCGTGGTGGCCGAATACGAGCCTAGCCACGGCCGTGAGACCGCGTACCAAAGCGAAGCGGATCTGGAGGAGGAGCTGCTGCGAATCCTCGAATCCCAGGGCTATGAACGACTTTCCGCGCATACGGAGTCCGAGCTTATCGCAAACCTGCGCACCCAGCTTGAGAAGCTGAACGATGTCCGGTTCACCGACAATGAGTGGTCGCATTTCTTCCACGAGATCATCGCCTCTTCGACGGCGGGCATCGAGGACAAGACCCGGCTGATCCAGGAAGACAACATCCAGATCCTGAACCGTGACGATGGCACGACGAAGAACATTCGTCTCATCGACAAGGTACATGTTCACAGCAACCGCCTCCAGGTGCTTCACCAGTTCGAGGAGGAGGGCGGCAGCCATCCGACCCGGTATGATGTGACGATTTTGGTCAACGGCCTGCCGTTGGTGCAAATCGAATTGAAGCGGCGGGGCGTGGCGATCAAGGAGGCGTTCAACCAGATTAACCGTTACCAGCGTGACAGCTTCTGGGGCGGATCGGGACTCTATGAGTACGCCCAGATCTTCATTATCTCGAACGGCACGCACACCAAGTACTACAGCAACACCACGCGCTTCAAGCACATCCATGGAATGGAAGGCCGTCCCGCAGCCGGCCGTTCGCAGAAGAGCTCCGACAGTTTCGAATTCACCAGCTGGTGGGCCGACGGGCGCAACTATGTCATCGCCGACCTGACGGGTTTCGCCAGGACTTTTCTCGCTCGGCATACACTGCTCAATATCCTGACGCGATATTGCGTGTTCACCGCCGAGCATGACCTGCTGGTGATGCGCCCATACCAGATCGCGGCCACCGAACGCATCCTCAACCGCATTCTCATCAGCGAATACGATCCGAAGAAACTCGGCACGCCCGAGGCGGGCGGATACGTGTGGCATACCACAGGCAGCGGCAAGACGCTGACTAGCTTCAAAACGGCGCAGCTCGCCAGCAACATGGACGGCGTCGACAAGGTGCTATTCGTCGTGGACCGCAAGGACCTCGACTACCAGACCATCAAGGAATACGAACGCTTCAAAAAAGGCGCGGTCAACTCCAACAAGAGCACCAAGGTGCTTGCCGACCAGCTTGCCAGCCCCGACGCGAAGATCATCGTCACCACGATTCAGAAGCTTTCCTCATTTATCCGCGGCAAGCCCAAGCACGATGTCTACGCGCAGCATGTGGTGCTGATTTTCGACGAATGTCATCGCAGCCAGTTCGGAGAAATGCATACTGCCATCACCAAGCATTTCAAGAACTATCATCTGTTCGGGTTCACCGGTACTCCCATCTTCGCCGTGAACGCGAAAACCGGTGGCTCCCCCGACCTGCGCACCACCGGACAGGCGTTCGGCGACTGCTTGCACTCATACACGGTGGTGGACGCGATCAAGGACGGCAACGTGCTGCCGTTCCGTATCGGCTACGTGGACACGGTGCGCCGTAAGGAAGGCGTCAGGGACGAACAGGTGTACGGCATCGACGCGGCCAAGGCGCTGAGCGACCCGCGGCGCGTGAGCGCGGTCACGTCGTATGTGCTCGACCATTTCGACCAGAAAACCAAGCGGCAATCCAGCTACATGCTCAAGGACCGGCGCGTCCGCGGCTTCAATTCGCTGTTCGCGGCTGATTCCATCGGCATGGCAAAGCAGTATTACGCCGAGTTCCAGCGCCAGCAGGCCGAGCGCGGTGGGGAACCGTTGAAAATCGCCTTGATCTACAGTTTCGCGCCGAACGAGGCCGACCCCGGCGAGCAGGGCTTCATTGATGACGAGGACTTCGAGACCGCTGGCCTTGACCAGTCATCACGGGATTTCCTCGACGCCGCGATCTGCGATTACAACCGAACGTTCGGCAGCAGCTTCAGCACGGCCTCCGACCAGTTCGAGAACTACTACAAGGATCTGTGCCTCAGGCTCAAGAACCGCGATCTGGACATGGCCATCGTGGTGAACATGCTGCTCACCGGCTTCGACGCCACGACGCTCAACACCCTGTGGGTGGACAAGAACCTGAAGCAGCATGGCCTGATGCAGGCGTTCAGCCGCACCAACCGCATCCTGAACTCGGTGAAGACCTTCGGCAACATCGTCTGCTTCCGTGATCTGCGGCAGGAGGTGGATGACGCCCTGGCGCTGTTCGGAGACAAGGACGCCAAGGGCACGGTGGTGCTTAAGCCATATGTGGAATATCTTGCTGCATACAACGAGAAGGTCTCGCAACTGCTCAAGCGGTTCCCTCTGGGCGAGGAAATCGTCGGAGAACAGGCGCAGAAGGATTTCCTCACCCTGTTCGGCTCGATCCTGCGGCTACGCAACATCCTGCAGGCCTTCGACGATTTCTCCAATGATGATGTGCTGAGTCTGCGCGACCTGCAGGACTACCAGAGCCTGTACATCGATCTCTACCAACAGCGGCGTTCGCATGAGGAAGCCGACAAGGAAATCATCAACGATGACGTCGTCTTCGAAGCCGAACTGGTCAAACAGATCGAAGTGAACATCGACTACATCCTCGAACTCGTAGCCAAATACCATGACGGGCATATGGAGGACAAGGCGATTCTCGCCGATATCAGCCGCACCATCATGTCTTCGCCCGACCTGCGCAGCAAAAAGGACCTCATCGACTCGTTCGTCGAGTCCCTGTCCTCAGGCGCGGACGTGCAGCGCGACTGGAAGGAATACATCGTCCGCAAGAAGCAGGAGGAATTCGAGCGCATTGTCAGCGAGGAGCACCTGAAGACGGGACTGGCCGAGCAGTTCATCATCGACTGCTTCAAGGAAGGCTATGTCGACACGGACGGCACCAGAATAGTGTCAATGCTGCCCCCTGTGTCACGCTTCGCGCCGAGCAACGCGTACGAGCTGATGAAGAGCCGAGTCGTCGAACGGTTCCGCCAATACTTCGATCGCTTCGTCGGAATGTGAGGGAACGGCCGTCCCAGGGGCCGAAACGGAATGAGGACACCGGGGACCATACTTTTGGCAATCGGGGTTCCGCAGAAAAATCTGCGGAACCCC
>ENA-OPRW01000697-OPRW01000697.1-human-gut-metagenome-genome-assembly--contig:-NODE-697-length-29914-cov-4.278342_pt1 | contig 29914 bp, 20 predicted proteins | sample MGYA00241898_ERZ501890 | MGnify/ENA primary metagenome ERZ501890 (study PRJEB25962, sample SAMEA2042216) | human gut metagenome | biome: human gut; feature: human-associated habitat; material: faeces... | reverse complement strand
TCTTGTCCGGTTCCGCCAAGCTCGATCCGGCTTCCTGGGAAAAGCTTCGCGCGAGCGGCGTTGCCGCAGTGTTCCCGATTGTGCAGGAACCTTGCACACTGGCCGAAGCGATGGCGAGGGCCTCGGAAAATCTGCGCGTCACAGCGCTCAATGTCTTTTCGCTCCTTAAGCTCCAGCAGACTGCAGGCTTGACGCAGCAGCACGCTTAAAGACTGCGCTTATCCTTTCTCGATGCATGAGGCGCTTTCTGGTCAGCTTCGGAAAGCGCCTTTGCTGCTGTTTATTTAAGATCCGTTCCTTTACAGAAACACAAAAACGGACAGGCTCACGGCTTTTGGAAGGTGAACCACACCGCCATCACCAAACAGAAAAAGGCGGCGAGATGGTTCCACTGCAGCTTGAGTCCAAAGAGCAGCATTGAAAAGAGGGTGAATACTGTGAGCGTAATGACTTCCTGAATGACTTTGAGTTCGAGAAGTGAAAAGGGCCCGCCGTTGCCGTCAAAGCCGATGCGGTTGGCGGGCACCTGGAAGGAGTATTCAAAGAGTGCGATCGACCAGGAAAAGAGCACCACCGCCCAAACGGGCCAGAAAGAGATGACCTTTGCGGCCTGAAGCTTGAGGTGCAGGTACCAGGCGAGCGTCATGAAGACGTTCGAAATGATGAGGAGCCCGATCGTCAAAAAGCCTTTGCTGAGCATAGCGGAAACACTGTTGCGGAATGAAAGAGGCGATTCAATGGGTCTGCGGCAGATCCCTGAGCCGCGCTTCGCAGATCAAGAAAAATCCCGCCGCACGTTTTGTCGAGGACGGGATTGCGAAGCATACGCCGAGCCACAGCGAAACGGTCAGCGAAAGGCTTGAATATTCGAGCGTTTAGGCGGCAAGACCCGCATCAATGAAGGCCTTGAGTTCGCTCGGCGTCTTCACTTCAACAAGGCGGCCGTCAAGCGGCTTGCCGTTCTTAAAGATCACCATGGTCGGGATGTGCTGAACGCCCAGTTCCTTCTTGAGGTTGGGGCAGGCGTCAGAGTCAGCAGAAGCAAAGACCAGACGGCCTTCATAGTCCTGAGCCATACGTTCATAGAAAGGACGCGCACGACGGCAGTCGCCGCACCACGAAGCACCCAGCGAGAGAATCACGGGCTTCTCGTTTTTCAAAACGACTTCATCGTAATTCTTTTCATCAACATTGAGAATCTCGGCCATTTTCGGCTCCCTAAAGTGAATTTGAGCAGTTAGAGCTCTGGGGGCAAGGCTTTGAGCGCCCCCGAAGCAGCTTAGCGTTTCTACTACTATACCCGTGTTCAGCCCCATCAAGCGGTGCTCTTCATGAAGATTGCAAACGAGTACATCTTCTTACAGTTCCTAGGATGCGGCATGACGCCTCAGGCACCTGCGGTGAATCAACGGGATGTTTGGTGCGAAAACGCTTTCAAGATTTCATGACTACCGCCTTTGCGTCGACGCCGGAGTTTGCGGTTTTAGCCCTCCAAAGGCTAAGATTCCCAAACTTTTCGCAACGACGTCCAACCACAAGATATGGTGGTTCTTTGACGATAAAACCCTTTTATAAGGGCTATTGAGGGCGGTCAGTCAAAATGGTCTGATCCCTCGTTTGTCGTCTCAGGAACGATGCATCCAGCACTGCTGCTTCACCGCCGACGTCCTTTTTCAATGTATTTTCGGGAGCCGTCATGACGGTACAAATGAACTTTGAGCGAGATAAGCTCTTTGACGAACTCGGCCTCATGCGTCTGCGTGAAAGTTATATGCGCAGCAGCGAAAAAAGCCCGCAGGAACGGTTTGCCTTCGTGGCGGAAACTTTCGGCAGCAACCCCGAGCATGCTCAGCGCATCTACGATTATGCGAGCCGTCATTGGCTCTCCTTCTCTACGCCGATTCTTTCATTTGGCCGCTCGAAGAAGGGACTTCCCATTTCGTGCTTCCTCACCTATATGGAGGACAGTGCTGAAGGGCTCGTCGATACGCTCTCCGAAGTCAACTGGCTCTCCATGCTGGGCGGCGGCGTGGGCATTCATGTCCGCATCCGCAGCGCCGACGAAAAAAGCGTCGGCGTGATGCCGCACCTGAAGGTTTATGACGCCGCGTGCCTTGCCTATCGTCAGGGTTCTACGCGCCGCGGCTCTTATGCGGCCTTTCTCGATATTGATCATCCGGACATCATCCCCTTTATCGAGATGAGAAAGCCTACGGGCGACCAGAACATGAAGGCGCTGAACCTTCACCACGGCGTGAATCTCTCTGACGCATTTATGGAAAAGATTGAAGCGTCAATGCGCGACAGTTCCTACGATGACACGTGGGAGCTTCGTCATCCGAGCACGCATGAGGTAGTGGCCAAAGTATCAGCGCGTGATTTGTGGCAGCGCATCCTTGAGATGCGCATGCATACGGGTGAGCCCTATTTGGTCTTCATTGACACCGCCAACCGAGCGCTTCCGTCTTGGCTTAAGGACAAGGGACTGAGCATTCACGGCTCCAATCTCTGCACGGAAATTTTCCTGCCGACCTCTCATGACCGTACGGCGGTCTGCTGTCTTTCGTCGCTCAATCTCGAATACTTTGACGAGTGGAAGAACAATCAGCAGTTCATCACCGACGCCATGGAGCTCCTCGACAACGTCCTGCAGTACTTTATCGACCATGCTCCCGATCAAATCGCCCGCGCACGGTATTCCGCCATGCGTGAACGCTCGGTTGGACTCGGCGCGCTGGGGTTCCATGCCTATCTGCAGAAGAAAGGCGTCCCCTTTGAGAGTGCGGCGGCCAAATCCATCAATAAGCAGGTCTTCCGGATGATTCGGACGGCCTGCGCAGAGGCCGACAAGAAGCTCTGCGCAGAGCGCGGCGCATGCCCGGATGCGGCCGATTCCGGTGTTTCGCGGCGCTTCTCGCACTGGATGTCGGTGGCGCCAAATGCTTCGTCCTCGCTCATTATGGGCGGCACGTCGCCCTCTATCGAGCCGTATCGCGCCAACATTTATCGTCAAGACACGATCTCCGGCGCCTACATCATGAAAAACCGCTTCCTCAAAGCCAAGCTTGCCGAACTCGGACTCGATACGGAGGAGGTGTGGGCAGATCTCATCGCTCACGACGGCTCCATTCAGCATCGCGACGATATTCCGCAGGATGTGAAGGATGTTTTCAAGACGGCTCCTGAAATTGATCAGCGCTGGATCGTTGAGCTGGCGGCTGACCGCCAGGAGTTCATCGATCAGGGACAGAGCGTCAATCTGTTCTTCCCGCCCGACGTGTCCATTGCGTACCTTCATGCCTGCCACTTCCTGGCTTGGAAGAAGGGCTTGAAGAGCCTTTACTACAACCGCTCGGACAAGCTGAGAAAGGCTGACCGCGTCGGCGTGAAGGCTGAACGCAAGCGCATTGAGGATGAAATCGATATGCAGGCCGTGGCTGACAATTCGACGTGTCTCGCCTGTGAAGGCTGAGTTTTGTCGGCCGCTGATGGAAGCATTTGAAACAACGTAAGCAGAGAAAATGATGGAAGACGAAAAGATCAATCAGCCGATGACGGAACTGGCCGGAGAAGCAGCCAAAGCTGAAAGGGCGGGCGGGCTTCTCGAGTCCCGCGATTACTACAAGCCTTTCCAGTATCCCTGGGCCTATGAAGCGTTTATGCAGTCCGAACAGATGCACTGGCTCTGGACGGAAGTGCCGATGCTTGAGGACGTCAAGGACTATCAGCAAAAGCTCACGGATTCAGAGCGCGATTTCCTCACGAAAATTTTGCGGTTCTTCACACAGGGCGACATTGACGTGTCAGGAGCCTATGTGAATTCCTATCTGCCGCGCTTCAAGCAGCCCGAAGTCCGCATGATGCTTTCGAGTTTCGCCGCTCGCGAGGCCGTGCACATTGCGGCTTATTCGCATCTCATCGAGACGCTGGGTCTTCCCGAGTCGATTTATAACGAATTCCTTCAGTATGAAGCGATGGCGGCTAAGCATGACTTCTTCAATGAGGTCTGCCGTGACAAGGGCGATCTGGCGGCGCAGATTGCCGCTTTCTCTGCCTTTACCGAAGGTATGCAGCTCTTCTCGAGCTTTGTCATGCTGCTTAATTTCACGCGCTGCGGCACGATGAAGGGCATGGGGCAAATCATTGCCTGGTCCATCGCGGACGAAACGCTTCACACAGAATCGATGACAAAGATTTTCCGTGAATACATTACGGAAAATCCGGAGTTATGGACGGATGAGCTTAAAGCCAAGATTTACGGTATCGCGGAAGTGATGGTTGATCTTGAAGACAAATTCATCGACTTGGCTTTTGGTGTTTCTGAAATGAAGCGCCTTACCCGTGAAGATGTTCGTGCCTATATTCGCTACATTGCTGATCGTCGGTTAATGGGCCTCGGTTTGAAGGGTATTTTTAAAAGTACGACAAATCCGCTTCCCTGGGTTGATGCAATGCTGGGCGTAACCCATACCAATTTCTTCGAAAACCGTGTCGTAGACTATGCTAAGGGTGCTTTGACGGGTAGCTGGAGTCAGGTTTGGGGGAGTGTAAAACCATAAGCATCAAATAGATGCCCATCAGTTGCCTTCGCATCTGCCCTTCCGTTAGAGGGCAGTTTGCGAGGCACCTGAACCTGCTGCTCATCAATTCATTTTAGGGTGTGCGTTACAATTGGACATATTATTATGGCAACTCTATAGGTGCAAACCATAAAATGCGAAAAGAGATCATGTCGAAAATTTTAATTCTCCATCCGCCCAAGATTAACATCTAACAAAAAGCCATTATTTTGTTTTCAGATGGCATGTTAGGTTGAACTCTTGGTGAAGAATAAATCTCAAAAGAAGTCGACGCTTTTTTCTCGTCCAGAGATTTGAGTCCAACTCTGGGCGTGAACTTCGTTCCACAAAACCTGCGTAGGTAAGGGCAAACCTAAAGGGCAAAGAACTCTCGGGTTTTCTTCGGGATTGCTTTTGTTTTCTAAGCAATGCGATCTTTGAGTTTTTAGCTTTCAGATAACGAAGCTCCATAATGGCCTTTATTAAAGAATTGTTAGATAAGCAGTGAGCAGCCGTTTTGTTGCGTCGACATGCCTTACGCATCATCAGGCTCAGTGACCGGGCTTCGCTATTAGTGATTTTTGTATGATTCGAAGGATCCATCTCGGAATGGAAGACTCTGGGAATCCATCTGTCCAACGGTTCCGCATTGGCGCAGAAGAAACTGAACTCAGCAGGCCGCAGATGAATTGGTGAATGCAATGCTCAAGCAACGGTAATAGATCTGCAGGAATGGTTGCTCAGAAGGCATTTGCTGGCAAGCAAAAAAATCTCAAATACTCTTTACACATCAATTAGATAATGGATGAGTTCCAGCAAGCATTCAATGTTGAAGCCTAGAGGAAAGAAAAAATCGATAGTAAACAATGAATCGATTTTCTGTATAATTTTGGAACCACGAAACAGGATGAATCTGTCGAGTCAGTCTCTGCCTCTTTGGTTCGGAGCTCTTGAGCTTAACAACCAGCTCTCAGCAAAGAACAACGGCTCCGGCCGTTGAGGTCCTCGCAAGAGGTTATTAAGACAAAGCCCGGTGATCGCAACACCGGGCTTGCCAACATGAGGAGATATGTGATGTTAGCTGCATCTCTGTCCTCGTGGGAGATTATGCCACACACGATACTCGTGTGCACCGGTGACATTCATGTTGACGGTGTTCTGGCGGCGGCGGTCCTTGTGATCGCTTGGTATCTAACCACGACGCGGCGTTAAGCAAGCCGCAGAACGGCTCCTCCCGGACAGCGGAAACCCCAAAGGAAAGGAGGAGCCCAGCGGTGACTATTCACCGGCAGAGTTGCCGCAGAACAATCGGCAGCAGCCTTGGATTCACGGTGCGGTGGTGCGTCAGGAGAAAGTCTTTCAGCCCGTGTCACATTCTGAAGTTCACATGCCGATTATCGGCACGATGGGTTCAGGCAAAATCCGTTGCTTTGATCTTCTAATCTTTCGGACGTTTCTGCGAAACGGTCTTCAGCATTAGTTGGAAGAGCGACCGGGATCTGCGCGGCGTCAGCATGACGCACAGGAGTTCCGCTGATAGTTGGAGAATCAACATGCTGACACGAAAACTGTATGAGTTTGTCGTACTTGTTTAGCCAACGTCGCTGAAAAGGACCGAGAAAGATTAAGCGCCTTTCCTGAAAATTTGTGGTTTTGATGACGAGCTATATTCGGGTGTGACGCAAGAGGGGCCATCCCGAAGGGACGACCCCTGTGCCTTAAGGCTTCTTGCGGATCATAATCCACAGCACGATTACGATAACGAGCGAGAGTCCATCAAGATGGACGCCGCCGTCAATCGCGATCGATAAGTGCTGTGGTATGATCAAACACGAAGCAAGGGTTTGGTGTGTCATGACCGTTCCTTGCATCATTGACTTAGCCCGCCTGCAAGCGGGCTTTGTCGTTTTTTCCACCCTTTGCAGAGGCTCCATCCACGGCTTGCGCCATGTATTCCTTGCCCGGCCGCGGTAGGGATGGATGGGCAGGCGGCATGCATGCTACCTTGCTTCGTGTCTACAGGGTTATGCCATGTATCGAACATCCCATTGGTTGGTTCGATCAGTGTGAAGTTTCATGGCAAATGGGATAACTTAACGTTCAGCCGCGGTTCATCACGCCTTGCTGCCGATGTGATAATTTTTTGAGAATTGCAAGCCTGTTGCAACCAGCGGTTTTTCTGATCCAGATCCCCTACGTACTATCTTTGATATTCCCGTAATAATTTCGTTTTTGTTTGGCGGTTCTGCTTTTGGGATTGTCACTCGCCGCATGACTTTGGAGAAACTGCTTTGATTGACGGACAAACTGCTTATTGCTGGATTGCTGGGTCGTTGTCGTTATTTGGGATTATTCTCATGATTCTCTATGTATACGTAGGCCGCAAAGAGAACCGGGAGGCTCAAAAGCACAAGGATCAATCAGCGAAAAAAATCTGAAGGAACGTTCAGCTGAGTGCTCTGGATTAAGCGGCCTGAATAGGTCGAATGCACCATCTCATTCAAAAAAATTACGCAAACGACAGTTAAACGGATTTTCACGTTCGAAGTCTTTCTGCCTAAGAATCCAGGTGAGCAGGATGGACCGGATCGAGAGCGACGAGTCGTCTTACGCTGTACCTGCTGTCCCTACGGCTGCTGTCAAGACCGTTTCCTTCGACAAAGCTAGGCTGCAGTCGCTTGCCGACAATGCTATGTTGGTTCACTGCGCCAGCAGTTTGTTCCCTTACCAATGAGTTTGATGAAGTATCACGGCAGGTCGTGATTGAAATTATCAAAAGGATAAGAAAGAAAATAATCGGGCGAAGCTCGAAGAAGAGTGCAGGATGGCGCATTGTGCAGCCAATGAACGGAACTGTTTGAGTTCGATCGGAGCTCTGCATTTAGGCTGAAAGTGCCAAAGCAAGTCAATCATCAGATGGCACATAGCGGTGCTTCATATGAAGCATGTTTTTATTCTTCTGTGCTCACCGGAGTGGCTTCAGTGGTGGCAAAAGGGATTGCGGCAACTGAAGCCGCGGTTGACTGCGTTAATAGTGCATCGCCATTAACTGTTCCTATGAACGTCTGCGAGAGACTTTGCCACTGATCATTTAGCCAAACTGCTCGTGTGTTTTTACTCGCTGCAATAGTCACAAATTTGTTTACCGCACATGCCATTTTCCGTATCTTTGAGGACTCAACATGGGACTTAACACTACGGCCTTCGGGTATATGGCATTGCTTTTTATCGTTATCGCTTCGGTCGCAATAGGCCTGAAGCTGGTATATGAGATGAAACACGAAACGTCTGACTGGGTAAGTTAACTTCTCACCTCTCAGAAGGCTGGCTGCTGCGACTATGTTTCTTACCCCTGCCGTCCATCAGAAGTATTGCTCGAACCACCGTCCTTACGCAGCGCGCTAAAGGTGTGAACGTGTGGGCCCACTTCGAAATCAACGATATTGGAGTTGGTCCGAAAGGACAATCCGATTGTCAGTGACGATTGGATCTCCAACAGGTGCATATAAACCGCCGTTGTCCCTGGCATATTCGTGTGTGCCGGTCTGCTTCAGGGCATCGAGGTCTGCTCGTGTCAGATATTCCAAAGCTCCTATCTTCGGCAACGGTCAAAAATGACATGGCCATCAAACGATCTCAGGATACTGACATAAACATTTAGAACGGCATCAGTACTGTTTTATGGGATTGAGGCGGTAAACATGAGTGTTGGAACGGCAACAAAGGGATCAGAAGATGAAGGGTTAAAGAACACATGTGTTTTGTTTTCTTCAATTTAATCAAATAAAGACCTTAGTGTTTCTATGCGAATACAAATGTTTATTTATTGCTGAAATTGGAAGGAGCACGTAGAGTAGCAAGAGGTTCGCTACTAAAGGAAAACACTGCGCAAACAGAAGCCGTGCAGGCATTCCGACGAACTCTTTGCTGCTTGAAGACTGCGCCCTGCAGTGCGGTCTTTAAGTTCTTGCTTTGAATGAGATTTGGAGCTGATTAGAATGAAGAAAACATACCTTGCTATTGCGGTAGCTTCTCTGATGTCGGTCGGGGGGGGGGTGACGGCCGCAAACCCAATCATTGTTGAATCGGGGACTTTTCAGCCTATCTCAGCATCGTCTCAGTCGACAACTATTTATCAAGGTAACGGTACGGAGAGTATGGAATTAACGTTTCCCCCTACTCATGAAAACGCCGTTGTTCAAGTTAATTCTGGAAGTACGTTGCAATTCAAGAATCTGGATAAATTTGTCTTGACTGATGATGCGAGGACAGATATCAAGGATAAACAATTTTGGTCATCAGCAATCTTCGTCCGGCCTGATGGCGATGCGGCATCCAGCATGTCGTTTGACAACGTACACAACGTTTCAATTGGAACGTCCGCCAATTCTGCTGATTATTATTGGTCTCTTTATATGACCCGCGGTACATTATCATTCGACGGAGGTGATGTAGGAACGGGATCAGGAATTTTTGAAATCAACAATAACGGCTACAAAGTTCCTACCACTGCCTATTTTGATGGTTTTGGGATCTACAGCACTGTTCAAACTTGGAAAAGCAATAACACCACACCGGATGAATGGCAATCTGAAGTCGTTATCAAAAATTACAATCAAATTTTGATAAATACTTATAGTGCTGGCATTACTTCCAGCCTGATGTCTGGAGGCGATGTCGAAACGAATCTAAATGGATCACGAGTTGTCATTGACACCGGCACGGTTGTCGTAAAAAGTGCAAAAGCTCAAGCTGTCGCGGCTAGTGATAAGAACCACAATGGTAATGTTGACATTGATGTCAAAGCGCAGTCAGATATTGTGCTGATGTCGAATTCAAATACTTTGCTCATCAATAAACAAAGTTCTGGTTCAGGAAAGATTAATTTAACCTCTGCTGAAGGCCGTGTTGTTATTACAACAGCCCATTCGACAGGGGCTGCTGTTGCAGTTCTTGCCGAAAATGATGCTACGGCCGCAGCAACGCTTACCAGCGATATTGTGAAGGTTGCTGCCCCAACTCCTTCCGGCACATCCATTTTGGTGAAAGGTGGTGAGCTCACTTTCCAAGCAAAGGCCGCTGGTAAGACCGATCTTGTGGGTAATGTTAATGCATCCACCGGCACTCTCGGCCTGGTCAATCAGACGGTTGATTTAAGTGAAGGCAGTAGATTTACTGCAGGTACTCTCAAGGGCGGTAACAGCGCACTAGTTTTGAATGGACTCGTTGATGCCAATACAGTCACGGTTACCAATAATTTATTAAAAGATTTCAATGTCGTAGCCTCCAGCAGTTTGAATGATTCTTTCAGTTCAGCTGAAGATGCAGCGGCTACTCTGAAAGACGCAGTCAGCATCACAAATACTGAGAATGGGTCGTACAGCTTCTCAGGGCAAAGCGGCGCACTTTCCGACACCTGGACTGCTGACAACGATGGCAATATCACCTCCCGCACGACAAACCAGTCCTTGGATGCTTTCGGCAACTACAACGCTATGACGCTTGTCCAGTGGCGTAACGAAGTGAACCACATCAGCCAGCGCCTTGGCGACGTTCGTGATTCCTCGACGACGATTGGTGCATGGGCCCGCGTCTACGGCTACGACAGCTCCTACGACGACAATGTGTCGATTGACTTCAAAGCTAATTCGATTCAGGCGGGCGGTGACTACCGTATCAACAACACCTGGCTTGTGGGCGGCGCTTTCAGCTACACGGACGGTGAAGGCAAATTCTCGAACGGTTCCGCTGATTCTGACGGCTATTCGCTCGCGGCGTACCTCTCCGGGTTCTTTGACTGCGGAGCGTACGTTGACTTTGTGGGCCGTATTGGCCGTCTCTCAACCGATATCACTGCCTACAGCGATGCGAGCGAATTTAAGGGGGCCTACAACAACACGACGTTCGGACTTTCTGCTGAAGTGGGCTATCACTGGAAGCTTAACGACACGTTCTATGTTGAACCTCAGGCTGAACTCGCTTACGGCTTCGTGAAGGGGGATGATTTCACCGGCGCCAATGACGTGAGAGTTGAGCAGGATGACTTCCAGACGCTGGTTGGCCGTCTCGGTGCTCGTATCGGTGCGTCCTTTGCTGATGGTGCCGGTACGGTCTACGCTCATGCATCTGTCAATCACGATTTCCTGGGTGATGCAGACTACACGGCGTCGCTCGGCAGCGTCTCCCGTGATCTCAGCGTTGACATCGGCGGAACTTGGGTTTCCTACGGTATCGGCGCTCAGTTCAACACGTCGAAGAACCTTAATTTCTACGGCACGCTTGAACGCGCGAACGGTTCGGAATATCAGGAAGACTACCGTTATTCGGTCGGCATGAGCTATCGCTTCTAAGCCGCTCGAGTTTCAATAATCAATCTCTGCCATGCCGCATTGGAAAGATGCGGCATCGCTTTCGCCCTCGGATCTTCGGGTTCGGGGGTTTTCTTTAGATCGAATGCGTGAAGTTGTGGGTAGTCAGGTTATCTTCCAAGCAGTTCTGCGGGATCGTGATAGTGAAGTACGTAATAGATAGGCTTTCATGCTATAGTATTGCATACTATATCTCTTCATCATATGGTGATGGTTGATGGCAATTTTGGCTTTAAAAGGAGTTGCGAGGGCAATGCGTAAACTTCATTGCTCGGATGAAATGATGGCAGCAGCCTGTGCCGAAATTGCAGCAGGGTTGACAGATGCTGATTTAGGTTCAAATTTATATAAAAAACGTATCCCTATTGAAGGACGAGGTAAATCGGGCGGTTTGCGAACAATTATTGCTAGTCGTTTCAATGGGAGATGGTTTATTCTTGCAATTTGGGCAAAGAGCGATCTTGTCAATATTCCTAGTGATCAATTACGATGTTTGAAACAGCAAACTGTACTTCTTTTAGAACTAGAAGATGCGGCTATCGAAAAATTGATTGTAAATGGTTCTTTAGTTCAGATTTTAGATGAATCTTCGACAACTCAAGGAGTTTAAGATGTCTGTCAAAATGTCAGATGCGTTGAGAGAGAGTATTAATGATATTAATGAAATTCTCTATGCTCAGAAATTGATTGATAAAAAAGAATATGAACGTGTTAGTGCGCAGTTTCCAATGGCGGCGGTGTCAACAGAAATGGATGGACGTCAGTTTGCTCAGATTCGCCGAAAATTAAATTTATCTCAGGCGGCGCTAGGGCAGCTCCTGGGTACATCAGTTTCCACTATTTCAAAATGGGAATGCGGGAAAAATCCAATAATTCCATCGGTTATCGTTTTAATGAATGTATTAGACAAGCATGGTCTAGCTGTTTTGATGTGAATTTAACTTTAGAGAACTTGGCAGCTAATCGACTGAAAATACCTTTCGTTATCCTGCTGAGGGCTTGGGACATCCTGAAGAGCCTTAATAGCGATTTGCAAGGTGTTTGGAATCGTCGAATTACGCAAGAGTATTGCCTAGACTATTCATCCGCAGAATCGAGGACCGCCATTCATTCAATGTGTTACTCACTCGAGAAGCCTATAACAGCAATCTCCCCGCCGGCGTTGGTTTCCTCTCCTGCAGGACGGGTGACCGTCTATGAAGAGAAATAATCTGGCTTGTTTTCAAGCCGCTTGACAGGCAGAAGCGCACGGTCTACTGCTCTGAGCCAGAAAGCCTGACTGGCGAGGTCAGCGTGCAAATGTTTCGCCGCAAAGTCGTTGGCGGGAAGCGTGGCGCTGTCAATCCATACTGATTTGAGGTTGGCTCCGGAGGCGCTGGATCCGTGCAGCTCGAACTGATCAGCCAGCACTTGTGAGAGCAGAAAACCAAAGGTGTATTGCCAATCGTAGAAGACGGGCTGCGTGCGATAGAAGTGCGTTTTATAGGCCCAGACATAGCGGTCTTCGCCCACTGAAGCGTCCCCAAAATAGTGACGCCATGACTCGACGGACAGTTTGTTTACCGTTTCGAGCGACAGCAGACCTTTCTGACGTTCAAGGAGAATGTGCTTCAAAAGACGGTGACGCGCAGGGATCGTGAGCAGGCAGTTAGTGAGACGCTTTAGCATCTGCCAGCGGTGAAGTTTTTCCTCCGGCGTATTCTCCGCGGCACGGAGCAGCGACCGGGAAAGAACGGTTTCACAGAAGTTTCCGGCGAGTTCCGTCATCGCAAGCATCGGCACTCGCGCAGGAGCGGGGGCCTGGTGAAGCACCTGCATATGCCAGGCCGCGCCAAGCAGGTGTGACAATGCCGCTTCGCCCGAGAGCGTGGGAAGATAGTTTGCAAGAATCCTGACGGCGTCGAGAGCCGGCAGATCATCACACCAAGTGCCGCCGGTTTTCATCGACTGACCATGTGCGTCAATCCAGCCCGAATGCGCAGCAGTGTCGAGGAATTTGGTGAATTCTGGGTCGAGCTGGGCAAAAGCCTCTTTCAGATCCTCAATGGCACCCCAAAAAAATCGGCCTTTTGTATATAGCGCGTCTGGCGACGGCGAGAGGAGATTCCAAACTCTCATTGGACCATCGCCGAAAGCGCGCTGCCGAAGCGAAACAGCCAGCCGAATGCGCGGCAGCCGGGCCTCCAAGGCGTTAAAGAGTGCTCGGTAGACGCGCAGGTCCATGCGTTCAGAACGCATGACATAGGGAAAGAGCTCTTCTCCGGCGAGCTTTAAGAGCGCAAGGTGAAATCCCGTGTGAGCGTTGAGAACATCCAGAAAGCTCGGAGAGTGCGATGCGAACCAAGCATTCATCGCCTCAAAAGTCGTGCGCCGCAATACAGGATCATCTGCATTTTTGAGAACAGCAATGCTTGCGCCGAACCCCTGGATACGCGAATGGCCGTCAGAGTCCTTGACATTGAGCGCCATAGTGCTCGTGAGATGGGTGTGCAGTGCGCGGACCGGTTCGAGCACCGATGCGGAAACATCATTTGCAAAAGAGACTTTGTCGGGCGGCAGGTCGTCGAGAATGGTGCCGCGCAGGCGTCTTGCCTCTTTCCAAAGACGCAGTTCGGGGTGAGCGCTAAAAATGGGGTCATTGGACGCACGCCCAGCCAGATCGTGAAAAATGGGCTCAACGAGTTTGTTGAGCTCTGCGGCTTTGTGTCCGATATCCCCCCTGGCTTTGACCGCTGCCGTATCCGCTGCAGAAAGACCAAGATGTGCGCGGCAGATCGTCCGCAGCGTCTTCACGAGGTCTTGGCCTCGCGCAAAGAGCTGGAGGACTTCCGGATAGGTTCCAGGTCTCTCGGCCGCGGCTGCCGTAGCTCCAGCCAAAGCGCCGAGCGTCACGTCAAGACTGAAGGAGAGTTCCTGAAACTTGGCGCTGCGGACATTGGCCGCACCGTCGTCAGCCCAGGAGGGCAGGGCGTTGGTCTGTTTCATAGAAAAAGCGGTGGTAGTAGAACCACCTATCGGACAAGGGTTAACGTCAGTGTGACAGAAATTGGATGGTGCTGGAAGGGGGCGGATCACCGCATTTTGCTCTGGCTCTAAGCAATGGGAGGTACGGGAGTACCCCCGGAAGCAGTCTGACCATCCCGACAAACCCTAGGCAGGGTGCAGGCGGCTGAGCAGAATGGAATGCATTGAAAGAGTGCAGCGGGCGTAAATACCCGGAAAAACACGACCCGGATCCTGGCTGCAGTCTGATCTCAGGAGACTTTCATGGCCGGAATTATCTTCGGTTGCATCATACTCGTCCTCGTCGGATGGGCGATCATAAAAGGGAAGTACGCGCCCTTTATTCTCATTGCAAGCGGCGTTGCCATGCTTGCTTTCTCTGTTTTCTTTGATACGGGCACATTCATGCCCAAAAAAGCGCTTCCGACTGGAAACGACTACCTGAACATTATCGAGTTCATCCGCTACATGTTCTCGACTCGTCTCGCCGGCCTGGGTCTCCTCATTATGACGATGGTGGGTTTTGCCTCCTATATGACCCATATCGGTGCGAATGATGCTTTTGTGAATATCGCGATCAAGCCGCTTTCAATCATCAAGAGCCCTTATGCGCTGGTGTTCCTGGCCTTCCTTCTCGGCAAGGCGGTCTCCATGGTGATTACCTCCGCAGTTGGTCTCGGCGTGCTCTGCCTTGCATTGATGGGCCCGGCGCTTGCAGCCCTCGGCATGAATAAGAAGGCAATCGGTGCGGTTTTTGTCACCTCCGGTGCAGCTTCACTCGTTCTCATCGGCGGCTCAACTGCGGCTGCGGCGAAGGCTTGCTCGCTCTCGATTCTTGATTACGTTTTTGTATTCAAAATTCCTGCAGCGCTTCCCACCGTTCTGGTTATGGGTCTTGCCCATGTTTTCTGGCAGAAGTATCTCGACCGCCGCGAGGGCTGGAATCCCCAAGAACATATGGGTGAGCAGCTTGTCTTTGAAGGCGAGGATGTGAAGAAGCCGAGCACTGCGGCGCCGAAGTTCTACGCCATCCTGCCTTTCCTGCCGATGATCTTTGTGGTGGTTTTCTCCCGCTACTGCATCGACTCCATCAAACTCGACATCACAACCCTCATGTTCTTCTGCGTTGCGATTGCGATGATTTGTGAAGCTGTGCGCTGGCGCGGCAGCATCGAGAAATTGGGGGCCGGACTAAAGGCGTTTCTCATGTCCATGGGTAAGGCCATGTCCGGTGTGGTGGCTCTCGTTATTGCAGCCGGTATTTTTGCCGAAGGCTTCAAGGCACTCGGCATGGTGGATGCGATCGTTAACCTCTCGAGCTCAGTCGGTGCCGGTGCGATCGGCATGTCCATCCTTTTCGTAGTGATCACGACGCTCGTCACCATCATTACGGGGTCGAACGGCGCGTCCTTTTACCCGCTGATCGAAATGGTGCCGAAGATCGCCAAGGACATGGGCGTCAACCCGGTGATGCTCGTTTTGCCGATGCATCAGGCTTCAACCATTGCCAGACCGCTTTCGCCAGTTGCCGGCGTTGTGGTCGCCATTGCTGCAATGCTCAAAATGTCGCCGCTTGAACTCGTCAAGCGTGCAAGCGTGCCTTCGATCGCAGGCCTGATTGCTCACCACATCTTCGCTTTCTGGCTCTCTCTTTAATTGATGACTTCGACGAATAGGAAATAACAAAAATGACGAAGGATCTGCAGAGCATTCTTCAGGCTCCTGAATGGTCGATGGATGACGCCTACGGCTCGGTCGGTTCAGAGAAGTGGAATCGAAGCATTGAACGTGCGGCGGCACTTGTAAATGCGCTTCATTCCATGGAACGGCCCGTCGCCCGTGAGGCCCTGGCTGATCATTTCAAAGAGTTCGATGAAGCCAATACATTAATTTCGTCGCTCGCCGCTTTTGCGAAGTGTCAAGGCGCAAAGGACGCGGGTGATGAAGAAGCTTCTGCAGCAGCAGGTGCTGTGGGTACGCTCCAAGTCAAACTTGAAGCCGCGGCACTGCCGCTCTTTGAGGCGGCTGAAGTCCTGCCGGCAGACGATGCGCTTTGGCAGTCATCTCCGCTCGCTGATTGGCGCTTTGTGATTTGCGAGCGAAAAAATGAGTGGCACCGAAAGCTCTCGCCGAGCGACCGTGAGTGGCTCTCTGACTTTGAAGAAAAGTGTTTTCTGCCGCTTGGGGCTGTTTTTAAGACGCTCCAAAAAGGGGTTGACTTCGAGGCTGAGAACAGTCAAGGCGAATCTGAACGTATCCGTGCAGCCAAGCTCGTATCCGTCATTAAAGGGGCGCCTGACCGGACATTGCGCCGAAACGTAAATATTGGTCTTGCGAAGTCCTATGGCGAACGAGCTGAACTTTACGCAGCGCTTCTCAATGAACTTCATGGCTTCAGGCTCGCCGCTTTCGGGCGGGCAGGCGTTGATGCCGTGGATGTATCGCTCGCGCAGAACCGCATGAGCCGAGGAGCGCTTTTTGCCATGCGGGAAGCGATTGTGCGCCATCTCAACGAGATTCGGGAGGCGGTACGTCTGAGAGCGCCTTATTTTGAAAAGGGTGCGCGCAGGCTCGCCGTGTACGATCTGATGGCGCCGGCCCCCCAGCAGGGCAAAAATGCGGTCCCAGCGCTGATTCCTTATGTCGAAGGCATTGACATTGTGAAGAAGGCTTTGGGCGCCGTAGATCCGGAAATGTCGGATTTCATCGAATTGATGCTTCGCAACCGCTGGGTCGATGCGGCGCCATCGGACAAGAAAATCGGCGGAGCCTTTTATTCGCGCTTCAATGAGTTTCGGATCCCGCGCGTCTTCTCAAGCTATATGGGCACGATTACAACCGTGCTGCAGCAGGGACACGAACTCGGGCATGCCTTCCATTACTGGATCATGCGCGATCTTCCCGTGGTACAGACAGAATTCCCCATGACGCTCACCGAAACGGCAAGCACCTTTAACGAGGCTTTGGTTCGGCGCTACCTTCTTGAGCATGCCGCGAGCGACGCCGAGCGTTTCTCCATGCTCTGGCAGGAGCTGCGCAGCGCCGCGAATTTCCTGCTCAACACGATGGTGCGTTTTGACTTTGAATGCGCCTTTATTGAGCAGCGAAAGGCGGGAGTGGTCCCCGCCAAGCGCTGTGTCGAACTGATGCGGGAAGCTTGGGGAAACTGGTACGGCGATTCGACCGAGGGGGCCGATGACTATCTGTGGGCCTATAAGCTCCACTTCTATAAGACTGACCAGCTTCTCTACAACTATCCGTACACCGTGGGCTATCTGCTTTCCTCGGGGCTCCTTGCCGAACTGGATAAGCGCGGTCCTGATTTCATGCCTTTTTACCGCGCAATGCTGCGTGATACCGGACGCGACACGGTCGACGGCATCGTGCGGCGTCACTGCGGTGCGGATGCTGCGAATCCCGCTTTTTGGGAAACCGCCATGCAGGCGCCGCTCGCCGCCGTGAAAGCGTTCGCGGCGCTCAGCAGCAAATGACCGATATGAAGCACTCTCAATTCCAAAACTTCAACCGTTTCCAAAGGAGGAAAACCATGAAGCATACTGCACTCCACCTTGCAGTCTTTGGTGTTCTGGCCGGCGCAGCTCTTGCTGCGCAAGCGGCCGATGTTCAGATTTACGGCCGCGTCGATGCAGGCTTTCTTTACGAACATAAGAAAGGTGAAGACACCTTTACTCAGAAGGCTGGCGGCCGTGCACACAACCGAATCGGCTTCAACGTCGTTGAAGATCTCGGCAACGGTGTGAAGGTGAAAGCTTATTTGGAGAACGGCTTTTACATCGACAACGGCCAATTTGATGACAGCAAAGTGCTCTTCAATCGCCGCTCGATTCTCGCTCTGCAAGGTTCATTGGGTGAAATCGGCTTCGGCCGCATGGGCACGGTTCAGTCCACTGTGGCGCCTTATACCATGGGCCTTATCAAATATGATCCGTTCGGGACGTCATACGGCAATGCTTCAATTGGATCAATTTTCTCCAATACGAGCCGGACGAACAACACCGTAACTTGGGTCTCACCTACGCTGAATGGGTTCCGTGTGGGGGCTTCCTATTCTTTAGGCGATAAGTCTGACGACCTTTATGCAAATCTCGCCGACCGCAGACATACGGGTGCGCTTGCTGTGGACTACACCGGCAAGGATGTGTACTTCAGCCTGAACTACGGCAATGTGGATTACGGCAACCAAGAAGCGAAGTCCAAGGATTCAAACGGGCAGGCGATTTCTTTTGGCGGCTGGTACCGCTTCATTCCGGAAGCAAGAGTCTTCTTTGGCGCTCAGTATTCCACCCATTGGGAGAAGGGTGCCGGCCTCTCGAGCGCAAAAGTGACAGCGGCAACGGATGGTGAACGAAACGCTGGGTGGGAGGGCTACAGCCTTCTGCTGGGTACGGATTACGTGATCGGGAGCCACAAACTGATTGGCGGCGTTCAGTACTACGACGGCGAACTCAGCGGCAATTCCGACTACAACTTCCGCCGCACCGTTTTTTCCGCTGCTTATGAGTACAAATTGGCGAAGAAGGTCTGGCTCTATTTTGCGGCGACACATTCCGTGGGCAGCGGGGAGCTGAAAACGGTTGCAGATAAGGAGGGCCTCACCAAGACCACACAAGTCTTTACGGGTCTCAACTTCAATTTCTGATGAGGTGTATTCGGCGCGCTTGATTGGCCAGCATAGAAACGCTTCCTTTTTGGAGGCTCCCCCTTCTTGATGGCAGTGAAAGTGTGCCATTTAATTTTGTCAACGCTAAATTGACATAACTAATAATTTATTAAAAGCACGCGAGGGAGGTGAAGAGCTTTCTCTTGCAAGGCAATCAGTGCGTTCTCTTCAATCTTGATGAACTTCGTGTTTTCAGTCTATGGCTGGGATCGCGAAGTTTTTTTTATTATCTGCTATATCGTAATTAAGAATGTTTTTTCATGATTTATTAAATATTGATATTTATTATTTTTGCTATATGAAATATGTTTCTGCATTATAAAAGATAAGTGATAACAGGCCGGTTTTGAGAGCCATTTAATTGTTTTCATGCGTTGTCAACATATTTATGTTTTCAACGACTCATATAAGAAGATGCGTTTGATAAAGACGCAGAGGGGAGGTTGTTCAAATGTGTGCTGACAGGCCGCATCTTTAAAACCTGTATTACTGACAAATATTAAATTTCTCTATAAATAACAAAATGTTGTGATGAAGGTTGGCCTGCTTTGGAAGTTATGTATCAACTCATAGTTAATATCTAACAATAAAATTATTTTATTAGACACATGAAGCTAACCCCTAGAAAACAACAAAAAGTTAAGTAAATCTCAGGCACGCTAATGCTGTAAGTTTACGTTTATAAATTTCCAAATCTTTTAAGACTAATTTCGTGCAAGTTGTGCTTTCAAAAGGAGGAAAAGTCAATATTTTTTGTGAGATGGATATGTTTTTTGGCTACTAAACGACGGCATGGAATACCCTTTGACTCTGGTTTAAATTGATTGATGTCAATATTAATGAGGAGGGTGATGACAGGATATATTTTGTCTTTTACTGCGTGAGTAGGAAAGACAAGGACCAACCAAAAAATATTCCCAGAGGACAATGAAGATGAATAAAACCTTCAAGACGAAGTGGAGTTCGTCGCGTCAGCAATATATTGTTACCGATGAAAAGCATGTTCTCAAAGGTAAAGCATCCAAGAATACAGTGACCTTGGCTATTGCAGCCGTTCTTGCAATCGCGTCCGGCACTTCTGCGGCTGCGTATGTGGAAAAAGGTGTTGTAGGCAATCAGGCATCGTGGGAAAGTGCTGAATATCAAAAGGACTGGGGACTGGCAGCGATGAATGCCTCAAAGGCCTATTCTCTCGGCTTTAGCGGTCAGAATGTGGCTGTCGGCGTCATGGATTCCGGTGCTCTTTTACAGAAGCATCCTGAGTTGGCTGGAAATCGTTTTCATGCCTCTTCAGCCCAGGGCAAGTACGGCTCGACCGGTAATCGTTATCAGACAGGCGTCAGAGGAATAGGCGACGTCTTCAAAAACGGTGATTACAAGGAGGGCGAATCCTTTAATTTGGACGGCAACTTTATTGCCGAAAAGAACGACACTCACGGGACGCACGTGACGGGAACTGTAGGTGCCAATCGTGACGGCAGTGAATTTCATGGCGTAGCTTGGGGGGCCAATGTCTACGTCGGCAACTCCGGCGGAACGGACAACACCAACTATGGTCCATTCCAAGATTACAAGTACTTCCATGCAGCTTGGTCGTCTCTCGCGCAGGATTTAATTGCCGCAAATGGTACTGAACGCGGCGGTGTCATCAACAATTCCTTTGGTACCAATCTTCGTTATGGTGCTTCGGGCGGCACGTCGCTTCCAGTGAACTCTACTGCGCAGACGGAATATGAATACTTCCTCTTTAAGCAGGTCTATGGCGATAAAAAAACGTTTGTTGATGCAGCTTGGGATGCTGTTAAAGGCACCAATGTGGTTCAGGTCTTTACAACTGGCAACCGCGATTTTGCCAACCCTTACTATCGCCCGCTGTACCCGTATTTTTCCCCCGAAGCAGAACGGAACTGGATTGCAGTAGCTGGTCTGCAGAAGGATGGTGTCGGAACTGACGGTAAAGACACGTATAAATGGATCTCAAACTTCAATGAAGCTGGCAATGCGAAGTGGTGGACTATTGCAGCGCCGGGGCGTGATATTTACAGCAGTATCGTCTACGACGATCACTACGAAGATACTGATGCCCTGCATCCTCTGGGCACGCCGGGATATGCCTCTTACGGCGGTACATCCATGGCGGCGCCTCACGTCTCTGGTGCTATGACTGTTCTAATGTCTCGCTATCAGGATATGAATGCTATCCAGGTCCGCGACATCCTTTTCACGACGGCGCGCCATACTAATACGGACGGCTCTCTCTTCACTGGTTGGACTGCTGAAGACGGTGTGCCTGATGTTCTTTACGGTTGGGGTACGCCCGACTTGGATAAAGGCATGTTCGGTCCCAGCCAACTTCTGGGCAAGTTCGAATACAAGGTTAACAACCTGGACGTATGGTCGAACGACATCAGCCAGAAGGCTCTCGATGCACGCAAAGTTGAAGATCAGGCCTGGATGAAGGCCACAACGAACGGCACCGATACATCGGCAGTCTATGAGCTCGGTGAGGCTTATACCGGTATGAAGAATATCGAAAATGCCGTTATCAGCAAAGAAGATGCTGAGAAGTGGCGTCAGGAGTACTACAAGAAGCGCGCAGAAGCCATCCAGAATAAGATCGACAATGCTCTTTATGACGGATCGCTGGTTAAGAACGGTGACGGTACGCTTGTTCTGACCGGCAACAATACTTTCCGCGGCGGCGTCACTCTTAATGAGGGCAGCCTTTATGGTTTCAACGACTCCTTCGGTATCACGGAGACCGCTGCGGGCAAGGCCAATGGCCTGGTCACCGTGAACGGCGGCAAGTTTGGCGTTGTCAATAAGTATGACGACAAGCTCACACTGAAAGGCACAATCACTGACGGCGCATCTGATCATTCCGTCGATGCCGTGATCAATGCCGGCGGTACATTCCTTGTAATGGCCGGTCAGGACGTTGAGATGGGCACACTAACCTTCAAGGATGGTGCAGGCTACAGTGTCAGTTCGACTGACATTGATGTACTGAAAGCCGCTTACGAAGGTAATGCTCAGACGGGTACTGTGAAGCTCGATAAGCTCACAGGTCTTGATGCTGCCGCTGCGAACCCCGATTATGCGCTCTTCAAAACTGAACTCACGTTCGACGAGACGAGCTCAATTCTGACAGGTACGCTTTCGGCAGATAAGAGTCTCTCATTAGCAAACTATGGGTCTGGCAACGGCCGCAAGATCGGGCAGGCGATTGATGCTGAACGCACCGGCGCTCTTTTCGAGAGCCTCCTCAGTGCCTCGAAGGCTCAGGTCGAATCGACCTATGCGTCTCTGGGTGACGATTTCTATCTCAACAGCCGCAATGCTTCCATCGTCAACGGCTTGACCCTCACACGCGCGGTGAAGGATCAGGCTGCCGGCATCGGTGAAGGCCGCGTTGTTGAAATGGCCGACGGCAATGGCCGTCTATGGGCGACGGGCATCGGCGCCTGGAGTTCCATTGACTACGGCAGCTCTGATATGGACAGCAACTTCTATGCCGGCCTTATCGGCGCTGAGGTTGATGTCGCGGATTCGACCAAGATCGGAGTTTTCTTTGGTGCTGGAACAACGGAGAACAAGGCGGGGAGCTTCAAGGTTGAAAGCAACGACATTCATGTTGGGCTCTATGGTCTGACGAACGTTGAAGACATCGCTTCAATCCATTATGGGTTCATCTATACCCATCAGTCTGTCGATGCGAACCGCACGCTGACCGTCAAGGATCTGGCGGGCTACAACAAGTGGTCGGGCGACGCTGATGTTACGCAGATCTTTGCTGAAGCTGCCTTCAAGGGTTTCAACACTGCGGCGTATTCAGTGGAACCTTACTTCGGCCTCGCATGGATTCATGCTGAATCAGACGGTTATTCCGAATCTGTCGGCGGCATGACTTTCACAACGAATCCTGAAGATCAAGACCTGCAGGTGAGCTCGCTCGGTATTCGAGCTGGTGTGCCGTTCAGCTTCGGTGCTGCCAAAGTTACTCTCAAGGGCGATCTTGCCTGGAACCACTTTTTCGGCGATACCGAAGCTGAGGCCCGCATGAATCTCGCCGGTTCGGGTACAGCCTTGATCAAAGGCGGAGAGTTCTCCGACATGGCGACGGTTGGTCTGGGTGTCGAAGCTCAGCTCAGCAAGACTGCCACGTTCGGACTTTCCTACACGGGTGCTTATGATGGCGATGTAACTATGCACGGTTTGCGGGCCAATCTGCGCTTTGCCTTCTAACTGATAACGCCTTATTCGAACTGGTCGACGTCTTGAAACGGCGACAGGGGAATTAGGCGATTAAAGAAACAGGACCGCTTCAGTTTGAAATGACTGAAGCGGTCTTTATGAACACCGGCAAGGCTGGAGCAATGTTCAAGGAATAGGACTACATCGGGGTTGGCAGCCAGATGGTTCGCGGCGTTTGACCGTTGGCCGAACAAGCACTGAAGATTCAAACCTCACGCCATTCATGTTGCATATGGCGAAAGGCTTTCGAGCCCTTCGCGCGTGGGTGCATAGAATGAACGACATCGAGCGTCTAGATCAGCGTCTGCTGTCGGCGAAGTCAGACGAAGGGCACAACGCGAAGCCATATTGAATTTAGAAAGCCCAATCAAAATTATCAGAATTGTGTTTGCACTTGGCGATTGGGCTGAGACTGACAGCAGCTGTTTAAAAGCAGAGCAGGGTACTGCTGACAATCGCCGCCAGATAGGTGTATATTCTCTCCATTAAATAAACATATGTTCATTTAATGGAGAATGAATATCATGCAGCGCAGAACCCTTCTGACTTCCGCCGTCGGGGCGGCCGTCGCAGCGACCTTTAGCACGACTGCAGGAGCCGTACAGAATCGCGTTACTGGATCACTTCCTAATGTGATTGATAAAAACATCCGCATTTATGGCAACGACGCTTATCCCGTGCCGCACCGTCGTGCCATGGAGATTGGTGCCGTGCGCGCCCGCATGCCGCACGACTTCGTTCCGGGCAGGCGTTTTCTGCTTAAAAAGGGAGAAATACGAACACCCGGCGGAGCGCCGCTTGAAAGCGATGTTGTGCTTGAAGAAAATGTGGCTCTGAAGATGCGCGACGGCACGACCATCTATACCGATGTCTTCCGCCCAAATGATGACGGCCGCCATCCCGCGATTGTGGCCTGGAGTCCCTACGGCAAAACCGTGGGCGGTCAGCGTCTGGATGACGTCCCCAAACGTTCCGGCGTTCCGCAGAATGCTGTTTCTGGGCTCGAGAAGTTTGAGGGCGCCGATCCGGCATTCTGGACAGCGCAGGGCTATGTTGTGCTCAACCCTGATCCCCGAGGCGTGGGGCATTCTGAAGGCGATATTTCCTACTGGGGGCGTCAGCTTGCTGAGGATGGATATGACTTCATTGAATGGGCAGTCGTGGAGCAACGGCCGGGTCGGCATGGCCGGCAACTCCTGGCTAACGGTTTCGCAGTGGTTTATCGCTGCAGAGAATCCTCCGCACCTTGCTGCCATTGCGCCGTGGGAAGGTTTCTGCGACCACTTTGAAGAACCGGGCACGCGAGGCGGCATTCCAGAGCCCGGGTTCCCGGAAGTGATCATCAAAACCTTTGCCGGTCCGAATTACATTGAGGATCAGCCGCGGATGATTGCCACGCACCTCATAAAGGATGCGTATTGGGAAAACATGGCTGCGCGTCTGGAAAAAATCCAAGTGCCCGCTTATGTGGTGGCGAGTTATACCAATCCGGTGCATACACACGGCTCGTTTGCCGGCTTTATGCGGATTGCCTCCAAAGATAAGTGGCTTCGCGTCAACAACACCAATGAATGGTATGACCTTTATTCACCGAAGTACCGTGCGGAATTGCTGGCCTTCTTTGACCGTTATCTCAAAGGCATGGACAACGGATTTGAAAAGACGCCCCGCGTGCGTTATTCAGTGCTCGACTCGGGCGGCACCGCAGAGCGGGTGGATGTGCCTGCTGAGAACTGGCCGCTGCCGGAAACAACGCTTAAACGTCTGTATCTGGCCGAGGACGGTCGGCTGACGGAGTCTCTTGCGGCGAATGCCTCGTCCCTGCAGTACGATTCGGCCTCCGGAAGCGTCAAGTTCCGCTATGTCTTCCCAGAAAATGCCGACGTGGTGGGATATATGCGTGCGAAGCTCTGGATGGAGACGCCCGAATCTGATGATATGGATGTTGAGGTGGTTGTCCGCAAAGTGTCGCCGACCGGAGAAGCTCTCCATCGTCCGATTCCAGAGTTTATTGCCCCCGATGCTGTCGCAACGGGAAGACTGCGCGCTTCGATGCGTGAACTCGACGCCAAGCGCACGACAGAGCTCGAACCCTTTTATGTCTACAAACACCCGAAGAAGCTCCGTCCTGGCGAACGGGTGCCGCTCGACATTGCCGTCTGGCCGATGGGCGAACATTATCGAAAAGGGGAGGTCTTGGAGCTCGAGGTGCGCGGCGTGAAGATTGTACCCACGACCTTTGAAATGGGATTTGGCCGTCATCCCATTCCGGTGCCCGCTGCCGGCGGAACCTATGATCCGCTGCACCCGCCTGTCATGGAGGTGTTGGGAGGCGATGTGCCGGTGCCTCCGAGTGTTTCGGCAGCGACCGTGCCGACGCCGGCTTCGGCCAATCACGGCGCTCATATCGTTCATTTTGGCGGCGCCAATGATTCGTGGCTTCAAATTCCAATTTTGAAGATTTAAGCTCATAGCGGCCAGTTCTGAGCCTCGAGGCGTTAGAGTTGAGTATTCCATCGTTCCGGCTGAATTAAATGCGCCGGAGCGATGGAGCTGCTTTCATTTTTGAATGCCTGCATATTGAGGAACAGAGCATTATGGACTCCAGCGCAAGACCAACGCAGACCGAAGGAACCGCCCGCCGCCGCGGCAGACGTCCGGCCTCCGAAGTTTCGGGCCGCTCAATACTGCTTGAGACGGCGCAGCGTCATTTTTCACGCTGCGGGTTCGGGGGCACGTCGCTCAGAGCGATTGCGCGGGATGCCGACGTGACGCCGGCTTTGGTTTGTCAGCTTTTCGGCAGCAAAGAGGGACTCTATGACGCGCTCCTTGAGAAGCTCGCCTTAGATCAGCAAACACAGCTCGCCGAACTCGTTCGTCTCGCGGACCTTGCAGAACGTCACCCTAAAGCCGCATTTGAACGCTGGGTGCAGATGCTGGTTCAAATTGGTCCCGCCATTTCGGATGTTCCTGCATTGCTCATGCATGAGGTCGATCCCATGCCTGAGGAGCACGACAATGGGGAAAGCCGCATTCCGCGCATTACTGAAAAACTGGTGCGGCCTTTCAAAAGAGCCTCCATGCCCATACTGAACAAGGCATTGGAAGCAGGCATTATTCGCGGTACCTCTCCAGACCTGGTCTTCTCCCTCCTGATGGGGGCCGTTTCTGCGACGCTCTTGGCGCCGCAGATATCCGGAGAATCCCCGGCAGCGAATTTGGATTTTCGCGAACGAGCTGCGGAAAACCTTTTGTTGCTGGTTTTGAAGTGAGATTTTCGCTCACCCTAAATGATCGGCAGGAGGGATGCCAAAAACCATCGGGTTCCCTGAAATGAAGACCGCCGTGTTCTGCGGCTGGATCTTGTCCTCACGCCTATAGAGATTGCGGGATTAGCGTGAGAGGTCCAGCCGAAAGCTCGAGATCAAGCGGTTATTTGGCGGCAGTGGTTTGAGTTTGGCCTTGGAGAGGCTTCTTTTCTTCCTCGGAAGAAGGCTCTTCTGTTTCATCGTTTTTGGGAATGATGAAGAAGTTCACACGGTCCTTTTCGACAAAGAACGGAGGGTTCAATGCTTTCTCCGGCGCCGGGCCTTTGCGGGTATTGATGTAGGCGTAGACATACTCTGGGAGGTCAGGCGCCGCAGCCATCATGGCCTTTGCCCAGTCGAATTTCGGCTTCAAAACAGCGTCGCGGAACTTGAGCTGAACGCCCTTCCCTTGGATATACCAGACTTGAATCTGCGGGTCGGTGAAGCGCGGCGTTGAAATCTGCGGCGCGAAGGTCCAAAGGCCGAAATTGACAATTTCGATGCCGCACTGACCCATTCCCAAGAGGGTGTCCTTCCAAGGTTTGCATCCCAATTCCTCGTTGACGACTTCAATCCCGGCGTCATTGTTGCCGGTCCCCTTTTCGTCGATATGGTATGAAATCTGATAGTTCTTGAACTGATCCTGCTTCTTGAGTGATTCAGCGATGGCAGGGATGGCCCTAGCAACGAAAGCGTTGACGGCGGCTTTCCTGTCCTGAGCTTCTTCGGCGCGGACGTATCCCACCAAGCTGTCGGGCGTCGGATCGGTCGAGGGCAAGAGGAGCGACTGTGCGAGCCAGAGACCGAAGCCGATGTTCCAGTCGGCTGTTCCCGAAAGGATGCCGCTGCCCGCAACATTCCCGTGGAGTGCCCCCCAGACGGCGCCGTCAAGCAGCATCGATCCATCGCTCGTCAGTTTGACGTCCTTCGGCGCAGGGCGATCCATGATGTGCTTAACACCGAATTCCGTTGCGAGATTATTCGCTCGGCTCAATTTTTTTTGATACTGATATTCGGGGGAGTGTTTGGCGGCTCTTTCGGGATCGACGGGGCCGGTGGAAACGCAGCCGGAGAGGGCTGCTGCTGCGGCAGCAGCAGTCAAAGAAAGAAGAAGGGCGGATTTATTCTGCATGACGGGCAGGTTTAAGGATTGGGCGAAGTTTTTCTTGGGCGAAAACTGTTCTGTGAGCCAATCAGCAATTTCTATCGGCACAATAGCGGCCAATCATACAGCAAATGTATACGAAAGCAATATTTGTAATGCTGAGCCTCAGGGGGCTTTTGAGATCATTTCTGACAATCGGTGTTTTTCTCGTTCTGAAGGGAAAAATGAAGGCTTTATTCGGCGGGGAGTGCCGCTCCCCATGGACCTTTAGGGAGTTTTTCCGCGATTTCTCGAGCCATAGAAACGAGGCGCATCAAGGCCGGCGAGGCGGTTTCAAGCGAAGGGAGGGCCAGTCCCAGCGCAACTCGTTCCTGCGGATGAAAGGGCTTTAGGACAACATTGCCTTTGAGGTTGATGCTTTGCAGCCGATTGTTGACCGAAACGCCCAGTCCGGCATTGACCATGGCATAGGCTGAATACGGGTCATTCGTCTGCAGATGAATTTTCGGTTCAATTTTGTGGCGGGTGAAGAAGTCATCAATGTCCGAATTGTGATGAAGCTGCGGATAGATGAAGGGTTCTTCGGCAATTTGCCTCACGGTAACGCAGTCGGCTTGGATCAAAGGATGGCCGGGCGGCAGCAGCGCAACAAACTCTGTTTCCATCATTGGGAAAAAGTCGCCGTCGTAGGAGTGCTGAGAAAGGAAGGCACAGTCGAGCGAACCGTTTCTCAGCCGCTCGATGAGTTCGGCATCTGCACCTTCAACGGTCGAAAGCGTGATGGCCGGATAAGCATCGGAAAACTGCCTGAGGAGCTGCGGCAGCCAGGTTGTCGAAATGCTGAAATAGGAGCCGATGGTGAGTGAACCCGTTAAAAGTCCCTTCACAGCGGCTATTTCCTCGTGAACGCGGCGTTCGGCAGTCATCAAATCTCTGAGGCGGGCGATGATGGGTTCAGCGCCTTTGGCCGGCACCACACCGCGGCGGCCTCTGAGGAGAAGCGTTGTTTTGAGTTCGGTTTCTAGCGACGAGATCTGACGGTTGAGTCCCGACTGCGTCATGCCGAGTTTTTCGGCTGCGAGCGAAAAGGTTCCGCATTCAATGGCGGTGAGGAGGTAGTGCACTTTTTCCAGATTCATCGAACGTCAGCCCGTGAGGGAGCAGGATACTTATAGTGAGTATTCTGCATAACAAATGTTCATTCAGCGCATTTTACGCACAAGGCGCTTCGGCATAAACTTCTTTTCCATCGTTGAATTCAGATTCGTTTTCCCCATTCTTGCGGAGCTTATTTATGCTGAACTTTGCCTGTGACTATCTCGATGCCGCACACCCCAAGGTATTCGAGGCGCTCATGAAAAACAACTTCGTGAAGACCGGCTGCTATGACGAGAGCGAAAGCGACTGCTTTTGCAATGCCGCCCGTGAAAAAATTCGCGCTGCCTGCGGCGTGCCGGATGCTGAAGTTCGTTTTCTTTCCGGCGGAACGCAGACCAACAAGGTGGTGATCAGCACGATGCTCAAACCCTGGCAGGGCGTGATTGCGGCCCGAACGGGTCACATTGCCGTGCATGAGGCCGGCGCCATTGAGGCCTCCGGTCACAAAGTGATCGAGATTGCTGAACAGCAGGGCAAAATTTCTGCCGAAGCGGTCGATAAGGTTTTTCGCGCTTGGCACGGTGACGGCAACCGCCTGCACATGGTGGAGCCGGGCATGGTCTACATCACGCAGCCGACGGAATACGGCACCGTCTATTCGCTCGCGGAACTGACTGCACTTTCGGAGGTCTGCCGCCGCTGGGGCGCACCGCTTTATGTTGACGGCGCACGGCTTTTTTATGCATTGGGTTCCGCCTCGAACGATGTGACGCTCAAGGACCTGGCTCGTCTCACCGACGTTTTCTATATCGGCGGGACCAAGTGCGGTCTGCTCTTCGGCGAGGCGGTTGTGTTCCCCAAGGCGGGCACGGTGCCGGGGTTCTTCACGCTGATGAAGCAGTACGGCGCCATGCTCGCCAAGAGCAAGGTGCTCGGCATCCAGTTCGATGCGCTCTTTACGGAAGAGCTTGGCCTTGAACTCGGCCGTCACGCCGTGCTTCAGGCCGACCGCATCCGTGAAGCACTGACGAAGAAGGGCTATGAACTGCTTTTCGGCAGCACGACCAATCAGATCTTCCTGCGGCTCACCAATGCGGAAGCTGATCGTCTGGGTCAGTCTGTAGAGATGAGTTTCTGGGAGCGGCTTGATGATGAGCATGTAGTGAAGCGCATTGCCACTTCATGGGCAACGGACCCCAAGGATGTGGATGCATTGATCGCGCTCTTTTAAGCGCCGCATCTCGATCTCGTCACATGCATCTCACTGTGGCTGACTGCAGTGCGGCGGCCTGAGGCCGATCGCTAAAACAAACGGCGGGCGCCTTCTTTTTGAGGAGGCCCCCGCCGTTCTTTTTCAATTCCCGATTCGGAAAATGCTTCAGGGTTTCGAATCAGCTCCGCCGCCAGGCATGAAACTTCTCACGGAGCGTCTCAAAAAGCGTGAAGAGGAACGGGATAAAGAAGATCCCGATGAGCGTGGCCGAGAGCATGCCCGCGAAGGTCGTGATGCCGATGGCCCGACGGCTCGCGGAGCCCGC
>ENA-OPRW01000654-OPRW01000654.1-human-gut-metagenome-genome-assembly--contig:-NODE-654-length-31360-cov-2.822968_pt1 | contig 31360 bp, 33 predicted proteins | sample MGYA00241898_ERZ501890 | MGnify/ENA primary metagenome ERZ501890 (study PRJEB25962, sample SAMEA2042216) | human gut metagenome | biome: human gut; feature: human-associated habitat; material: faeces... | reverse complement strand
CATTTGCCGCCATAGATGCCGTCTTATTAACAGGACCGCCCATATCAAATCCCATACACGCGCCGATTACCCCTCCAATAACAGATTTTGCTCCGCCGTTTAAGGAGATGATCCACTTCTGGAACACATCCATGATCCAGGCCAAAGGAATAGAAAATACGCACAGGAATATCATGCCGCATACAAGCGTTGACAACACCGGAATGAACATAACAGGCATGAGACCCTCGCACCACTTCGGCAGCTTCCAGGTCTTCATCCAGTTAACAAACCAGCCGATGATAAATGCCATCAGCAGTCCGCCCAAAAATCCGGCTTTTGACTGCGCTGAACAATAGCCAATCACAAGACCTGGTACAATGCCTGGACGTCCTGCAATTGAATATGACACACCGGCTGTCATAACAGCCACTGCAAAATCCATTGCATAAGAACTCAGCTTATTTACACCCCACCAGAATCCAACCCATGTGAACGGATTTAAATTAGAAAATGGAGTAGCTCCTGCTTCTACCGCACTGCCAATGTTCCAGCCTCCAAACGCTTTTGCAAGTGCACCTAAGATACCTCCTGCTACAACGATCGGGATCATGTAGGAAATACCGGTCATAACATGTTTCATCGCATTTCTTTGTTTTGCCATTATCGTTTTCCCCCTATTGTATGCAATTCTATTTTCCCAACTTTTCGTGAATTTTGCTTATAACTCCCTTAGGCGATTTCATAACTGTGCTGATCGGGATTTCCACAACAGCCTTTCCCTTAAATCTCTCCTTATTCACCCGGATATCTGCAGATATAAGAATCACATCTGCATCCCTGATTTCATCTGGAGTCAGTTCATTCTCTACCCCAATAGATCCCTGTGTTTCTACTTTTATACTGTCTCCCAGCTCCTTTGCTGCATTTTCCAGCTTTTCTTTTGCAATGTAGGTGTGGGCAATCCCCGCAGTACATGCTGTGATAGCTAAAATTTTCATATAAAAGCCTCCTCTCTTTTGATGTATTTACAATAACATCTATTTCCTCCAAATAGTAAACATATTGCGGCAAATAGTTACGGTAATTTTTGCCAAATCATCAAAACACCATCTGAATTCATTCATTTATTTGTGTATCTTTATCAAAAAAACTGATGCCGGAGATTAACTTCAGCACCAGCTTTGTCAATAGCCTGATGTATTATCTTTTCCTTCTTCCTCCCCCGCCGCCAGCCCGATCAACGTTCTGGCCTCTTTTGTCAAAAATTTGTTCTTATGGTAAATAACGGAAAACTTCCGTGACAATGCAAGTCCTCTTATAAAGAACTCCTTAACCTGCCCCTTCTCAAGGCTGTCCCGAACCAGATAATAAGGAAGAAGCGACAAGCCCAGACCGGCTTTTACCCCTTCCAGCACCGCCTCATTGCTGACGCTCTCCCATAAGGGCTTCACAGAAATTTCCCCTGCTGCCAGAATCCCGTCCAGAACCTCTCGCCCCGCGCTGCCCCGCTCCCGCAGGATCAGATCCTGTCCTGCCAGCTCTTCGGCCGATTTTAAGGTATGCCCTGCAAACGGATGGGCCGGAGGGCAGATAAATACCAGCCGATCGCCGGGAAAGGTCCTACAGTGGATATAGGGACTGTGAACCATCCCCTCTATGATGCCGATATCGATTGTGTTTTCAAGCAGCTTCTGCTCAATGGTTCCTGAGTTTCCCACTGCGGCCTGTACGGTTAGTGTGGGAAAATGCTCCTTTAACGCTCTGATATATCCGGGAAGCAGGCAGGAGCCGATGGTAATGCTGGTACCGATCCGCAATTCTTTCGCCGCCTGGCCACCTCCCACCCCCTGCTCCATCTCGTCAAAAAGCGCGATAATATGTCTGGCATATTCCAGGGCCTGCCGCCCGCTGTCTGTGAGATACAAACGGCGTGAAATACGGTCAAAGAGCCGAACTTTGTAATGCTCCTCCATCTCTGAAACAGCCAGACTGATAGCGGGCTGGGCAATATAGAGTATCTGGGCTGCCGCAGTCATGCTTCCCGTCTCGCAGACCGTGACAAAAATCCTTAAATGACGCAGCGTCATGATCCTTCTCCTTTCTTTCACTGATTCGTATATTCATAATATTTTCATTATATATATTATAATATTATAGTATTTTACATATGTATCTGCAAGGCGTATAGTAGGAATGCCGGATGGATTTTCCGGCAAAATAACCGGGAATACTTCCCGTTTTAAAAGGAGTTCACCCATGGAAGCTGTATCCCATCATGAAAAGCGGTCTGTCATCTTAAAAAAGCTTTTTATTTCTACCTTTTATCTCAGCGCCTTTACCTTTGGCGGCGGCTATGTAATTGTAACACTGATGAAAAAAACCTTTGTGGATCAGTACCACTGGATCGATGAGGAAGAGATGCTGGATCTGGTAGCCATTGCCCAGTCCTGCCCCGGCGCCATCGCAGTCAACGGGGCTATCGTGGTAGGCTACAAGCTGGCAGGCCTTCCCGGAGTCATGACCTCCGTTCTTGCAACGGTCATCCCTCCCTTTGCCATCCTTTCTCTGATTTCACTCTGCTATGCCGCCTTCCGCTCCAATCAGTATGTGGGCTGGATGTTAAACGGAATGCAGGCCGGAGTAGGAGCCGTAATCATGGAGGTAGTCTGGGAAATGTCCTCTGGCATTATAAAAGAAAAGCAGACAGTTCCCCTTCTTGTCATGGCCGCGGCCTTTATTGCCAACTACTTCTTCGGCGTCAGCGCCATTATCATTATCCTGCTGTGCATCGGCCTTGGTATCGTCACTACCTTAAGCCGTGAAAAACAGAAGAAAGGCGGTTCCTTATGATCTATTTACAGCTCTTTTTAAGCTTTCTGCAGATTGGCGCCTTCAGCTTCGGCGGCGGCTATGCGGCAATGCCTCTGATCCAGAATCAGGTAGTACAGCTTCATCCCTGGCTTTCCCAGTCCGAATTTACGGATCTGATCACCATTTCCCAGATGACCCCCGGCCCGATCGCAGTCAATTCCGCAACCTTTGTAGGCACCCGCATTGCCGGAGTTCCCGGAGCGCTGGCAGCTACCATCGGCTGTGTGCTCCCTTCCTGCATTCTTGTAACGATTCTGGCAAAAATTTACTTAAAATACCGAAGTTTAAGCCTTCTTCAAGGCATTTTAAAATCCCTCCGTCCTGCCGTAATCGCCATGATCGCAGCTGCCGGAGTCAGCATTCTGGTTACCGCATTCTGGGGAAATGACATTTCCTCCCTCCATCTGGATGCCATTCTCTCCAGTACAAATATAAGAGCTGTGGGAATCTTTCTGCTTTCCCTGATTCTTCTTGCAAGATTCAAAATGGATCCCATCCATGTGATGCTTCTTTCCGGAGGGGCGGAAGTTGTCATGCAGCTCATTATGAAGCTTCTGTAAATATTTTTTCTGTTTCGTGACTTTTATCACATAAAAAGAGGGGCGGCTGTGGTATCCTATATACAACAGAAAACGAATTCACATTTACAGGAGGTAATATATATGGCACTTTCACATCTCACATCCGCTGATTTCGACCAGGCAGTAAATGCCGGTGACGACGTAGTAGTCGTTGATTTCTTTGCAACCTGGTGCGGTCCCTGCAAAATGCTGGCTCCCGCAGTAGAACGCATGGCAGAGGTTCATCCGGAGGTACATTTCTACAAGGTAGACATTGATGAAGAAATGGATCTGGCATCCCGTTTCGGAGTCATGAGCGTTCCCACCCTTCTCTACTTCAAGAGAGGAGAGATCGTAAATAAAACCGTAGGCCTCATTTCTCCTGCTGATCTGGAAAATGCCATTGCCAAATCCAAATAAACCATAAACACATAAGAGGATTGAACCCTTCGCTGCGATATCTGTCAAACGAAGCATTCAATCCTCTTTTATTGTCCTGCAGCCGGAAATCAGGGTACCTACACGTATCCTCCAAATTCTTTCAGCCACTTTCTTCTCTTCTCATAATCGGGAAGCACATTCTTTACTTCTGCCCAAAACTTCCGGGAATGGTTCATCTCCTTTCGGTGAGCCAGCTCATGGACCACCACATAATCCAGAACCTCCGGCGGCATCAGCACCAGCTTCCAGTGGAAATTTAAATTCCCCTCACTGCTGCAGCTTCCCCAGCGTGTTTTGGCGCTGCGGATGGAAATCCGCCCATAGGTTACTCCCATCAAAGCCGCAAAATACGCAGTCCTCTGCCCAATCCGCTCCCGTGCCTTCCTGCGGTAAGCCGCCTCAAGCTTTGGATCTTCCTCATAGTCATGTGGAAATACCTGAGCCAGATTTCGTCTCTTTGTTTCCGAATCGAACCATTTCTTCAGAATCCATTCCTGCCGGGTTCGTACAAACTCCATCAGCACTCCTTCCGAAATGCCCTCCGGCGCACGGATGATCACCTGACCATCCGTCTTTATCTCCAGTGCCAGACTGCGGCGTCGGGAATAGACCACCTGTGCCTCGATCGTTCCTTTCCGCTCTCCCTGTCTCCAGCCAATCCCTATCTTTCCTATCATATCCGCTTACAGAACATCGGAAAAATGAGGCCTGAGCTTTTCAAACATCTTAAGTCCGCAAAGAAGTACGATCAGGGTGAAGGCCCAGTAATACAGCGTCAGCTTCGGCCGCTCCCAGAACCAGTTGCCTGTAATCATGCTGTCCTTGTATCCGGTGACGATATAGTAAAAAGGATTCAGTTTAAAAATCGGTTCCATCCAGGGCATACGGTCTGTGAACATAGATTCATGATACATAATGGGGCTGAGCCAGATGCCAAACTGCAGGCAGATTCCCACGATCTGAGCCATATCCTTAAAAAATACATTGACAGAAGCTGTAAAATATCCCAGTCCCAGCACCAGCACAGAGGCTGCAAAGGTATAATAGAGAACCTGGATCCAGGTAACGCGCACCGGCATCCCGGCGATCAGGTACATTCCCGCCATGATCAGCACGAAAAAGGCATGGACCAGCAGACAGGAAATCAGCTTGATGATCGGCAGGATCTCTACTTTGAAAACCACCTTTTTGACCAGATAGCTGTATTCCTGAAGACAGCCCGTTCCTGTGTTTAACGCCTCGCTGAAAAAGAACCAAGGTACAATGCCCGGAACCAGCCATGCCACATAGCTGACTCCAGGAACAGGCGGCGGAGACTTAAAACCGATTCCGAAAATCACCGCATAAATGACTACGGTCACAATGGGCTGAATAAACATCCATACAATACCGAAGTAAGAACCCACGAACCGTTTTCTGAAATCAGCCTTTCCAAGATCCCATATGAGCTTTCGCTTTGTAATAATCTCCTTTAACAGAGAAACTGCATAATTCATAATCCGTATCCTTCACTGTCAGAATTTAAAGGTATCCTTAAGACCGCTCCATTTCTTATCCTTCTCGGAAATGATCAGCTCCATTCCCGGCTCGATAGGCCACTCTACGCCGATCTCAGGGTCGCTCCAGAGAAGGCCGCCCTCATCGCCCGGATGATAGAAGTCTGTGCACTTGTAGGCAAACTCCGCCTCATCGGAGAGAACCAGAAAACCGTGTGCAAAGCCCTCCGGAATGTAAAACTGCTTCTTGTTTTCAGCAGATAAGGTCACGCCGAACCACTTTCCATAGGTTTTGGAATCGGAACGCAGGTCTACGGCAACGTCAAAGACCGTTCCCCTTACCGCACGTACCAGCTTGCCCTGAGGATACTGCTTCTGGAAATGAAGACCCCTTAAAACGCCTTTTACGGACATGGACTGATTGTCCTGTACAAAGGTCATATTAAGGCCTGCTTCCTTAAAGTCATTCTGGTTATAGGTTTCCATAAAATAGCCTCTCTCATCCTTAAAAACCGTAGGCTCAATTACATAAAGTCCTTCAATTTCACATGTTGTCACTTTGATCTTTCCCATGATTCTTTCTCCTTCTTTCATCCATCCTGAGTCATTCAGCAGCCCGAAAGCCGCTTTTCCACATCTATCAGGAAATTTTACCACGTTATCCACAAGGGTGCAACTGTTTATGCTGCTTCTCTCTACAGCCGCAGGCACACCACCGCAAAAATCCGCACCGCCACATACAGATCCATCATCATCACCGCATAAAGCAGCCCTCTGTCGTCGCTTCCCGTCCGTACCACCCGGCTGCTGCGGAATGTAAGCAGAACCGCCGGAAGGAAGGGCAGCAGATATCTTCCCTGAACGCCTTCAATCATGGACGCGCTTCTGGGAGTCCAGGCTAACAGCATGGAAAACATCAGCGCCCCTAAAAGCAGCAGCGCCAGAAACCAGATCCACAGCCTGTTTCCTGTGGAAAACATCACTTCTTCTCCCGGCTTTTTTAACGCCAGCACCACTAAAATGGTACACAGAGCCAATATGATCACAGTCGGTGTATTTAAAACAGGATCCTGATTTCCCAGAGAGCCGCCGATCATTCCTTCAAACAGCTGCGTTCCCTTCCACGCCAGCGTGTCATAACACATTTTCAGCACATGAAGAGGACGGTGGAGCAGCTCCGCAAAGGTATATCCCGTCTCTCCGGCCCAGGCAATATAGCTGTCCTCTGCCTGAGTATACATGGAAACGGTTCCCAGATTAACTGCAGCCATGGCTGCCGCAAAGGCTCCCAGCACCCCTGCCGCAGAAGCCGTCCACCGGCCCCAGCCCCCAAACTTTTTCACCGGGATCAGAAGGCACAGCCCCGCGATCACTCCGTATACCATCTTGCAGGGTCCCATGACTGCCAGTAAAAATGCCAGAAGAACCACATCTTTCCATTTTACCCTATCCGCCTTATAGGCTAAATCCATGCAGACTGCCGTAAAATACCCGCAGAAGGCCGTAATCAGCACATCATACGATAAAGAAGACACCAGATGGAGGTTCATGGGCAGCAGATATACGGCAAATACGGCTGTCTTTCCAAAGGGAAGCCGCCTTAAGGTCAAAAAGCCTGTGGCTGCAAAAAAGAGCAGATTAAACAGACGTCCCAGATACAAAAGGCCCAGGCTTCCAAGTCCCAGAAGCCTTGCAAGGACAAAACCAAAAGCCTGAGGCCCATAGGCCAGCGGAGTGGTCCGCACAGAAAACTGATAGGAGCTTGCCATCTGACCCGCGCCCTGAGAAGAAGAACTTTGAACGTTCTCCCGATGAACAGCTTCGTTTTCACCGGAACGTTCTTCATGGATCCGCCTGTAGGTTTCTTCTGTCAAGCTCTGTCCTAAAATCACGGGCTTTTCATCCCCGCCCTCAGCACTTCCGTCATCTGCCAGCACATCCGCCACATCTTCAAGCCAGGCGTCCTCCGGCCGGATCTGGATCAGCCCCTTTTCATTGACCGAAGGAAGCCCCATCAGACGATTGGAACACTCATAGGCGCTGATATAGTGGCTTACCTCATCGGGCGCAGAAAGAGGCGGGAGCACTAGGGAATAAATCCCGCCCAGACACAGCACCGAAACCGCAAACAGGGCTTCCAGCGTCATTTTCCTGCGGATAAACAGCTCATCCCCCAGAAAAACCGCCGCTGCAATCACCAAAGCCCCAAGCCCTGCATACCAGCCAAACAGCCAGGTATTTCCTGTTTCTGTCACAGAGGCTTTCAGATCCAGGCTGTGCCACAGCAGGAAAAACAGCAGCGCCAAAGGTCCGGCCGCCCACTTATGCCCCAAAATATTCCCTTTTTTTTCCATATTACTGCACCTGCTCCGAAACAGTCCCGGCCGTCCGCCTTTCATCTCCGTCCTTCATTTCCTCTTCCTCCTCTTTGAACCGCTTTTCAAGAGCCATCTTCTGTATCAACTCCCTCTGGCGGCTTTCCAGCTGGGAAATATGGACCGTCATACTGAAAAGCTTTACGATCAGCAGAAAGATCATAAACAGAAACAGAAAATTCGTTGTGGCATAGATTCCCAAAAGTCTGGCGCAGAAATCTGCCACAGAGGGAAAAACGGCGAAAACCACCAGCATAAGAGCCATGATCACCCAGAAAAGGGCAGCTTCAATCTCCATTTTTGCCTGCCGTATCTTCCTCATCATAAATGTCATGGTAAATACTGATACAAAAATCAATGCAACACGAAGCATAACTGTCATCATCAAAAACCCCGCTTTCCAGGCCTGTCCTCACGCCCTTTTACGCTCTGTCACAGGCCTTTTTCCAGTATTCCCGGTTCATGGTAAGCTTTAAGATCAGCCACTTTGGCAGCAGCCGGTAACATTTTCCTGCCCGGTAACCCAGAAATTTAAAACCGCTCTTTACCACCAGTCCCGGCACCAGCCAGGGCTTTCCCCGGCGGATCAGAAAATGGGCTGTGGATTTCACCAGACGGATTCCCTCGCTTTCCGACCGCACGCAGCCAAAGAGCTCCGGATGGTCTGCCTGAGACACCGCCAGATCGAAATTGCGTTTAAACTGCTGCCTGCAGTTATAGTTGTGGGAATGGATCACACGGGCGCCGGCAGCATAAGCCACTGCGTAGTCATCCTGCAAAAGGGCCTTTCCCGCAAAAATCATATCCTCATTAAAAATCGTCCTGCGGATAAAGCCGCCCTGAAACCAGAATTTCTCCCGGTCATAAGCGCAGCACACATTAGAGGCAAAAAAGGTCTTGATTCCCATTTGCTCCAGATCTGCCCTTGTCTTTACACAGCTTTCCTCCGGGTAATTAAAGCTCCTTGTATACCGCTCTGCCAAAGGGCAGTCCTTATCCGGGAGCTGTCTCGCATAAGCCATGATCACAGCCTCTCCCTCAGGTCCTCTCTGTTCAAAGGCCTTCACCAGCGCCTCGATCAGGTGTTCATCTGCAGGGACCGCATCATCTGTCATAAATACCACAATGTCTGCCCGGCTGAAGCGCATTCCTCTGTTTCTGGTCTCTCCGTGGTCAAATTCCTCTTTTGTCAGATGGTGAACCTCCAGGTTTTTAATTCCCTCAAACCCGTGTTCATTCCAAAATGATTTCTCCGTATTCATCACGATGATCTTCCCCACAGGCCAAGTCTGGCGCTGCAGCATTTTCAAAAGCCTTGAAAATTTCTTTCCCGGTTTATAAGTGGGGATCACCACATCCACCTTTTTTCTATCTTCCATAGGCCCTCCTTATTAAACACTCACTTTTTCAGCCCGATTGCCGTACAGATGCCAAAGCCTGCGCAAAGGCCCGCCATAAGAAGCAGATAGCACAGTGCGCCTCCGCCGATCCCAAAGGCTCCTACCAGAGCGCCTGATAAGACCGCTGCTGCCAGAGCGCCTGCGCCGTATACGAAAAATACGGTTTTCTGCCTGCGCATAATCACCAGAGCATAGTACATCAGATTGGCAAAGGCATAAAAACCGCCTCCCAGCACGATTCCTGTAAATGCCCAGAAATGTGCCGTCAGCACGCCCGGATCCCCTCCCATGATCTGCTCCATCACAGAAAGAACCCATTTTCCCAGACATAAGGTTCCTCCCACTGCCAGCACCGTAAGACCGGCAATCACCGCGCTGATCCTTTTAAGGGTATTAAAAAAAGCCCTCCTGTCATCCTTCCCCCAAAATTCTGTCAGGACGGTCAGATAGGGGCGGATCACAAAATTCGCTACCATATAGATAACAGAGGTAGGCATAAAAATCAAGTTAAAATACCCGGAAGCCGCATTGTTCATCCTGGCGTCAATGGCATATTTGGCAGAGGAAAAGATATAAAAATCAAGAAATACAGACACAAAGAGAAAGCCTGTGCTTAAAAACAGTTTTCTGCACTGTCCCTTTTTTGCCTCCCATTTCACAGCGGAAAGAGCATGGATCACATCCAGATTAAAAAGGATGACTCCTCCGATCTGGGCCGCTACTGCTGCCAGACAGGCCAAAAGCAGGTTTTCAAAGGCAGCCAGTATGACCGTAAAGACAGATACGGAAAGAATGGTTCGGAAAAAATTGGATTTTCCCGTCAGATACAGGCTTCCCTGGCGCTGAAACTCCGATTCATACACGTCCGCGTATCCGTCAATCACCTTATAGACCACCAAAAGGAGCAGAATGGTGCATTTTTCTCCATTATAATCACCGACTCCCCGAAGATACGCCCCGTGACGGATCATCATAAACACAGCTCCGGCAGCCAGAGCGATCAGGCAGGTTATATTTCTGTGCTCCCTGTAATCTCCAAAGGTATATTCGCCAGCTCCGTCTGTAATGTGGAAGGGGCGGATGCCAAAATAGGCCACTAAAAACAGCTGCTGGCCCAGAGTCGAAAAGCCGAAGGAAAAAATTCCTCCCTGTTCTTCTCCTGCCAGCCGGATTACAAGAAAGGATAAAACCATGCTTGCGAATGCATAGACAAAGCTTCCTGCAATATTCCATACCACATTTGCCCAGTTTATATGATCCCCCTTATATAACAGAGCCTGCGTCATCCGTTTCATTCTCATTTATCCTTTCGTTTTTGCATCCTGCTGCCGTTTCCTGAAATTCTGGATCACCAGAATGGATAAGAGCATACGAACCATATATTTTACAGCCGTAACCGGCTTAAGATAGCTTTCCCCGGCAGTCCGGTCATCAATCGTCACCTGAACCTCAGCCACTCTGGCCCCCTGGTGGATCAGGAAGGAGATGGTATCCGGCTCAGGCCCGTAGTTCAGATTGAGGGCAAATTCCCCGATCATTTTCCGGTTAAACAAACGCATGCCGGAGGTCGGATCCTTTATGTGTGCCCCCGTAGTCAGCCGGATTGCCGCGCCGATGATACGGCTGCCCAGCATGCGAAAAGACCAGTCTTTTTTCTCTGTCACAAACCGGGAACCGATCACAATATCGTAGCCCTCGTCCATCTTCTCCCTCATGGTTTTAATAAATTCCGGACGGTGCTGCCCGTCTCCGTCAAACTGGATCGCATAGCGGTAGCCCTTTTCCCAGGCGTATTTCATCCCGGCCTGAAAACAGCCGGCCAGTCCCAGATTGACCGGAAGATCCAAAAGACGGTAGCCCCGTTTTCTGCAGATCTCTGCAGTCCGGTCCTTAGAGCCGTCATTGACTACGATATAGTCAAGCTCCGGAAAACTTTCTGTAAGCTGATCTACCACCCGCTCTATATTCTTTTCCTCATTATATGCCGGTATTACAAGCAGCACCTTATCCATCTGTGTCATCCTCTTTTTCTCAAATCCCTATCTTCCGGCCTTAATCCTTAGAAGGCCGGTCAAAACACTTACCTCTGCCAGTACAAGTCCCAGAAACATCCCGGCGGCTGTCAGGGAAGTCGGGCCTTTATGAAGATAATGTTTATAATAATACAGCTTGCTCTCATGGAGCAGCCTTTGACGGTCAGCCGCCTTTTTATAGCATTTATCAATGGTTACTGAATGGGCATGGACATATCTGGCATCCACTGCCAGAAGTGCCTTTAAACCCAGGTTTTTCAGCTTCTGCCCTAAAATCTTTTCCTCATAGTAAAGGAACACATTTCTGTCAAACAGCTCCTCTAAATCACCCGGTGTAAAGCAGCCTGTCTTTATCATAAAAAAAGACCCGGGCAGTGCGCCCACGATCCGCGTATTGCCGTCCCCGCCTTCAGGCAGTTCCAAAAGAGGCGTTTTTAATACAGGCGCAAACATCCGTCTGGCTAACGGAGCCGTATCCAGAAGATCCTTCCACATAGGCTGCAGGTCCCAGTAGGAAAACAATTCCCGGCCCTCAGGATCTGTCACCATGGCTGATGCTATGGCTCCATCCTCTCTGGCCTCAAGAACCTCTTTCAGCCGTTTTACACAGTCATCGGAAAAATGAACGTCCGGATTAGCAATTATAATATAATCCGGTTCCAGATACTCCATGGCATAATCAATTCCTGCCTGGTTTCCGCTGCCATAGCCGCCGTTTTCATCCGTCCGTATCAACCACAGGCTGGGAAGAATATCCTCTTTATCTTCCTTTTCCTCTTTTTTCCATCCAAGCTCCAGCTTCTTAAACTTCTCCCATGAATCATCGGTGGAGCAGTTATCCACCAGAAGGATATCGTCAATCAGACGGCTCTCCTTTAACTCCTCTGCCAGTCCTGCTGCAGTTTCTGCATCATTATAGTTTAAAATAATACAGCAGATCTTATCCCTGTCCGTGTCACTATCCATTGTAAACTTACTTTCTTTCCTTTCCTGTCTTTCTTGCATCGATCACCCGCATTCCAAGCCGTCTGCTTATGGCAAGACGAAGGGCGGGGCACAGCCGCGTCATCTGGTTAAAGCACCACCACAGCTGCATATAGAGGAATTTTCCCTCTGTGAGAGGCATATCCTTCCAGGGCGTCCTGGTAAGATACTTTTTATAATATTTTTTATAATGATTATGGTTTCCCCTGATCCAGGGCCTCTCATCCCCCAGATAATGGATCACCACCGGAGCACGCTTCGCCTCATAAAACGCCTGCTCTCCCACCTCTTCATAAGCGGCGCAGAGCTTTTTAAGAGTCTGATAGCGAAAATAGCGGTAATTGGTGAAAAAATTGTATTTGGGCGGCAGGGAACAGATTCTCCCCCTTAACGCGCCGTTTATGGTATCCTGATCGCAGGCAAAGAGGCTCCCTGCATGGGCGCCGTAAAAATCAAGGAGCTTTTTTAAAACATCCTCAGCTCTCCATCTGGCCAGATCCATCAGGATCACCCCGGAATTAAAGTATGCATCCTCCGGCTTCATCCCTATGGTCTCTTTCATTTCCTGATATACCGTCGGCTCCATCACCATTCCTGCCAGGCATTCCCCCAGCTCTGTCTCATAGAGAGGCTCAATCGAACCGCACACAATGGTATCACAGTCCAGATACAACGCCCGCTCAACGCTTTCAGGCAGAACCTTGGGTGCAAACAGACGGCCCATGGCGCTGATATCAAAGCCTCTTGTATCTATTTTATAAGGAAAACGCTCCTTTAAATTTCCCAGCTCCACTACGCTCAGGCTCCGCCCAAAGGAAGCTGCCAGGCTTTTAAGGCGGTTCTGATACTCTGTGCACATCCCTACAGACAAAACATAAATGTCGATGTGCTCTGCCCTGCGGTTATGGTCTAACAGAGAGCAGAGAGAAGCCGCCAGATGGCCTGCGTATCCGTCATTGGAAGCATATATGATATTGATGCGTGAGTCTGTTTCTGCCATACGATCACCTGTTTCTTACATTCTCCGGTCATTTTATTTACGATTTTACAATAAGAGCTTAAAAAAGTAAATCATCTATGGCATTTTTCCTTTAAATATGTTAAATTAGGTTACAGTACATCATCCATTCAGGAGGTTTTTTATCATGCGAAGATCCCTTCGATATATGGCTTTGGGAGTTCTTACCGCTTCCCTGCTGTCAGGAAATGCCCTTACAGCTCTGGCGGATCAGGACGTCAACCATGGCCCCGGCGTTTCACAGGCTCCCGAGGTTTCACAGGAGGCTCCCGGCGTTTCCGGCGACACCACCCAGAACGGCCCCGGCATCATCGTAGAGCCGGGAAGCGGAACCGGCGGGCAGGAATCATCCCAGTCTGAAACTGCCTCTCCGGAAACGGAAACCCCAGCTCCAGAAGCAGGAACAGAGGGACAGGCCTCAGGCGAAACAGCCGGACAGGCTCAGGAAGTCCCCCCGGAGGAAAGCACCCAGGTTCCTTCCAATCAGGCCTTTTTACAGGTGCAGCTTCTCCGTCCGGATATGACCTGGACCGATCCCATCCGTGACGATACCACCATTTATCCCGGTGAAGGCGGCTTTATTAGTATGTCCATTTACGCCAATAATCTTCCCGGCGACGTACTTTACCGCACCTACAGCGCTCCCCGCGGCTGGAGTAACTGGGCCATGAACGGCGGCCACACATCCTGGGCTGCAGACTGCCCCATTGAAGCGATCCAGATCCGTTTAAACGGCGTATTCGGAAACAGCTTTGACGTATACTACTGCGCAACCCTGTCGGATGGAACGGTCTGCGACTGGTCAAAAAACGGCGGAACGAACGGAGCCATGGCCTGCGGACGCTACATTACCGGCCTGCGTTTTTCCCTCTGGGGCAAAGGCACGGAAGGCGCTGTCTATAAAATGGACGCTCCCCTTGTATCTGCCGCACCGGACGGCATCCAGTTTGTAAACGGCACCCCCGTATTCAGCAACGGTACCGGAGATCTGTTCACCGGCTGGGTATGGAATGACAGAGACCGCTACTATGTGGTAGACAACGCGATCGTTACCGGCTGGCAGTACATTGACGGATACAAGTATTATTTTGAAGCAGACGGAAAGCTGGTACAGGATCTGGAGCCTTATCTGAACGCTCAGGGGCCTTTTATGCTTAAGATCAACAAGCAGATGAACTGTACCACGGTTTACATACAGGACGGTACAAACGGCTTTATCATCCCCTACAAGACATTCCTTTGTTCAACCGGCGACGACACGCCTCTGGGCGATCACAAGACGCCTGAGAAATACCGCTGGAGACTGATGAACACGGATGAATACTGCCAGTACTGCACCCGTCTGGATCAGGGAATTCCGATCCTGCTCCACTCTGTTATCTATGAGAGACCGGATCCCTATACCTTAAAGCCTGTAACCTACAACTACCTGGGCGCGACTCCCTCTCATGGCTGTATCCGCTATACCACAGAGGATGCCAAGTGGATTTATGACCACTGCGCTCTGGGGACAACTGTAAATGTATACAATTCAGATGTACCGGGGCCCTTTGACCGTCCGGCCATCCAGAAGATGATCCCTGAAACACAGACCTATGATCCTACCGATGTAAATGTTCCGGAAAATGGGCTGAGATAACACAAAATACCGGAGGCTGTCCGCGCCGATGCAGGACAGATCTCCGGTATTTTTATGCCCATTTTCAATGAGACGACAGCTTCACTCTTCTGCACCTCTCCAGTTGTTTTTTTGATACTCCTCATAGGAAACATCCGGATCCAGAAACAGGCTTCCATGCATGGTTGGGGCTTTCGCAGGCTTCATATAATCCCCATATTCCTGTTTCAGCCGTCCATCATAGCCTGCCGGGGCAGGAATCCGGCGGTTTTCAAAGGGAAGATACACCATTTCATCAAACCACTGGCGCTTCCAGGTATTTTTTTCCAGATGGCGGATAAATACCGTATCGCAGACCCTTGTGGCATTCGTACCATTAAACCTCCTGCAGACTGCTTCATAAAAGGAAACAGCCCGTTCCATAGGAATCGAAAGGAAGGCTCCAAGCCTGTTTAAAATCCTCCCAAATACCGTGGCATTTTCATAATAGTCAAACCGATACCAGGTGTAAAGCATCGTCCACAATGTCTGGATGGAAAAAGCCCAGATCCTGGAGAGAACACGGCCTTCAGGCATGGCGTCCAGGGGGAAAATATCAATGAAAATCCCACAGTTATATCCTGCTTTCCTGTCCTCCCTGCTGCAGCCTGTGGTACGGCTGTTTCGCAGCTGGGCATGGGCCCGCAGATAATTTTTCTCCCTGTAAGGCGTCTGTAGCACCAGATGCTCCTTTAATTCTCCCGGAGCCACCTTAAGAAATGTTTCATAGTCCTCCCGGAGCATTGCCAGATCAATATCATCATCCCAGGGAATATATCCCTGATGGCGCACCGCGCCGATAAGCGTACCGCTGTCTGCAAAATATTTCAAACCGTATTTTTTGCAGATCCGCTCCACCTCGTCCAGCATTTCCAGCTGGACAGCCCAGATCCTCTTTGTCTTTTCATCCACTCTCCAGCCGCAGCGGATTTCTTCTTTATAAAATTCTGCTGTTTCCATTTTAAACATGCTCCTGTTTTTTTATAATGCGCTCCACCTGCTTCCATATAAAGGGATCTCTAAGCACCAGGAGAATCATGCCATACACCACGGCGCCGACTCCAATCTGCAAGAAGGTCACTGCCGGACTATAGCCCCAAAGCTTTACAAGTGTACGGCCCAGCACAGCTACGCTTATAAACATGCAAACGCCCGCAATCAGGCGTCTCCAGCTGTATTTCCATACGAGCGTTAGTTTTACAAAATTTCTTCCCAGACGGAGATATAAAAAAGTGATAAAGCACTCCGCTGCCACCGAAGCTGCAGCTGCCCCATAAGACTGAAATTTAGGAATAAGAATCAGATTCAGGATAAAATTCACCGCAGCGCCTCCTACGATCACCCGGCCGCTCTGGGCCCTTAACCCTGCCGGTGTCAGAATCTGGCTTCCCAGGCAGTCGCTTAATCCTACCACAAAAACCAGAGGCGCGCAGACATACATCAGCGTGATCACCGGAAGGTAATCCGCTCCTAAAAACCAGGGTACAAAGCCTGCGGCAATCCCTGAAAGTCCCAGTGTGATCGGAATGGCTAAAAGAAGCACAAAATCTAAAGAACCGCAAAGCCTTTCTCTTACCTCATCCATTTTCCCTGCGCCAAACAGATAGGACATCCTTGCAGACATGACCGCATTAAACGACATAATCAGGATTTTTGACATATTCACAAACCCTGTGGCGTATTCGTAGTAGCCATTCTGGGACTTGTCCCCATCTGTGAACCATCCCAGCATGGTTTTATCCAGGATCGTATAGACAGAAGTAGCTATGGTGGGGATAAAATATACCAGCGTTTCCTTCAGATGGCGCAAAGGCTTAAGCTGCCTGATATCCGGTTTTCCCACAAAGGGTTTTAAATAACCCCACATGGAAATATTTCCCAGAAGTCCGGTAGCAGCCGTCAGGGCCACATATAAAAGAAGATCGTTTCTGGTACGGATAAAAAGGAACAAAAGGACAATACCCACACATTTTACAGCCATATTCCGAAGGACGATCAGGCCATATTCTTCCAGGGCGCCAAAAAACCATGAAATATCAAAGGCCACTGCAATTAACGTCATGGACAGCGCCCCGTAATAGGGCGCATACTCTTTGGAACATCCGATCACGCCCAGCCAGAACACCAGACAGACTGCCGTCATCCCTGCGCAGAGAAGCTCAATCTCCCAGAACAGACGGTTCAGCGCTTCCCTATCATCCCGGTGCATGGCAATCTCCCTCTGTCCGTAGGAGGCGGTTCCAAGAGCAGCCGCAATAGCAAAATACTGCACGACGGAATTAGTATAGCTCTGGATTCCCGTCCCGTCCGGCCCTAAAACCCTTGAAAGATAAGGAGTGGTAAGAAAGGGGGTCAAAAGGGTCATGACCTGATAAATCAGATTATAGGTATAATTTTTACGGATACTGGGCATCCTGTCAGTCCTGCGGGACTTCTTTCTGTTCATATGGGTTCTGCTCCGATCTCTGCTTTTATTTGCCTTCTGAAATTGTAGCATATTCGCAGGCAGGGTGCAATCCGATTTGGAGCTCTTGCGCGTTTGCAATGTGCAGTACCCTCTGCGAAAGTCCCCGCCTGCGATCCCGTTTGACATCCCCCCTTAAATGACTTATAATCAGAACCATAGTTGGATTGGCAGATCATAGAAGGAGGCGCCCTTGAAATTCGGAGTTATCATTGTAACCTATAACCGCCTTGCGCTTTTAAAAGAATGCGTAGGCTGCGTTCTGTCCCAGACCGAACCATTTTCCAATATATGCATCGTGGACAACCACAGCAGTGACGGTACGGCAGACTGGCTTGAAAACCTGCCGGCCTCATTTCAGGCTGAAACCGACTCCTGTACCGGGCCTTTTTTTGATATCTGCCGTCTTGAGGAAAACCTGGGAGGCGCAGGAGGCTTTGCATACGGGATGAGACGGCTGGCCGATACGGACTGCGACTGGATCTTAATCATTGACGACGATGCCATGATCGCACCGGACTATATGGCCGAGCTTAAAACGTCCATCCTGAAACATGAATATCTGGCCTATTCCGGAACCGTCACCACAAACGGAGCCATTGATACCAGCCACAGGCGCTTTTTAAAGTGCCCCACCTTCATGTTCTATCAGCCGGTTCCTGAAGCGTCCTATGGATCCCCTTCTTTTGAATACGATATCAGCACCTTCTGCGGCCTTCTTGTAAAGACCTCTCTGGTGCGGGAAATCGGCCTTCCAAAGACAGAGTATTTTATCTGGTTTGACGATACGGAATACTGTATGCGCTTTCACAGCCGGTCGCGGATCCTGAATGTAAATACTGCGGTTTTAAACCACCGTACCGCTCCACCTGGGGATGCTCCCACGGTCAGCTGGAAAAATTACTACGGCTTCCGCAACGCCATTGACATCGGGAAAACCTATTCCCGGCATCCCTTCCTCTATATGGCCTATATTATTTTAAATCATCTGGCTCATATTGTGCTGGACTCCCTTTTGGCCCTTTTGGGAAATCAGCCTGCCATGCGGCGGTACCGGGCCGGAATCTATAAAGCGGTATTAAAGGGCCTGCGCCAAACGCCCAATGGGATCTGTAAAGACTATCTGCCCGGAAGCGGCAAACGAATATAACGAAGGAGAACAAACACTATGCAGGCAATGATTCTTGCTGCAGGTATGGGAAAACGCCTGAAGCAGCTGACACAAAATAACACAAAATGCATGGTAAAGGTAAACGGGGTTCCCATGATCAACCGCACCTTAAGCCAGCTGGAGCGCTGCTCCCTTTCCCGAATTGTAATTGTGGTGGGATATGAAGGACACAAACTCATGGAGCATATCCGCACTCTTGATATCAAAACTCCTGTGGTCTTTGTAGACAACCCCATTTATAATAAGACCAACAATATCTATTCCCTGTTTCTGGCAAAGGACTATCTTCTGGAGGAGGATACCCTTCTTCTGGAATCGGATGTAATCTTTGAGGATTCTGTCCTGGACTGCCTGGTAAATGATCCCAGGGACAGCCTGGCTCTGGTGGCAAAATACGAAGCCTGGATGGACGGCACCTGCGTACGCCTGTCTGAGCAGGATGACATCATCGATATGATCTCCAAAAAGCAGTTCCGTTTCTCAGAGATTGATGATTATTACAAAACGGTAAATCTCTATAAATTCAGCCGCGAATTTTCCCGCACCCACTACGTTCCATTCCTGGAAGCCTACACAAAGGCTCTGGGAAATAACGAGTATTACGAGCAGGTATTGAAGGTGCTGGTGGCCCTGGATGATCCCGGCATCAAGGCCAAACGCCTGAGCCCGGATCAGAAATGGTATGAAATTGACGATATCCAGGATCTGGATATCGCAGAATCCATGTTTGCCCCTGAAAAAGAGCGCACCGCCTTAATCAGCCGCCGGTTCGGAGGCTACTGGCGCTATCCCGGCATGCTGGATTTCTGTTATCTGGTAAACAGCTACTATCCGCCCAAAAAGATGCTGGATGAAATCCGCTCCAATTTTGATGTGCTCATCCGCCAGTATCCGTCCGGAATGTATGTAAATTCCCTTCTGGCTGCCAGAAACTTCTCTCTCCGCCAGGATCAGATCCTGGTGGGAAATGGGGCCGCCGAACTGATCAAAGCTCTCTTAAGCCACACAGAGGGCAATCTGGGCGTAATCCGTCCCACCTTTGAAGAATACGCCAATCGGTATGACGCCGATAAGGTTATTGCGTATTACCCGGATAATGATAATTTTTCCTATACGGCTGACGATCTGATGAACTTTTTTGAAGATAAGGATATCCGCTGTCTGACAGTAGTAAATCCCGACAATCCTTCCGGAAATTACATTCCCAGAGAGGATATGCTGCGGCTGATCCGGTGGACGGGCGCACGAAACATTCATATGATCGCAGACGAATCCTTTGTGGATTTTGCAGATGAGGAAAATGCCACTCTTTTGCAGGAAGATCTTTTGGATGAATACCCGCATCTTACGGTTATAAAGAGCATTTCCAAATCCTACGGCATTCCCGGACTGCGCCTGGGAATCGCTGCCAGCGGCGATAAAGAACGGATTGCCGTGCTGAAAAAAGAGGTGGCGATCTGGAATATCAACTCCTTAGGGGAGTTCTATATGCAGATCGAAGAAAAATACAGAAATGATTATGCCGCTGCCCTGGTAAAGGTAAAGGCAGAACGGGAACGCTTCGCAAAAGCCCTGGGCGAAATCCCGGGAATCCGTGTAATCCCCTCTCAGGCCGATTATCTGATGATCGAGCTTACAGGCGGCCACAGCGCCGGCCATGTTACGGAACGGCTGTTAAATCAGTACCGCTGTCTGGTAAAAGATCTGTCCTCCAAGCTTTCCGCTGATAACCGTCAGTTTCTGCGGCTGGCAGTGCGAAATCAGGAGGAGGATGACGGGCTTGTGAATGCGTTGAGAGAAGTTTTAATCTAAAAATCCCCTGTAAAATGGAAAAACAAATGCCGCGGCTCCATAGATGATGACTCATTTATGGAACCGCGGCTTCCTCATTTTTTACTGCCTATTTTTTTCCGCTGCACCGTGGAACGTTTTCACCTTCTCACACAATTTAGAATAAATCCGCTCCGCAAACCATGGTTCGCTGCACCGGCTTTCTATCTCATCTGCGGGAATCCAGCCCACCAGGCTGTTTTCATCCGGTTTTACAGTCAGAGGTGCCTCTGTATCACCTTCCAGAAGGAAGGTCACATTCAGATGTAAATGTGAGGATACATATGCCCCTCTTTTTTCGTGGCCGTCCACGGTGAGGATTTCTATTGAAAACAGGCCGTCTGAGAGAAATTTAACCTCTGTAAGTCCGCTTTCCTCCTGTATCTCCTTTTTGATAACCCGTCTTACATCCTCATCCCCGTCCGCATGGCCTCCCAGCCAGGCCCAGGAGCGGTAGATATTGTGGTATGCCATCAAAACCTTCGTCCGATCCGGGCTTACCACCCAGCCGGAAACAGTGATGTGAGCGTTTTTATTATGTCTTGTCAGTATATCACGTCCGGAATCAATCTGCTCCAATATCAGCTCCCGATCGCATGCTTCCTGCTCATTATAAGGAACGTATGCCTCTACCAGCTTCCTTAACGCATCCATTCTTCCTTCCCCCTCTTTTAAAAGAGCTCTTTTGCTTTCTTCATGGCAGATTCGATTACCTTATCCATATCGTAATACTTATACTCGCCCAGACGGCCTCCAAAGATTACATTCTCCTCTTTCTCTGCCAGCTTTGCATACTTCTGGTATAATGCCTGGTTTTTCTCATCATTCACCGGATAGTAGGGTTCCATTCCCTCCTGCCAGGATACGGGGTACTCTCTGGTAATCACAGTCTTTGGCTGAGTGCCGAACTCAAAGTGCTTGTGCTCAATGATCCTGGTATAAGGAGTTTCCCTGTCTGTGTAATTTACCACAGCCACTCCCTGATGATTTTCTTCCTCCAGCACCTCTGTTTCAAACCGCAGGCTCCTGTATTCCAGCCGTCCGAAGCAGTAATCATAAAAGCCGTCAATGGTTCCCGTATAGACCACGGTTTCGCCCAGACTGTCGTAATGCTCCCTGTTCTCCAGGTAATCCACTCCCGTCTCTATGTCACAGCCCTCGAACAGCTTTTCCATGATCACGTTATAAAAGTCTTCACGTACTTCCCTTACCTTGTCCTTCTCGATGATCTCTTCAACTTTCATGATTTTCTCTCTCTTTGGTTATATGACAGACTTCATTTTAAAAACTTGCGCTGGCAAGATACTTTTTTTCATTATTTTGTGATATTTTTTGTAGAATCCCTGTTTATTTCTAGAGAATCGGATTCTATGTTCTTGTAGTGGTGAAACTTAGGGCATCTTTTACATTTTTCTTGATCCGTGCATTTTTCTGCACATTCCGCACAATGTTTGTTGATCTCCAATAAATCGATGAACATTTTTTCGAGTTTTTTTGATTGTTCCGGGGTGCATACCTTTTTTATATTGAGTAAATGTCGGGCCGTTTGTGTCTTCAATGCTTTATGCAAATGTCCCACGGACGTGGCAATTTTGTTCAGCTCTTCCAAGGAGGGGTTGGGTTTTGCCAGTTCGTTCAACATCTGATAGCGTCTTTGACAGAGTAATTTTAAAACGGTTTGATGCCTTCTCAAGACGATTGAATCCAATTCATTAATGAGTTTATATTGTTCATCCGTGAAATCTAATTCTTTGCGAAGGAATTCATTAGAGATGGTGGAGTCTTCATTCTTATAGATTGTTTTTTCGGGGGTAAAACAAAAGAATACGAGGAGTGCCGTATTCAACATTAGCAGAATAATGTTCACCCAGTAAATCAAATATTTTTTATTTATCTTTTTCATGACAATGTCTTTTATTTCGTGTTGAATATTTTCTCAAGATTATTTTTCGCACGGAAAAGAAGCGATTCCACGGAAGAGAGAGTAATCCCCATGACCTCTGCAATTTCCTTGTATGAAAGTTCTTCATACTTGTTTAAAATTAGCGCCGTGCGTTGATTTTCAGGAAGTCGGTCGATAGCCCGGTGTAATAATTCCAGTTGTTCCTGTTCTTCCAATAACTGTTGTTGTGGCATTTCAACCGATTGTGCCACCTCTTGTTGTTTCCATGATTCTATATCGACTTTTATGGCCCGCCCTCTGGGGGATTTGCAGTGATTAATAGACCTGTTCACTGCTATCCGGTATAGCCACGTGGATAATTTACTTTCAAACCGGAATTTACCTAGAGATTCGAAGACTTGGATAAACACGTCCTGGGCAATGTCTTCCGCCTCATCCCGATCGTGTATGAAAGCATGACAAGTGTTGACAACCATCACCTGATAGGTGTCAACCAATAACTTAAAGGCTTTCTGGTCACCTTCAAGTATCGCTTTTATCATCTCTTTCTCGCCCATTCCAAGATTTTATCGCACTTCCCGCCCGGGGAAATATCACTCAATCCATACAGGTAAATGGCATTACAACATTTGTTGTAATATCATAAAACGTTCATTTATTGATCTCAAATGTAGTAAAAATATTGAATGTTCAAAAAACAATGTTCATTTTTAATATATACTGATTGTCAGTAATCTGCATTAAAGGACTTGTGTTTAGATAATTATCCGGCATCCTTTTTTTAATGTATCATTTATTGAACGTTTTTTAAAATAGAGGAAAATGTTTAACTCCTGCACCGTGTAAGGCCTACCTTGCGATTGTGTTATTTAACTGATGATAGATAAGTGCGTTTGTCTGTCGGGGAGAGAGGTGTGTTTGTCCGGATGAAATCAATCATGGCATTTACTACTGAAATGTCTGTGTGTAGCCCTTCCCCTTTACCTGGGAAGTCATATTCGACACTTACATAGTTATTTAATGCAACTTTATACGTGGCTTTCTTGACGAGTGGTCTGCCGTTACGGTCTTTAAAAATGACATCTGTTCCTTTTCCTTGTTCGTCTTGGACAATCGTGTAACTTCCGGGTGATACATACAGGTCTATTATGCGGTCTTCTTGATTGAAATGATTGAGTATTAATGCTTTTATGTCGCTCAAAGACAATTCGTGAATGACAATATGGTTACCGAAAGGTTCTATGGAGAGAATGGTTTCTAGTGTGATGTTTCCTTGGGGAAGTTCGGATAGACGAATGCCGCCTTGATTGTAAAAGGCAAAATCGGATGCCGTTGAGTGCGTCATTGCATCTGTCACGATGTTTCCGATGCTCTCTTGAGATTTGAACGGGAGAGAGGTTGCCCCGATCACTTCTTTAAACTTGGGTTGATCAATGAAATATTTAACTTTTTGTACCATGAAAGGGGCAACCTGTGTAATCGTGTCAATCAAGCAGGATTGATACGAGCGTTCCGTGAGCTTGCCTCGTTTGAATTTTAATATGGTCAGACCGGCATATTGCAATTTGAGGCCTGTTTGACCGATCATGACATTATTTACTTCTTTCGGGGTTTTTAAGAGGGTATGGGAATGTCCCCCGATGATTATATCCAGTTCCGGCATTCGTGTGGCTAGGGTGGAGTCCTCGTCAACCCCAAGGTGCGTGAGACCGATTAGTACGTCACATTGTTGCTTTAGTGACCTGTAATCCGCTACCTTATCGAGATAATGGTCGAAAGTGATGTCCTTCAATTGTTCCGGGTTGACGCTTGGTATATGGTCAGCCCCCGTTTGTACAAGGCCTAGAAAACCGAGTCTAATACCGTCTTTCTTGATAATATAATAAGGAGGGATACTGTCGAGTTCTCCCCGGGAGGAATTGATGTTAGCGCAGACGATCGGGAAGGTTGCGTCGTTTATTCTGGCCCGAAGAGTTTTTTGTCCGAAATCGAACTCGTGATTTCCTAGCGTTCCGATCTCGTAACCTAGGTCGTTCATTAATGAGATAACAGGTAGTCCCTTTTCTTTTGCATAGTCCACGTACGGGTTCCCCGTGAATCGATCCCCGGCATCTACTAGAATTACGTTTGGGTGTTTTGCCTTTATTCGTTCCACGAAAGTGGCCAGTTTTGGGAATTGTTCGATTCTCCCGTGTATATCATTGGTGGATATGATCACGATCTCTTTTTCCCCTGTATTCTGACAACCGAAGAGTAATATGATCCATGATAAGACCATGCACACGTGCAATTTTGAAAGCACGGAAATATGTAGCTTGAAATAATCGTGATTCATGTCATTGTATTTTCAAGCGACAAAGATAATTTAAAAGTGGAATTCTTAGTACAGGAATTGTTTCCGAAATGCCGGAATATCCACTTCGAGAGTTGTCTCCAAGAATTTCTCCACGCTACCATGTGTTGTCTTGATCTGGTCTAGTCCGGCTTGCAGAAACTCTTTCTTGACAGAGAGTACGGATTTCAAGTTCGGGTTCATGGCGATCTCTTTGGCATATTTATCACTCAAGTAAACGTTAGAGGCGAGGTAATCTTCCATGATGGTTTGTTCATCAACCCCCAAAGCATATAATATCAGTGCAGCTCCCATACCCGTGCGGTCTTTCCCGGCAGAACAGTGAAAAAGGAGGGGAAGATTTTTTTCTTGCTGCAATAGCTTGAAAAATTCTTTATAATATCCGATAAAATCTTTGTCCGTGACGAAGAGAATATTCATGCGCATCATGATGCTATCCATCTGTGTCGAGTCAAGATCGGTCAATTCCATTAAGGAGATCACGTTTCCCGGATCGATGGGCAATTTGAATTCGTTTACTACTGACACGGGTAACTTGTCCGGGGCAAATTTCTGTTCTTCTTCCCCTCTGAAATCCACGATACTTTTGAGGGGAATACTGGCTAAATAATTCAGATCATCTTCTGTCAGTTTGTGTAAATCGTCGGAACGGAAGATTTTTCCCCACCTGACAAATCGTCCGTCTTTTGTTTTTATCCCGCCTAGATCTCTGAAGTTGTAACCTCCTGCCATCGGCAGATGTCTTTCCGCGACGGTTGCTTTCCCTTCGTCCGTAATGAGTTGATAATAACGCCTTGAGAGAGAGGAAAGGGTGATTCGGTTATAACCTTGTCCTTCTGGTTCCGGGTGCTTGGCTATCGGGGTTGAAAAATCGATATTATCCACGGAAGAACCGGAATAGAGCGTCCATTTCCCGTTTGTCTCAATAGTTAGCGTGGACACTTTCGTATCCTTATCAATGGAAATCCGGATGATTCCTGAAATATCCTTTCCCTCGTATGCAGTCTCCTGTTGCATCGTGTTCTTGCATGAACAGCACACTACGGTCGTGGTCAGAATGACATAAATTACTTTCATCGTGTTACAAATATTAATCGTGTCGGTGTTTATTTTCCTGATCTTTACAAAGATGGGAAAATTCTTTAGAAAACCCGTGATATATTAAAGAATAAAAATAAACTTTTATTGTTCTTCATTCGTATAATTCTGGTGTGATTTTTGTGATAACAATGATATAAACCATTAAAATAAAGTTATGAAAGCAGCTTTGTTTTTTGAAGATAACCAACTCTGCCACCTCGGTGAAAACATCGGGAAAAAGGCGATTAAAGTATCTACAATTACGACAGAAGATGATAAAGTCGTTTCTATAAAGAATAGTGAAGTGAAAAATCGGAATATGAATTATTTTATCCAGTGGTTAGTGGACTGCGGTATAAAAATGATTTATGTCTCCGGTATTGACGAGAAAATAAAACGATTCTTTGAACAAATGAAAATCATCGTGAACGTGAAGAAACAGTCTGATAAGACTCTTTTATTGGCTGAAATTACTTCTCAAAAGTAATAAATTGGATTTTGCAGTTCATCCCGGGTCTCAAGCCCGGGATTATTTTTAGATTACTTCTATTACAATTATTTTTACTTTATCTTTGCTAGACGATAATTGTTGAGGAATAGTTATGTCATTGGAACAAGTAAAACAGTATTTTGATCGCCTTGGTTTAGGGCAACGGGTTCATGAATTGGCCCAATCGAGTGCTACCGTGGAAGAAGCGGCTGTTGCCGTGGGAACCGGAGCGTATTGCTAAAACGATGTCTTTCCTGTTGGGGGAGGAGCCGATATTGATCGTTACGGCCGGGGATGCGAGGATTGATAATAAAAAATACAAGGAACATTTTCATCAAAAAGCGAAAATGATACCGGGAGAGTTGGTGGAACAATATGTCGGACACGCACCCGGGGGAGTTTGCCCTTTTGTTATTCCGGAGAAAACTCGTGTATTCTTGGATGTTTCGCTTAAACGCTTCGAGATTGTTTACCCGGCTGCGGGGACGAGTAACAGTGCGGTTGAGTTATCTATCAAAGAACTGGAGGATTGTTCTCGTTCCCGGGAGTGGATTGACGTGTGTAAGGATTGGTCTAAGGAATAAATCGACTGGGTTTGCCCCAATGCGTGATGGTTAGTTTGTGCATGGCTCTTGTCACGGCAACGTAAAGCATACTTTTGTCTATAAGCGTGTTGTAGTTGGTATCGTTCGCTTGGGGAATGATCACCTCGTCGAATTCCAACCCCTTTGCCATGTGGGATGAGGTGACGATGATTCCTTTGGCGAAAGCCGTACTCTGATGGGATAGGAAATAGAGGTTGTCCGTGTACGATTTGAGTTCCTCTGTGATTTCTTGTGCTTGCATCTCGGTTTTGCATATTATCCCCAATGATTTGTAAGTTGACTTTTTGAATGTGGTAATTAATTCCGAGATAGCGGAAAGTTCTTTTTCCGGGTTCTTGAAAGAGAGAATGGTTGGCTTTTCCCCGTGTCGGGTGATGGCTTCCAGTTCCTCGTTTGTTTGAATTCTTTGTGCAAAACTCGTGATCTCGAACGTGGATCGGTAACTTTTGCAGAGTTTCATCACTTCTCCCGTGATGAATGCCTTCTGAATCATATCGGCTGTTGATGACCCGTAGGGGTTGACCGACTGACAGGTATCCCCGAGAATCGTTTTCCGACAAGGATAAAGTTTCTGAATGATTTTGTATTGTATCGGCGAATAATCTTGCATTTCGTCAATCAAGAGGTGTTTGACCCGAGAAGGGGTAGGAGAGCCCTCTAACGCTATGTGGAGATATGCCAAGGGGGCCAGATCTGCGTATTCCAAGGTACGGTTCTTGCGCATTTTGAACATTTCGGGTTTCTCGATCCACTCGAAGAAGTCTTTGTAAACTTGGATGTCGCTGTTTCCGGAGAACATCTTTTGTATCTCCTTCTTCAGTAGATTCCTCTCGGCGGTTGTCGCTTTGAAATAATGTCTTAAGGCCATCATCTCCAAGATATAATCCGTCATCGTCTCGAAACGTTTGCGCATCGGGTAGCGATTGAACCGTCGGAATTGTTCATCGATAAACTCGGCCGGAACGGTAATATGTTTGGTCAGTTTGACATCTGTTGCTTTAAAATAGTTGTTCTCCATGTAAAGAATAAACTTCTCTAATTGCGAGATGAAATCAAAGGAGGCTTTGTATTGAATCCGTTCAATAAATTCCGGTGTCGGTTTATCTAGTAATTCTGTTACTTGTTCAAAGAAATTTTGATATTTGTATTTGTGATCAAGAATCCCCGAAAGGATTTGCTCCATGCTGGTTTCAGGAACCGTTTCTTCGCCGAGTTCCGGGAGGACGTTCGAGATATAGTCGGCGAAAACCTTGTTCGGGGAGATGATCAGAATATCTTTTGAGGTAATCTCCCCTTTTAGCGTGTAAAGTAAATAAGCGATACGATGCAGGGCTATGGATGTTTTCCCTGATCCTGCCACTCCCTGAATGATGAGCGCTTGTGCTTCTTCGTTTCGGATAATCCGGTTTTGTTCCCGTTGTATCGTGGTCACGATATTTTTCATTTTATCGTCTGCATTAGAACTTAGCTCTTTTTGCAGGATATCATCGTGAACGGTCAATGAACTCTCGATCATGTACTCCATCTTACCTTTGCGGATACGATATTGTCGTTTGAGGGAAATGTCCCCGTCAACCTCTCCGGAGGGGGAAGAATAGGACGCATTCCCTAGTTCGTGGTCGTAAAACATACTGGATATAGGCGCTCTCCAATCGTAGATTAGGTTGGCTTTTTTTACGGGATCATAGAACGTGTGAATCCCGATATATAATGCCATTGTTCCGCATCTCTCTTTACTCTCCGTGAAATCTATTCGTCCGAAATAGGGAATATCCAGAATCTTTCCAAGGCGTTTGCGTTTATCAATGACACTCTCGCCTGTTGCAAAATGACGTAGGATGCTTTCTCTCATGGAGCGTATCTCGTGTGGATCGATGTCTTTATTCGACCACAGATATTCTTTGTACTCTTGTAACGTGTCAACGTGTTCCTTGACGGATTTGTCCGTGTTATTGATCGAATCGTTTATAGTGTTGATAATCTGTCGTAAATATTCTTTTTCCTGTTCTTCCGTTTTGTTGAATACCATAGACTCCTAGTTGTTTTAATTAAAATTGTGCGAAAAGAGGAACAAAGTTAATTCAACAACGTGGAGGGGGAAATAGTTATTTATAGCTATTCAATGAGTTTGATTTATCTCTTTTATTTGTATCCCTTTTACCGTAAGACGGTATTTTTGAGATCTACTGTTTGGGATTTCAGGTTTAGTCATTTCTATTAGACCTGCCTCCAAAGCTGGCTTTAGGTAATGTATTCTGAAATGTTTTCTATCTGAAAGATTTAGTTTTTCTTGGAGTTCCGATCGATTCATTTCTCTATCTAGTATTTTTATAAGGTCTTCGACTTGGGGGGTGACTTGGGGGGTAACTTGGGGGGTGACTTGCGGGGTAACCTTTTCTAAAGCAGGGAATGTCATGCGTAAAAAGTTCTCTGTGAATTTGAAACATTCTTTTCCGTAACTCCTTAAAATACGGGGGATTCCGGAGCCTAGATGTTCGACTAAATCCAAGTCTCTGAATACTCGCATCAATTCTTTGTTGCGGGGTACGGAATATCCTTCAAAGAATTCTTTTTCGGTCATGCCTTGTGGTAAACTTCCAAATGAAGTGATTTCTATTCTGTCATCAAAAAATTCAAATTTAGGAGGTATTTCTGAAGTATAATCGTTGTGTACGATGGCATTAATTACCGCTTCTCGTAGGGCGACGGAATTCCATAATCTTTTTTCCTCTCGTTCTTTGGGGGTAATTCTTGCTAAGGTTTTATTTTCCACGTTGATTTTATCTAATACTTGCTTGGTCGCTTTTTTCTAAATCATCAGTGAGTTCTTGTTTGTATTCTATGCGGTTTGTCTCGGAATTCATAAACTTGATATTAGCTTTAGAGATCATGATTCTTATTTCTTACAAAGATACTATTTTGTAGCTGTTTAGTCAACAGAAATGACGACAAATACGAATTATTTCAATAGCCCTAATTCGATCCCTTTGTTGATTGCCTCGATAGAATTCTGTACTTCCAGTTTGTGTAGTAAATTCTGACGGTGAATGTTTACCGTGTGAATACTGATTTGGAGTTTGTTGGCAATCTCTTTGCTTAGTAAGCCTTTTTGAATCAAGTGTAATATTTCCGTTTCCCGTTCTGTCAGGTGGATGGTTGGGGAGGATAATAATGTCGGGGAAAATAGTTCTCCGTTTCTGAGATTGAGAACGGTACAGTCAACTTGTTCTGAATTTTTCTGATCCGGAGAAATACTCATGTTACCTAGTATGAGCCATGCTTTTCCTGAAAGTCCTTGTTCCAAAACTTGCAATCTGTTGGTTACCCTTACATATTGTTGTTTGGTGTTACGTACCCGGAAACTGTATATATTACAATAGTCGTTTCGTTGTTCCAAGGGTAGGCTATAAATAAATTGTCCCAGTTTGATCTGTAAATCCACCAATTGATCGAAGTCATCCGGATGGAACCGGGATTCTAGGTAATCTCCTTGCCTTTCCAATGTGGCAATTTTGTTTGCATCATATCCTAGTAAATCTGCGAAGTTAGAGGAGGCATATACATACTTACTCTTGTAAACATCAACAACAAACGTGCAGCTCTGACTTACTTTTGCCGTCTGGTGGAGCATGGCTTTATCCCGTTCCCACACGGCATAATCGATGTCATGTATTGATAAATGCTGTCTGGCCCACATTTCTTCCCGGGAAATATTGGTTGGTTTCATGCTAAAATATTTCTGTTCATTGATTTTCGTTATCAAATAGCCCTCTGTCCTTCCAATTCTTTATTTCTTTATCAAAATCAGAAAGATATTCTTTGTCTTGTATTAATTTGAATTTGTCGTATTCAGCGTATGCTTTTTCCTTGGCTTCTTCTGTTGATATACTTCCTGCATTTTGTAATACTTCATAATCATTCATCGAAAGGAAATTGTCTAAACGATTTTTCCAGTCAGACATTGTAGTTATTAGGTGGCGTTCTGCTCGTATTTCAGCCAGGTCAAGAAATGCGTTTGATAGACGGTCTTGAGTCATAGTCAGTACTACATTCTGCATAAATATCAGTTATTTTTTGGTAATACCTGCGTTCTGAAGTTCTTATTTCCCTGATTCGTTCTAATAAGTCATCAAAATAATCTTTACCAAAATGCTTTCCTTGTTTTAAACGCTCGTCATCTAAAACAAAGCCTTTTATCAGATATTCCTTTAATACACTGGTTGCCCAAATACGAAATTGTGTGGCTTGATAGCTGTTCACTCGGTAGCCAACGGCGATGATGACATCAAGGTTATAGAACATTTGTGGACGGTTGACTTCTCGATTTCCCTCGATTTGAACTATCCCAATTTTTCGGATAGTTGTTTCTTGTTGAAGTTCTCCCGATTCATATATTTGTTGTAAATGGTAATTTATGGTTCGAGTATCTACTCCATAGAGTTCTCCCATCTTTTTTTGAGACATCCAAAAAGTTTCACTATTGAATACAACTTCAACATGAACTTTGTTTTGTGGAGTTTTATATATTAATATATTGGAAGATAAATGATTATAAATTAGTTCAGACGTCTGTATTTGTTGTTTAAAATAGTCTCTTGCAGCCTGTACTAAAAGTTTTTTAGAATCTGCATTTTCTGTAATTATCAT
>ENA-OPRW01000640-OPRW01000640.1-human-gut-metagenome-genome-assembly--contig:-NODE-640-length-31882-cov-5.909448_pt1 | contig 31882 bp, 26 predicted proteins | sample MGYA00241898_ERZ501890 | MGnify/ENA primary metagenome ERZ501890 (study PRJEB25962, sample SAMEA2042216) | human gut metagenome | biome: human gut; feature: human-associated habitat; material: faeces... | reverse complement strand
TTCCCATATCATAGCTCATAGAGTCAAGAAATACAATGGTAAGACAGCCTTCTCCACCAGGTTCTACCACTGTATCCCTGAAGCAGGCTCTTGCACTGCCTCCTGCGCTCCGTATGATCTTCGCCCATTCATTTCTGATAAGATTTAAGTCCTCTAACTGGGCCGGTGGAAGACTAACCTGGTTTGGCGGGACAATGCCTGCTGCTTCAGAAGCATTTCCTGATGGAACACCCGGCGTGCCTGCTGCCTGCACTGGGATAGCTGCCATTTGGGGCTGCGCTCCCTGCATACCTACATTTGCCGGTAACATTCCCACCTGGGGCGGCATACCTGCTTTTGGCATAAATCCACCTGCCTCCAGATCTTCTACAGCTGCCTCTAACTGCTTTAACCGCTGGAGAACAGAATCCATATCCGGCTCCATAGACGGTCTGGTCAGCTTGATCAGGGCAACTTCCACCATAACACGCTTCTGGCTGGCATAACGCAGCTGGTTGGAAAGCTCAGAAAGCACACGGATATAGCGCATCAATGTATTTCCATCTGTTTTTGTGGAATCTTCTTTTAACTGTTTTAAATTTTCTTCTGACATGTCCAAAAGGCCTTCTGCATCATCTGTGCTCTGGACTAGCAGCAGATTTCGCAGATACCAGATAAAATCAGTGACAAACTGGCCTAATTCACGGCCCTGGATCACGATCTCCTCCAACTGTGTAATACAGTCTTTAGTACGTCCTTCGATCACAGCATTGAACATGCTGCTGAACACACCGGAATCTACTGCCCCAAGGACATCCAGTACATTTTCATAAGTCAGAAGTTTTCCATAGTGGAAAGCTACGCACTGGTCCAAAAGGCTTAGGGCATCTCGCAGGGAACCATCTGCTGCCTTGGCAATGTACATAAGGGCCTTATCTTCGGTCTCAATGTGCTCCGCTTCTGTCAGCTGGCGAAGTCTTCCTGCAATGGTCTCCAGGGAAATCCTCTTAAAATCGTATCTTTGGCACCTGGAAAGAATGGTGATTGGGATTTTATGGACTTCAGTCGTTGCCAGTATGAAGATCACATAAGATGGCGGCTCTTCCAGAGTCTTTAATAAAGCATTAAATGCACCAATGGATAACATGTGTACCTCATCGATGATATAGACTCTGTATTTTCCTTCTGTAGGCGGATACTGCACCTGTTCCCTGATATCACGGATATTTTCCACGCCATTATTGGAAGCCGCATCGATCTCCACTACGTTCATGGAGGTGCCTGCTAAAATGGACTTACAGGAGGCACATTCATTACAGGGGCTTCCGTCTACCGGATGCTCACAGTTGACCGCTCTTGCATATATTTTCGCAATACTGGTCTTACCAGTACCTCTTGTCCCGCAAAACAGGTATGCATGGCCAATGCGCTCTGATGTTATCTGGTTTTTTAAGGTCTGGACAATAGGGTCCTGTCCCTTTACATCTTCAAAAGAGACAGGACGCCATTTTCTATATAATGCCGTATACGACATTTTCTTACTCCTTGCTTTTACTGATCACTATTACTCATCACCAAAGCTGATACCGATCCGTTTTGCTTCCCTGATCATGGAGCAGTCCGGATCTACAGTCTTTAATTTTCCGGCCACTTCTGATAATGGCACTTTGGTGATCTCATTATTCTTTACAGCTGCCATATAGCCATATTCTTCATTTATAATAAGCTCTGCCGCTGCAGCGCCCAGTCTGGTTGCCAGCACACGGTCATATGGACACGGCTCTCCTCCCCGCTGCATATGGCCCGGAACGGTGACTCTCACCTCACTGCCTGTAACTTCCTGGATGCGTGCTCCGATCTCGTATGCAACAGATGGATAGACAACGCCGCTTTTCTTCTTTTCTTTTAATTCCTTTTTAGACATGGCAGCATCTTCTTTTGAAATAGCCCCCTCTGCCACTGCAAGAATAGAAAAACGTTTTCCGGCTTTAGTCCGCTTTGTAATGGCATCGCAGACTACCTGAATATCATAGGGTACCTCTGGAAGAAGGATAATATCCGCACCGCCTGCAAGTCCTGCATATAAGGTAAGCCAGCCAACTTTATGTCCCATAACTTCTACAATAAAAACTCTTCCGTGGGAAGCGGCTGTTGTATGGATACAGTCAATGGCATTGGTTGCCACATCTACTGCACTCTGGAATCCGAAAGTCATATCTGTTCCCCAAAGGTCATTATCAATGGTCTTTGGAAGAGATACTACATTTAAGCCTTCCTCGCTGAGCATATTGGCAGTCTTCTGGCTTCCGTTTCCGCCTAATACCACCAGACAGCTTAATTTCAGTTTCTTATAGGTATGTTTCATGGCTTCAACCTTATCCAGGCCATTTTCATCCGGAAGGCGCATCTGTTTAAATGGCTGTCGGGATGTTCCCAGAATGGTTCCGCCCTGAGTAAGGATACCGGAAAAATCCGCTGGTTTCATAATCTGATAATCTGCATACATAAGGCCTTTATATCCGTCTTCAAATCCGATGATCTCCACATCATCCAGCATATTGTACAGGGACTTTGCCACACCTCGCATAGTCGCATTTAATGCCTGGCAATCACCGCCGCTTGTTAAGATACCTATTCTTCTCATATCGCATTTCCTCCATAATCAGAAATCTGGATTTTTCGTTGTTGCCCATAAGAATGATTCTATTATACCCATTTTGTAATTATAGCGCAAAGGTTTTCAAGGGGCAAGCGCATTTTCTCATTCAAACCAGCGCATGAATGAACTGCAACGGATAATAATAAATGAACAGAATCTGGATTTTAGCTTGTTTTAGACAGCAAAAAACCCACAGATAATGGAATGATCTTTCCAAAACCTGCAGGTTTGAATTTATGAGTTAGAGATCCACGCGCCTTGCTTTGTACCGGCATCACAAACGTTACTCATGCAGTTAACTCAGTCCAGGCTGCCTTACGGCACACGAAAGGTCCTGCTTAGTGCTGCTGCATTCCTGCCCTGACACGGTTCACAGGTTTCCGTTGCGTAAGACCCAAACGTCAACGCCACTTACACAAGGCAGCTTTGCAATGGTCGGTCCGGGGCAAGGCATCACCTCTGCTGGAGCGGATTGCAGATACAGGGCACCGCTATCTCCCCGGCTGCGTGGAAACTTTATGACAAATTTATGCTTATCCAGTATACCTGTGGGGCGTGTTTTTGTCAAGTTCCAGTTTGCAGTCCACTTATCTCATCCAAGTGATCTGCTTTTTTCATAATACTGTCTGCGCACTGCTTCCGGTACCAGTCTGCCACCGGTGGCCCAGGCAATATGGGCTGCGTGTTCCATTTTATCTTCCAGTCCATGCTCCTTTAAAAACTGTTTTCCCTCTTTGCTGGAACAGATTTTTGCCGGTCCCATAAAGGCAGCACAGGAACTTGGCTCTATAAAGATATCTTCTGTCTCTTTTAATGCGCCCATGAAACGATACAGTTTTTCATCTTCTACTGTAAATTCTCCTGCCAGCATAGGGGCAATGGTCTTTCCTACAAACTTTGACGGTCGTCCTACTGCCAGACCATCTGCCTCTGTTTTTCCGGAAAGTCCAATATCCTGAACGCAGATATCATTATGCAGACCCGTCATAACGCCTAAAAGCATACAGGGCGCCTGTACCGGCTCCTCAAAGAAGCAGTATACATTATCCCCAAATACCTGTTTTAAACCGAAAGTCACACCACCTGGCGCGCCGCCTACTCCGCAGGGAATATATACAAGCAGCGGATGTCCGCTATCTACGGACACACCAGTTTCTTCCAGCTGCTTTTTCAGGCGTTTGGCTGCTACGGAATAACCTAAAAACAGATTTACGGAATTTTCATCATCCACAAAATAGCTCATGGGGTCTTCCTCTGCCAGCTTTCGTCCCCGTTTTACTGCTTCACTGTAATCAGAGGCATATTCTACCACATTAACACCTTTCTGGCGCAGAAGATCCTTTTTCCACTGTTTTGCGTCCATGGACATGTGGACTGTTACATTATATCCAAGTGCCGCACTGATAATGCCAATCGATAGACCTAAATTTCCTGTGGATCCTACGTGAATGGAGTGTCTGCTGAAAAATTCCTTAAACTCCGGAAGCGCAAATTTTTCGTAGCTTTCTCCTTCTTTTAACATTCCTTTTGAAAGAGCCAGGTTTTCTGAATGTTTCAATATTTCGTAAATACCGCCTCTGGCCTTTACGGAACCGGCTACTGCCAGGTCACTGTCCATTTTTAGCAACAGACGACCGGAAAGCTCTGCTTTCCATTTTTCATTCAGCCGCAGTTTCATTTGTGGTATTTCTTTTAACGGGGACTCGATCAATCCTCCTGACACTTCTGTTTCCGGGAACGTTTTTTTAATAAAAGGGGCAAAACGTTCCCATCTGCGCTCTGCATCGTCAATATCTGCCATAGAAAGGGTCTGTCCTTTCATGGCATCTTTCATATCAAGCAGTCCCGGATTGATCCATATTACCTCCTTGGCCTGCTCCATATCTTTTATCAGGGGAAATTTATCTTCTATTTCCCTTATATTTTCCATCATATCTTGTTTTATCCTTTCAGCTGGTCTCCCATTATGTCATTTACATATTTTCTCGTATACTCCAGCAGTTCCTTCTGCCAGGATACTTTGTCATAACCATGGGTGGCTCCAGGAACTACATGGCGGACTGCGCCTGGGACTGTTTTTTCATAATTGGCAGAATTATACACCAGTACATCCTTATCTCCATCTCCCTGGATCAGCCGCAAAGGCTTTTTGAAATTTTTGATCGCTGCCAGCGGGTCAATCTGTGGCGCATCCAGATTTTCAAAAAATTCATGGCATACCAGATCTCCCATAAAATCTACGTCTTCCCCTTTAAGTCCCCGATCAAACAGATCTGCGCCTAACAGATGACGGAAATTCTCATATGGCTCACTGCAGGGACTCCAGAGCAGAATACCATCTAACGGTACTTCATTACACAGTACAGATGTAACAATACCACCCATACTGTAGCCTAATATCATAAATTTCTCTGGCCTGATATTCTCTTTGATCCAATGAAGTACTACTTTTGTATCTTCGATCTCTCCGTAAATCGTGGTGTAATGGCTATCACCTTCACTGTCTCCGGCACCTGCACAATCAAAACGGCAGATGGTATATCCTTCTTCCTGCAGTTCATGGCTGGCATTTACCATAATGCGGTGAGGTGTTATCTTGTTCCCAAAAAATCCATGTTTATAAAGGACCACTTTCTTTCCGCGGACAGAAGGATCTTTGTATTCTAACAGGCACACCATATCTTTTCCACGGCTCTTTAATGTAAACGCTTCGATCATTGTATCTTCCTCCTTTAGCAGCCCATGTTCTCTCGGAATCTTTCTGTGCCTGATTTTGTGAGAAGATTTTTTGTCAGTTGTGCCCAAATTTCTGAGGCGTACGCGGTGCGTACGTTGATGAAATTCGGGTGCAACTGGTGGAAAATCGGCCACAAAAGCAGGTGCAGGAAAGACTCCGAGAGGACATGTCTCAATCTTCTGGCTTTTCTTTTACCGGTCTGCCATCTTCACCTTCATAAATACGGCCCCATCCAACTAAGATAGCAATCAGCATTACAAACCATAAAATGCATGGATAGAAGCAGGTAAATAAGAATGCGTTTGGTGATAATACCTCTACAAAGTCGTAAGTAGTAGACAATGTTTTCATAATTCCTAATAACAGGAGAACGCTTCCACCAAATGGCATGCAGGCGTTAAAGGAGTCGCAGGCTACTGCCAGGAAATTAGCTCTTCTGTATGGATGAAGCTTTGCTTTCTGTCCTACTGCGTTTACTAATGGAGAAGCGCAGATATTTGGAATGGTATTGATAGCGCTGATCAAAACGGAAAATACAGTGCTGAACAGGAAGATGAGCAGTTCTGCGCCTCTGGTGGTCTTAATATTTCTGCTGAGGCGGTCTACTAATTCGCCCATATAACCGCTGGTGATAAGCAGAGAACCCATAGAAACAACTACCATTAACAGGATGCAGACACTGAGCATTCCGGCAACACCGTCCGGGAACGCGCCCATTGCTGTGCCATTTTCAATGCGGAACAGATCTGAAATGCCGAAAAGTCCGCCGCCCAGACCTACAACCAGTGCAATAACAATACCAACTGGAAGTGTTACAAACAGGTTATTTCCTGTAACTGCCATTCCAATAACGATCACCGTAGGGATCAGCATCAGAAGACCTTTTGGATTCTGGTTTTCAGCCAGTAATGTTGCTGCAACTGATGAATCCAGTCCCTGACCGGATTTTGCTCCGCCAAAGATAGCAAACAGGATAACAGAAAGGATGAAAGCAATAATAACATACTTGGAACGGTCTTTTACTGCTCCGCCGATCTCTGCGCATCCTGACTTTTTCGTGTAGGTCTGTCCTGTAGTAGAAACGATGGTGGTATCAGAAACAGGCGCGATATTGTCGCCAAAAAGTCCGCCTGAAATAATAGCACCACCTAAAACTGCAGGATTACATCCCATAAGGATACCTACTGGATACAGGATATAGCTCATTGCTGCCACTGTACCAAAAGCAGCGCCTGTAGCCAGAGCAAAGGTTGCTGAGAATAAAAAGCTTGCTACACAGAAACCTGCGCCTGATAAGTGGAGTTTAACACTCAGCCATACAAGGCCTTCTACCAGGTGACCCGATTTCAGCACAGAACCATAAATACCTACTACCAGCCAGATAAGCACAGCTGTCATTGCCATCTTATCTCCCAGACCTTCCAGTACAATGTCCCAGTATCTTACTTTATCTTTTACCAGGAACATACCTACGATCAGGCCGATCACACCGGAGGCGATCATCATGTTCAGATCTGCCGCATTGATAAATGATAACCCTATTGTAATTACGATAAATACAATAAAAGGTATCAGTGACATTCCATTGCCTCCGTAAAACTCCAGTTTCTTTCCCTCTTCCATACCTTGTGCTCCTTTCTTTTGTTTGAACTTGGTTTGGATTTGTTAATTGCAACTTAATTATATATTAATCTATACTTTACATTTTGTAAAGCGTGTTTATTTATATTTTACATTTTTGTGAATATAACTATATTTTTATGTGCAAATATAACAAAAAGGGGCTGTGAAAAAAGAATAGTCCCCCAAAAAAGAAAGACCAAGAGTTTATAATGAACTCAAGGTCTTTCTTTCTGTTATAATTAACTTGCAATGAAAAAATCTATTCTAACCCAAAACAGGCAGTTTTTCCAATGCTAATTCAAGATTATTTGGACATCTGTGATCCAGTGCTGACTTTTGATAGATTTATGGGAGAAATCGAACTGGAGAAATATCTGAAAAATATTCCTCAACATTATACAGGAAGACTCAGGTATGACCCGGTCAGCATGCTGAAAACAGTTTTGTTTGGATTTATGGCGAATGGCTATATATCATTGCGTGAACTGGAGGATCAGTGTAAAATCAATCTCCGTTTCATGCATCTTATGGATCATCAAGCACCTTCTTACCGTACTTTCGGCTACTTCATCAACGAAGTACTTGCTGATTCCATTGAAAAAATATTTCAAGATATAAACAAAAAAATCTTCGAGACAGAGCATGTGGATCTTCAACATCTATACATTGATGGATCCAAGTTTGAAGCAAATGCGAATAAATACTCCTGGGTATGGAAAAAAGCAACCGAAAAATCCAGATACCGTCTCTTTGGTAAGATCACTACACTCTTTGAAGAAATCAATGAGGAACTTTCATGTACAGGTATGAAACTTTGTATCAATAGTGAGTACGCACCAGAGTATCTGAAGGAAGCTGCTGAACAGTATGCAGAAGTCTGGCAGATTAATGAAGCAATGTTTGTTCATGGCAGGGGACATCGTAAAACTACACAACAACGTCATTATGAGAAACTCAAAGAGTATGCTGCTAAGTTGGAAGAATACGTGGAAAAAATCAAAATCTGTGGAGAAGATCGCAACAGCTACCCGAAAACAGATCATTCAGCCACTTTGCGAATCAAGACAGACTACATGGGAAATGACCAGTTGCTTCCAGCTTATAATGTACAGGTCGGTGTTGCAGATGAATATATTGCTGTTGTTGATGTAAATCAGTATCTCTCAGATATGGATTGTTTTATTCCATTAATGAACAAGTTTTATACTACATATGGCTTCTATCCGAAGTACCCAGTAGCAGATGCCGGATATGGTTCTTACAACAATTACATCTTCTGTGAGCAGCAAGGAATGGAAAAATATATGAAGTTTCCCATGTTCAAGAAAGAGACTACTGACAAGAAATACCATGAAGATCCATTTCGTGCAGTAAATTTTCCAATCGGGGAAGACGGAATCATGCGTTGCCCAAACGGGAAAAACTTTTATCTTCAGTATCGAAAAAATGTAAAAGGGAACAAGTATGGGCGACAGGAAGAAGTGTATCAGTGTGAAGACTGCTCCGGCTGTCCATACGCAGAACAATGTAAAAAGACAGACAAAAACCGTACTGTTCGGATCAACCGCGAACTTACAGCGATGCATCAGGAAGTGATAGAAAATCTCGAAAGTATCCAGGGAGCGCTTCTAAGGATGAACAGATCCATTCAGGCAGAAGGTACCTTTGGTATCATGAAAAAAGACCGGTGGTACAAAAGAATTGTCCGAAGAGGAATAAAATCTGTATTGCTTGAAGTATTTCTCGTTTCTATCGGACACAATCTTTATAAATATCACAACAAACAGAAAAAAGTTGCAGCTGCCGCATAGGAGTTCATAATAGCATTCTTATGGGGTGAGGGGAACTATACCCTTTTTTATGCAATATAACTATTATCATAACCATAAGCAAAAGGACGCATGAAAAAACTCTCGTTTTTTCACACGCCCTTTACTTTTGCTCAAAATCTAGTGTAATCCTTTTACAAAGTCCACTGCGTTTTTTATATCTTCTTCATTCGGATGTCCTTTCGCAATACCACCAACCAGTTTAAATGGTCCGAATGTGTCATATCCTTTACAGCCAAATTTTCCAATCACACTGGCATGTTTTTTATCCAAAATCTGCTCTATGGATTTATAATTCGCACTTCCACCATAAGTACAGATCAGAAATACCTTTTTGTCATTTGGTAAATTCTTCTCTGTAAATTTCAATATCGACTGGTGAAATTTTGAATAATAGACTCCTGATGCGAACCCAATCATATCATAACCACTCAGATCTATATCTATCTGTTTTACTGCATCAATCAAATCCACCTGACATTCTTCTGCTATCTTCTTTACTAATTTTTCTGTATTTCCGTGATGCACAGATGTGTATACTATCGCTGTTCTCATTTTTCTTCCTTTCTGCCTGCTCCGTTAACATACGTTGTATTTATACTTTATTTTTTAAGGATTTTAAAAGCTCGGAGGCGTAATGGCAAAGATGACCTGTACCGTATTACCACTCTGATTTTTCCACTGATGGGAGGTCAGCGGCGGAATACGTATGCTGTCTCCTTCTTCCAGACAATAAGAAACTCCGGCGACTGTGATCTCTACCGTTCCCTGCATCACATAAGCCACTTCTTCTCCGGTATGTTCCTGAGGTATCCTTCCTGAGGTGAAGCCCGGCGGAATGGACATGCGGCAAAATTCAATATTTCCTCTTACATCGGGCGTTAAAAGGGTATAGGACAGATCTGCGTCCGGATGGCCGATGGTCTTATTTTCTCCTCTTCTTACGATCATCTGCACCTGTGGCTCTTCTTCCTTAAAAAATTTAAACATAGGCACTTCTAAAGCCTGTGCAATGGATTTCAACGTACTTATAGACGGATTTACCAGATTTCTTTCAATCTGGCTAAGCATGGACGCAGTCGTTCCTGCACGCTTTGCCAGCTCCCGAAGGCTCATACTTCTCATATTCCGGAAATCCTGTATTTTTTTTCCTAAATCGATCTCTTCTATCATTGATTAGCTCCCTGTTACCTGTATGCTTTCGTTGATCATAATGATTATAACACATACAAACCTTTTATTGCACTATCTTACTACGTCTTGTTATCTCTTTTTTCCTCTGTTATAATAATTCTTAGGGCCTTTTTACAGGCTTTTACATTTATACGGATTTTTATAATTTTTTACAGATCAAGGAGAGTTTTTATGAGTCATACAAAAGAAAAGCATGACCAGTATTATGAAATGGCCCATGCGCCCATCAGCCATATTATACCAAAGCTTGCGGCGCCAACCATTGTCAGTATGCTGATCAGCTCTATTTACAACATGGCTGATACATTTTTTGTAAGCCAGTTAGGCACCAGTGCTTCCGGTGCTGTAGGCGTTATCTTTTCTGCCATGGCCATTATCCAGGCACTGGCATTTATGATCGGAATGGGAAGCGGCAACTATATGACCCGTTCCCTTGGAGCGGGCAAGCGGGAACTGGCAGAACAGATCGTTTCCATCGCCTTTTTTACAGGTATCATCATGGGCCTGGTGATTACTGTTTCAGCTACCTTTAATATCCACAAAATCGTCCTGCTTTTAGGCGCAACAGAAACCATTGCCCCTTATGCTAAAGCCTATGCACAGTATATTTTTATTGCAGCACCATTTATGATCTGCTCTTTCATTATGAACAATCTGCTGCGCTTTCAGGGGAAGGCTTCTTATGCCATGGTTGGTATTACCATCGGCGGTCTTTTAAATATCGCCCTGGATCCGCTGTTTATCTTTACCCTTGGAATGGGTACTGCTGGAGCTGCTTTAGCTACAGGACTTTCCCAGTTTATCAGCTTCTGCATCCTTTTATGGATGTGCAATCATCAGGAAAGCTGTATTTCTATCAGCATACGCAAATTCCGCCCGAAACTGGCTATTTACCGTGAGATCATTTACGGCGGCATCCCATCTTTGGGACGGCAGGGAATTGCCAGCGTGGCAACCATCCTTTTAAACTTTATGTGCCAGCCTTACGGGGATGCAGCCATTGCAGCCATGTCCATTGTCAGCCGCTTTATGTTCTTTATCAACTCCGTTATCATAGGCTTTGGTCAGGGCTTCCAGCCGGTTTGCAGCTACTGCTTCGGCGCTGGGCTTTATAACCGTGTGAAGAAAGCCTGCTGGTTCTGTATCCGCATAAGTACCATTATCCTTCTGGTGCTCAGTGTGATCTGTTTCCCGGCATCCCACGCTATCATCTCCCTGTTCCGCCGCAACGATCCGGTGGTTATTGAGATCGGAACACTGGCACTGCGGATGCAGCTGCTCACTCTTCCCCTTCAGGGTACTGTGATCATGGGTAATATGATGCCTCAGTCCATTGGGTATGGTTTCAGGGCAACTTTGGTATCTACCGCCCGTCAGGGGATTTTCCTGATTCCGCTGCTTATAGTTCTGACTTTATCCTTAGGACTTCTGGGAATCCAGTGTGCCCAGCCACTGGCAGATATTGCCACTTTTTTACTGGCACTTTTTGTGATCCGGGGTATTTTTAAGGAGTTCCCGGAAGATGTTTCTTCTTCCGCAGCTCAGTAAAAAAGCCTGACATCATTTCCGAACACTCTTCTTCTAATATTCCTGTAACAACCTGAGCCTGGTGATTGAAACCAGGCTCTTTTAATAAATTGAGAACGGAACCGGCACAGCCCGCTTTGCTGTTCATGGATCCAATAACAACTCTGGGGATTCTGGCCTGGACAATGGCACCTGCACACATGGGACATGGCTCTAAAGTCACATAAAGTGTACAATCTTCCAGACGCCAGTCTCCTTCTTTTTTACAGGCTTTTTTAATAGATGTCACTTCCGCATGGGAAAGCACCGTTTTATCCGCATTTCTCCGGTTATAACCCCTTGCAATGACCTGTCCATCTTTTACAAGAACACAGCCAATAGGAACATCTCCTATTTTGGCTGCTTTTTTTGCCTGTTTAATAGCTTCTTTCATGTATTTCTCGTCTTCTGCTTTGATCTTAGCGGCTTTCGCCTCTTCTTCTAATGCCTTCAGACGGCGTTTTTCATTTCTTGCTTCCCAGCGGCGCTGTCTGGTGGCAAGTCCTTTCTGGGTGGCTTCATCCATAGAGTATATCTACCTTTCTAAAGTTCATTGGATTTTCCGCATTCCCGTATCAGTGCATCCTTTCGTAAATAACCGGTCCAATGGCGGAAGATGCAGATTGGAGTATACAGTTTCAAAACGAAAGCGGTCTGTCTGTTGGATTATAGCACATTTACTCCACATTCTCCATCCTTACATCCGCATACCAGTAGCCAAAACGACCGTCCTGGGCCGGCTGAGTCTTTGCGAGGACAAAATGCGGAAAGCCGAACATAGATGCCATATATTTTTCATTGCTGTAGTAATGACCGGGAACTCCCAGTATGTAACGTGCCCTGGTATGTTTTTCATCACCTACTCTAGCAAATATCAGATAGCGGTAGTTATAATAGCCGTGAAGGAGAAAACTATTGTTGCCGTATCCCCAGTTTTCTCTTGGAAGAAGCCCTATATCCTGAGGACGGATCGTAAGTATTTCAGCCGTTCCCGGACTGTCAAAAGCCTGCATTTTGGGATAATGTTTCCGGAAACGGTCCCAAAGCACCTCTGGACCCCATTTTTCTTCTTCTGCGTCCAGATGTTCTAAGGCTTTTGGATCGCCAAGGGGGATTTCTTCCTGCTGTGTGCTTTGGATAAATGGGCTGGACGAAGACTGGGGTGACTGTGGCTGCTGGTCTGTGGGTGGCTGGGAGTTTCGATCTGCGGGCGGCTGGGCCAGCTGGTCTGCGGGTGGCTGGGACTGCCAATCTGCGGATGGCTGCACCCACTGATCTGCGGATGGTTGCTTAGGCGGGTCTCCAGACAGCTGTAATTGCTGCAGAAGCTTCGGTTCAGATGTATTTTGCGGTGCCCCGGATGCTGCTGGTGCTGTATCTTCTGCCGCATTTCCCTCTGCCGCACTTTCCTTTTCCACATTTTCCTTTTCCGCTATATTATCACCCACTTTCGCCGCCTCATCGATCTCCCGGTTCAGCTCTTCAATCTGCTTTTTCAGCCGTTTATCCCGTTCCTGTGTATCATCTGGCTTTTTTTCCGCTGCCTCTGCCAGCTCCAACTCTGCCGCCTGAGCCACTGCATCTTCCCAGACCGTCTTGTATACACGCCATTCTTCCCCTTTTTCATGAATGACCAGACCAATGCAGCTATCCAGGGAATTGCCTGTCCCCATTACATTTTCCACATTTATAATGGTGCGGAACTCGCCACAGCCATTTCTTATAAAGATATTTCCCAAAGGGATCTCCTGACCTGAAGCGATCAGATAAACACCAATATCATTTCCCCCTGCATATATCTTTTTTACGTTTACACTAAGGCGGCACTGGCCGTTTCTGGACTCCAACTTTACAAAACCGATATTTTTCCCCTTTTCTTCTCCTTCATAAGCATAAATATACGATATTAACCTGCGATAACCTGTCATATCCTCACTCCTTGCTTTTAACAGCTGTTCCATTTTATAAACCAGAGATCTGCAAAGAGATCCCATCAGTATTTATTGTATGCACAAGGAGTAAAGCTCTATGTCTTTTTATTTTAAATATCTATAATAAGGTATCATTACAACGGGAAGAGTAACCACCCACGCCAGGACAGTTGCTACATAATATCCGTATTCTCCAATAAACACAGGCAACACAGAAACGGAAAATACTCTTGCTAAAAGTTGTAAAAATCCGGCATACATAGGGTATTTTGGATGTCCTAATGTCTGAATGGCAATTCTGTATAAATACATAGGCGCCATAATAAACATTCCCAGTGTGATCACCCGCACATCTGCCACTGCTACATGAAGCGTCTGAGCATACAGCGGATCAGACGGTGATAAAAACATTCCCACAAGAACTGGAGCCAGGCTCTGGACCAGGATATTTAAGACAAATGCCAGTGCCAGACCAAAAAGTACTACCTGATGCTGTCCTCTCTTTACCCGATCTTTTAATCCTGCGCCAAGATTTTGTCCAATAAACACAGACAGTCCAGTCTGAATAGCCATGACCAGAGATTCCAACATGGTAAATATTTTGGTTCCAGAAGAAATTCCCGCTGTAAAATACGGACCAATGGCATTTACATTTCGTGACACGAAGCTTCCGCCAATAGTGATCACTGCACTGTTTACAAACATAGGCAGCCACAGACTGACCATCTGCTTTAACAGGCTTATATCCAGTCTCCAGTAGGACAGATCACCGGTAAATATTTTGCTTTTAAACAGCGGGACTAAGGCAATCACCATAGATACAAACTGAGCGATCACAGTAGCTGCTGCTCCACCTTTTACCCCCCAGCCTAAATGCACAATAAATAACACATCCAGGATTACATTGATCACAGTAGCCACTGCCACAGAATGAAAGGTGACCTGGCTGTTTCCTTCTGCCCTTAAAAGAGCTGCTGCTGCGTTATAGATCAAAACAAACGGAATTCCCAAAAGTACAATGGAAAAGTATTCCCCTGTCATCTGGATCACCTCTGCCTGCACTTTAAACAGACGAAAAAAAAGATTCAGATTCGTTTCCGCAAAAATAAGAAGGAACAGAGAAAGAAGCAGCGTAATGGTTCCTGCATTTCCAACGATTTTCTTTACTTTTTCCTGATCCCCTTCTCCTACGCTGTAGGAGGCCAAAATACTTAAGGTATTGGAAAAATCCCTGGCAATGGCGTTTAAAAGCCAGGTGATCCAGGTACAGCTGTTTACAGCTGCCAGTGCCTGAATACTAATATATTTACCTACAATCACAGCATCTGTAATATAGTATAATTGTTGAAATATGTTCCCAAAAATCAGTGGAATGGAAAACAGAACCACCAGACGCACCGGGCTTCCTGCTGTCATGTTTATATTCCTGCTTTTTGCTTTTTTTACTGTACCTGTCATATATGTTCCCTCTTAACAGCCTTATTCTGTAAACAGATAAGGCTGCTGCAGTTTTATTTGCAGCAGCCCCAGGCTTGTTTTTATATTTTATTATTTTATTTACATTTTAGCCATTGCCTGTTCATCTGTGTAATGCTCAAACCAGATATAATATACTTCCTTACCAGAATCAGAAACAAGGTCATGGTCTGCACCTGCAGGAATGAAGCTCCAGTCACCAGCGTGATGCTGAACAGTTTCCATATTGTTTTCTGCCTTGTAACCTACGCTCATGTGGAAATCAGAATCACCTAAGCAGTAATTCCACTGATGAACCTTTGGATGACCCTTTTCTACAGTGCCTTCACCAACAGCTCTGGTTGTTCCCAGAATGATTCTTCCATGCCACTTCGGGCAAAGGATCATTCTTGCCTCTGTATTTGGTCCCTTGCAGTCCTGGATGTACTGAACACACTCGCTGTGAAGACGGAAATATGGGAGACGGATATGCCATCTGTCGAATGCAGCTCTATCCCACTGATTCATTTCAATTATATTGTAGACGAATTCCATATCTTCAATTGCATGGATCTCATATTTTTCCTTATCCATAAATGGAACATAGAAAGCAACCTCTGTAATCTTATGTACTCCGTCACAGTCTGTCAGTTCACCTTCGCCTTTTCCGAAAAAAATAACCACGGATTTATCTGCAAAAAGCTCTGGAGATACCTTATGTCCAGCTTTCAGAAAGCATTTGAAACTCTGGATTCCACCATGATATACACCTGGCAGTAATTCTACTTTTGCAAATCCATTGTCATCATACTGTGCTCTCGCAGCAATGTCTGCTGCTTTCTCTACATAAAAGTTTTTCTCGTATTCTCTCTCCATTTTTTAATCCTCTCCTTTTATATATTCATATAATAACTACCACTTTATTAATGTTTCAGTTTATCTTCCAACTTATCGCCCTTTGCAAGAGTGACCATAAAATCACGCTCTCTTGTATAATGCTCATACCATACATAGAATACTTCTTTGCCTGGTCTTGCGATCAGACTGTGATCTGGTCCTGCCGGAACGAAGCTGAAATCTCCGCCTCTTTGAATGATAGGCTCCTGATGATCCACACTCAGTTCAAATTCTGCGTTGTCAATGCTGTAATTCCACTGTGCAACGGTAGGATGTCCTTTTTCATCAGTTCCTTCTCCTACAGCCCGTACAACACCCATTAAGATTCTTCCCATCTGTCCTGGGCCTACAACCAACCAGGAAGTGGTATTGGGCCCCTTGCAATCCTGGTCATAAACCTGTCCATCTGTGTACTTTAAGAAAAATGGCAGATGAATATGGCTGTGATCAAAACGTTCCTTGTCCCACTGGTTCATATCTACCACGCTCATGATAAATTCCATATCATCTATTGCATGTATCTCAAAAGGAGAATGATCAAAATCAGGAAGATAAAATGATAATTCTGTAATGTTGTGGGCTTCTTTCGTATCTGTTACGTAGCCCCGGCCTTTTCCAAACATGTATACAACGGTTTTATCTTTATACAATGCCGGTTTTACTTCGCAGCCTGCTTTCAGAAAACATTTATAATTTCTGATGCCTCCGTCATAACTGCCTGCCAGCACCTCTGTCTGAAAAAATCCATTTTCATCATATTGAATGTGGATGTCTTCATTTCTTACGATATAATAACCTTCCATAAATGCTACCTCTATTCCATTTCACCTTTCGCCAACTTCACAATATAATCACGACTGCCTCTGGTAAACTGCTCATACCATACATAGAATACTTCCTTACCCGGCTGTGCGATCAGGCTGTGATCCGGTCCTGCTGGAATAAAGCTGAAATCGCCTGCCTTTGTATGAGTAGTCTCTCCGTCAACAGTAATATCAAAATCTGCATTTCCAAGGCAGTAATTCCACTGATGAACGGCTGGATGTCCCTTTTCATCAGTTCCTTCTCCTACGGCCCGTACAACACCAAGGATCACATGACCTAACTGCTTTGGATTTAATACATGCCAGGATGTGGTATGAGGACCTTTGCAGTCCTGATCATAACGTGGGCATTTGCTTAATGGTCTGAAATACGGCAATCTCACATGGGACTTGCTGTAATCTTCCCAGTCATAGTCATCCATTGTTACAATTGACTTGATAAACTCCATATCTTCAAAAGCGTGGATTCTGTATGGGTTTTTGTCAAATGCTGGGAAGTAAAAGCTAATCTCTTCTTCAATGGAATTGACACCATTTTGATCTGCCACATATCCCTTTCCTTTGCCAAACATATAGATGACTACTTTATCCTTGTACAGCTCCGGAACGATCTCTGCTCCTGCTTTTAAAAAGCCTTTGTAATTATGGATACTGTCATCATGGCTGCCCTCCAGAAGTTCTGTAAGGGCAAAGCCATGTTCATTGTAATCTGCTTTTATTTCTTCTGCTCTCGCAATATAAAATTTATTCATTTTCCTACCTCTCACTACAGACCAGAGATTTAGCCGTAAATACCATCTTTTAAATCTTTAAAGATCTGCTGATATCTCTCAAGAAACTGCTCTCTAGTTTCTACGCCAGCAACATATTTTGCCCAGTTCTCCTGCATATCTGTATAAATAGATGATGGCATGTATACAAAAACATTCTCTGTTGCTTTTCCTGCATCGATGGTATCAATTACATCTTTTGCAATAACAGGAAGTTTATCGGATACCTCCAGTCCCTGAATAGATGTTGGACTTCCCATAGTTTCCTGATGCCATAATCTTGCAGTATCAGAGGATACTAACCAGCTTGCAAAATCCTTTGCACATGCAACTACATTTGGATCGTCATTTTTTGTAACACTAATACTAATTGTTGCAATTGCCATCTTATTCTTAGATGCGTCATTTGAAATCGGAAGGATTCCCTGTTTTACATGATCAAGCAGTGCCGGATTCGCATTCTGGATATTTGGTGTTTCGTAAGATCCTTCACCGATCAGCATTGCACACTCTTCTGCAAAGAATGCATTACGGCAGGTCCATTTATCTGCTGAAACAGCGCCTTCCTGTGCATAAGGCATTAATATCTGTTCATATGTATCTAACAGTTCCGTCATCTCTGGATCATTGGCAAGATCTACGTCTTCTCCGTTCATCAGTTTAGCTAACGTTTCTTTTCCGCCATCTGGCTTATCCAACAGCCAGTAATTTCCTACATTGTTAAATAAATTCAGATAAGTCTCTGCCCATGGAAGCATAAATGGCTGAATGCCTTTTTCCTTCAGATCCTTGCAGTACTGCAACAGTTCATCTCTTGTTTCCGGCATATGATCCCAGCCAGTCTCTTCCAGGATCTTAGTATTATAAAGAATTCCTGTTCCTTCCATTGTCATAGGCAGAACCAACATTCCGTAATCGCCATCTGTACCATTTTCAATCTGAGCATCTGTCAGCATTTCGTATGCTGGACAGCCAGTGCTTAAATCTTCACAGTACTGCCACCAATCCTGTCTTCTTACACCATAGCCAAGGTTAATGATGTTTGGCAGCTCTCCTGCTGAAAGAGCAGATACTAATAAATCATCATATTTATCAGAACCTGGGAATGTAGCTGTAATCTCACCGATTTCCGGATGCTCTGCTTTATATGCATCAATCAACGTATTAAAATTATCCGTCCACTGCCCCAGTGGAAGCATAATGGAAAGATCGACTGAACCGGCAGGAAGACTCTTTACATCAATCGTTTTCTCTTTCGCTGCCTCTGTTTCTTCCTTTGAAACTGCCTCTGAACCAGCTTCTGTTTTAGCTGCCTCTGTTGTTGCGGTATCTGAAGAACCACATCCTGTCATTCCTGTTACTGCCATGGCTGCTGCCATAAATAACGCTGCTACTCTTCTTTTCTTCATAAACTGCTTCCCCTTTCGTTTATTAAAATTATTAAAATTTAAGTGATGAAACTTACAACTTTCCGGACAGTTGTAAGCTCTAGCCTTTCACTGCTCCTACTGTTGCCCCACTCATTACCTGTTTCTGTGAAATCACAAAGAAAACAAACAAAGGAAGGATTGACAAAGTTACTGCTGCTACTGCTACATCCCAGGAGAACAATGCCTCGTTAAATAAGGACATCATTGCAATCTGAATCGTACGCAGCTGTGGCTTTGTAAGAATAAACTGTGTCATCAGGTAATTATTCCAATATTTTAACACTTCCAGACATACGATCGTAAACATGGTTCCTTTTGTCAGTGGAAATACGATCCGCCAGTAAAGAGACATCGGAGAACAGCCATCAATAACTGCTGACTCTTCAATCTCTAATGGAAGTGCCTTTACCGCCCCTGTTACCAGAAAAACCGACATAGGCATGGAAAATGTCCAATTACTTAAAATAACGCCCAGATAATGATTTCCAAGTTTTAATAAACCAATCATTTTTGCAAATGTGATCATAATACATTGAAAAGGAACACTCATTCCACAAAGGATCAATACAAAACAGAGTTTTGTAAACCAATTGTTATGACGTGTGATCCAATAGCCGGTCATTCCGCTTAAAATCACAGTACCAATAGCAGAAAATACAGTAACGATCAATGTATTTCCCAAAACTCTCAGAAAATCCAATCTTCTCCACGCTTCTTTAAAATTGCTTAACGTTGGGTTGTGTGGAAATGCTGCAATATTTGCTGCAATCTCTGAGTATGGTTTAAAAGAATTCAGTACCGTAAAATATAAAGGTATGATCACGAGACAGCAGCTAAAAATGATAAATACAAGCGCCAGAAACAAGTACAATCTTTTCGCCTTTTTCATTATAAAGTCACCTCATTTCTGGATGTCAGTTTCATCTGTCCAAAGGAAACTGCTAACAATACAATGATAAATAAAATGGACTTTGCTGCACCAAAAGCGATCTGGTTACTTCTAAATGCTGTTGCATATATATTCATCATAACGCCTTCTGAAGTTCTGTAAGGATTACCATTTGTAAGAGAAATATTCGTATCATATAAAAGCATTGCCCAGTTAATAGCAATAAACAGACACCTTGTTGTTGTTCCCTTTAAAAGCGGGAGAGTAATAGATTTGAGGATCGTAAGCTTAGATGCACCATCTACAGTAGCTGCTTCATAGTAATCTTTTGAGATCGCTGCCAGACCAGAATTGTAAATGATCATCAGATACCCTGAAAGAGACCAGGTCATAACGATTACCAGTGCCCAGAAAGAAGATTCCGGAGTTGTAAACCACTGCTGGGCAAACCACTTAATGCCGGTCCAGTTACCAAACTGGACAAATACATTCTGGAAAATGAATCTCCACAAAAATCCAAGTACAACACCACCAATAATACGCGGCGCATAGATCAGCGCTCTCCAGAAATTTTTATAAGGGATATCCCCTGAAAGCACATATGCCCAGAAAAATCCAATCAGATTGGATATCACTACAACAAAAATGGAAAACTTAATAGTAAACCAGAAAGATGTCCAGTACGTAGCATCTTTTACGGTTCTCAGATAATTTTTTAATCCGATAAACTTAAAAGTAGGGTCAATACCATTCCAGTTTGTAAATGAATAAAATATCTCACTGACTAAAGGGATCAGAAACAGCAAAGTAAACAGCAGCATCGTCGGCCCCAGGAATATAGCACTTCCTTTAATTTCCGTTAAAACATTTTTTGTTTTTACAACACTTTTACTATTCAACAAAAATCATCCCCCTTTAAATCATAAATCATGTACATCTAACAGTCATTTTTCTCACTTGTTATGGTAATATGTTACCATTCCTGTTTTTATTTTAGTACATACATTTTTGACTTAAAGGAGGACTTTTTTGACCTCTATTTCTAAATTTTCTGCCGATATTGGGCCGGTGTCATAGAGCAGGCTAATTTAAACTGCCGTGAAAAATACTTGGCATCAAAATACCCCACCTGGTCTGCAATCTCTGCAACTGTCAAATTCGAAGAACTAAGCAATTCTCTGGCATTTTCTATCCGTATATTGTTTAGATATTTTGCCATTCCAATTCCCGTATGTTTTTTAAATGCCCTGCTCAAATAATCCTTGTTTACATGAAAATAATCTGCAATCTCCTGCTGTGATATTTTTTTCATATAATTCAGTTCCAGAAAATCTTCTATTTTAGCCATCAGTCCTGAAATGTTCTGGGTGTGTTTACGGCACTCTATCAATTTGGCTGCACACAAAATAAAATATCTTGTCATACATACAGGAATCTCTTTCCAAGAACAGGAAAGAATATCTCCAAAATTCTTTACCGGTATTTCTGAGAATAACTCCTCCTCTAAAACATCGGATTCACTGACCCATTTTTTATATACTGCAAGAAAGCCATCCCATACATTTCTGTAAATTCCCAAAGTGATCTTCTGGTTTTCTATTAAAGCCGCAGTCCACAGGTTCAGCTGCTCTTCAAATGTTATAATATTACCCAGTATAATAGAAGAATACATAGCTCTTTCTAATTTCAGATTTTCTTTTAAGCGGATATGGGACATACCCTTCCTGTATAGTTCTGTAATAAAAATTCCTGTCCCAGAAATATGATCTGCCGCTGTTTTGGCTTCTTCCCATGTGTTTTCCAATTCTAAAGGAAATGGACGCACACTGCTTACTCCCAAATGGATCACACAGTTTTCACTTACTGCAATTTTTTTTAATTCCAGGATCTGGGCAGAAAAATCTGTTTTTTCTGTCCCATAGATCAAGATTACAATATCCATAGAGGGTTTCATGTTTTGAAATACAGCCCCTTTTCCTTCTGATTCCAACATATCCTGTATTCTGTTCACAAAACGACTCAGCTTAAGAAGATAACCTTCTTCATGTATTGGAAGCGTGCTGCCACTGCAATGCAGGATGCAGCTGCGATCTGCATTTTTCAGCTGCTGTGATATTTTTACAAGTTCTTCATATGCCTTGTCTGCAAGTTCAGGACGAAATAATTTACGTAAAAGACCATGCTGATAATCCGGTGACATACGTTTAAATTGCTTATCTACAGTGAATTTTTCCTCTTCCTCTATTATCTTCATTTGTGAAACTGCTTTTAATACAGCTTCCTCCAGCTTGTCCTGTTCAATTGGTTTTAGCAGGTATTCCACTGCTCCTAGTATGAACATAGCCCTTACATATTGAAAATCATCGTGGCCGGAAATGACCACTGCTTTTGTATTAAGATTCTGGTCATTAATATAATTCATAATATCCATGCCAAAAACATCCTCGATCACTACATCTACAATCAACAATTCTGGTCTTTCATCCTGTAAAATATTGATAGCATCTTCTACATTGTCCGCAGTCAATACTGTATCAAACCCATATTTTTCCCATTCCAGAAGCAGTTGTATGGCATCTCTTACATGACTTTCATCATCTACGATCAAAACTTTCATCCTTCTACCTCCTTAAATGGTCTGACATGCGCCGGAACAACAAATTCTACGCTGGTACCATTAAGATTATTCCCATAAATCAAAAAATCGCACTCTCCAAAACTCAGTATAAGCCTCGAAAATACATTTTCAATCCCAATAAAGTGGTGATGATCATCTCCTTCTTTTGCAAAATAAGATAATGCTGTCGTCTGCTGTACTTCCTTTGAAGCCACTCCCTCCTGCAGCTTGCTGCGTATCTGTCTTATGGTATCGTAAATCTGACAGACTCTGTCATCTGTCACTGCTATCCCGTTGTCTTTTATTAGTACATGAAGCATCCCATCTGTAAGTCCGATTTTTAGCTGAATGGCACCATCTGATTTCTTCAACAGATTTCCGTGTGTGATCGCATTTTCAATCAATGGCTGAATTGTCATCTTGGGAATCCTGATATCAGCTGCTCCTGGATCCATTTCACAATCCAAAATCAGCTGCTGCTCAAAACGCATCTGCTGAAGCGCCACATATCTTTTTACATAATCCAATTCCTTTTCAATAGGAACCATACTTGGTTCCAACACCATGGCATAATGGAGCATCTGTCCAAAAGAAGAGATCATCTGGTACTGCTTTACATTTTTATCTTTTAATGCATTGGTTGCAAAACACTGAATCACATTATAAATAAAATGAGGATTTATTTGTGCCTGCATTGTACGCAGTTCTGCTTTTGTATACGCCAGTTTCAATTCATATTTTTGAATTGCATGTTCTTTTAAGGAATCCATCAGCTTTTCAAAAGAATCAATCAGCGAACTTATTTCATCATTTTCACCATAAATGATACATTCACCGATCTTTTTTCCTTTGTCCCAGCTTTTCATTTCCCGTTCTCGTTCCATATATGTAGTAATCTGACGCAGTGACACCGTATACTTTAATATTCTGAAAGAAGTAATACACCATAAAAGTACTACCAATATTCCAAATATTCCCAGTATGGAAAGCATCTGGGTAAGAGTTAATGCATATACACTGTCTGGATCAATGGCTGTTATGATCTTCCAGTTAAAATACTTGGAAACAATATCAACCTCTGACAGAAATTTAGCACCATACCTGGTGAAAATCCCTGCTTGCTCTAATTCAGAATAAGAAGGATAATACTCCAAGAAGCTTTTCATCTGGGCCTGCGTATCGCTGGAAGCCACAATAATATTATTTTCATCTACCACATACATAGCTTCCGATTGATTGTATACAACCCTGCAGTTATCCGTAATAAAAGAAATAGGAAGATCAATTGCAATATAAGCAATTGGTTTTGTCCTTGCCGGAAGATCTGAAATTGGGAGCCAGACTGTAAATACCTGTTCCTGAAGGGGATAACTGTCAATAGTCGATACATTATGTCCATAGCTTGTCTTTACATGAGTAGGTTCAATATAAATATCCTTGTAACTTTCCATAGCAGGAAATGTCAGATCTTCTTTGGATTCCTGAGCAAAAAATTTAAGGATCCTCGGAATATATAACATGGAAAAATTCTTTTCTCCCCCTGTACCCGGTATGACCAAATATATTTGTGATGCCACTGTAGATGCATAATATACAGATTTAAAATACTCTATAATCAGCTTTTCATTTTCTTCCAGTGCTTCGTCACTGTGATTATTTTTCAAAAACCGCATAAGCTGATGATTAATATAAACCGATCTTATTGCTTTAATCATACTGCTTATATAATGATCAATATTCTTTCCAGACACTTCTGCATTGGTTATTATCTGATTTTCATAACGTTTGACTGCATTTTTCTGCATGGAAGAATAAATATAAATAGAAAATATGATCGCAACAATAACCGTTATAATCGTTATATTCCATATGATTTTTTTTCCAATACTAACAAATTTTCTGTCCTTTTTCCCTGCCATAAACCTCCTCCAAAATAAATCTCAGATACTCCCTGGATTTTCGGGCACAGAGCCTTGCTTCTGGTTTAGAAAAAATTTCCAGTGCTAAAGTCCCGTCATACTCTATGTCCTTTAATGCCTGGATAATCTCCCTGAAATTTATATGTCCATGCCCTGGATAATAGCGATCATTATCCGCTATGTGAATATGATTTATCAGCTTTCCAGCCTTACGGATTGCCGCTCCCATATCACTTTCATCCACATTCATATGGACTGTATCAATGTGAATACCTGTTCTCTTGTAGGAATGCTCATTTAAAAAACGAATTCCATCTTCTATACGAAACAGGAAATCACTTTCATAATGATTCATCAGTTCATATCCTATATAAACTCCATATTCCTGAGCCATACGGTCTAAAATGTCCAGACTTTCTTCTACATTATTCACAAACTCTTCCGGTGAGCCTGCATCTTTAAATCTCCCCTGCATAGAACCAATGATGATCACCCCTTCATAAGGAGATGCCGTGATCATGTGTTCTTTCAAACACTCTATTGCTTTTTTTCTTATATCCTTATCATGATCTGCAATATTTAAATGCCAGGTGCCATATGCTCCCCCTGTACCAATAGATGTAAGCGTAAGACTGTTTTTTTTCAGTTCATTATCCAGTTTTTTTCTGTCGATCTCCCTGGAATCCCGAAGATGCAATTCCACCGCTCCAAAACCGTCTTCCCGCATCATAGGAAAAATGCTTTTAAAATCCCCCCGGTAAATAATAGGTGCATTCTCTCCTGCTTTTAAGCTTCCAGTAACAGCAACTTTCATGTGTATAATCCCCCTTTTTATGTTGTCGTAGATTCTTTCTATTTTTCTATTATCGAAAATTTCTTTAGTACAGTTAACCGAAAATATCGGGGAAAAGGTGGATTTTATTGACATTTGCTGCATAGTCTCCAGTATAACGCAAAAAAATGTTCCGGAAAACACTTTTATGTCTTTCGGAACATTTTCATTCTGTTATTCATTCAATTTTTATCTGCGTTATGATCAGTCTACATTTTCATAATCAGCTTCATAAGAAAGATCTGCCGCACCTGCCAGGTCTTTTCCGTTTACCTGAAGAGTCAGCTTGGATAATTCAAAATTTTCTACAAAGGTATTTCCAATTTCTACCAGAAATGCATTATCAGAAACGCCTTCGTTATTTTCTGCCTGGTTCAGATTTAAGACAGCTGTCTTGTTGTCATCTTCACCGGTAATGTTGAAATCCAAAACCTCAGTTCCTTCTGTAAAGATACCGTACTCCATCATCTTATTTACTAAAGCTTGCGGATCCAGTTCATCACTGTCCAGGGAATCCATATCCTGGACAAGGCTGTCACCGTCACCCTTGTGATATATAGAAATAATAGCAACCGGAGCTACGTTTGGATCCGGTACCTTATCACTGGCACCGCCAGTAGTTTGTGCTTCCATCTGTGTCTGCGCTTCTGCAGCTGATTTTGTTTCTTTCTGTTTTTCAGTGGTCGGTGTACATGCAGCCAGTGAAACTGCCATCATAGCTGTCAGCAGACCTAATAACCATTTTTTCATTATAATGTTGCCTCCTTATTCGTCCTCGCCAAAGCTTCTGAACCAGGAATTTAACTTTGTCAGGGCTTTGATCAGCGCCTGAAGTTCCTCTTCTGTCAGCACACCAACCACTCCCTGAATCATCTGTTCATGGAAATGTTTATGGTGATAATATGCTTTGACACCTTTTTCTGAAAGAGAGATATGAACCACCCGGCGATCCTGTGTACTGCGGCACCGGATCACATAGCCTTTTTTCACAAGGCTGTTCATAGAAATAGTCAGCGTACCCACGGTCACTGACAATTCCTTTGCAATGGATGACATATTTTTAGTTGTACCGATCCCGATAGCATTGATCACATGCATATCGTTATTGGTCAGATCCTGATATTCCTGACTGGCTATCGCTTTCTCTTCTATACTATTGATATCCCGAAACAGGTTCACAAGTACATCATTCAGTGTATCGTAGGTTCCCACATTCTTCCCTTTCACGTTTCTAAAAAGCTTCTTACAGATTGTATCGTATTTTATCCATGTACACAAGCCCCTAAATCCTTATAAAATTCTTAAAAACCTGTGTTTTTTCTATGTTTTTACATTAACTTGTCTGATCCAGACACCAGGCGTGCAAAAACTTCACCCCGCTCTTCAAAGTTTTTAAAAATACCATAGCTGGCTGCTGCCGGTGACATAAGACAGCTGTGCCCTGGTCTGGTCAGTTCTTTTGCTTTGGCTACTGCATCTTCCAGATGATCCGTCAGCACCAGACGGTCTTTATCCTGAAAATCCGGATATCCATTCAGGATCTCCTCTAAAATACGCTTTCCGGTAGCTTCCATCAGGATAATATGGGGAACCTTATGTCCGGAAAGGAAATTGATCAGTTCACTGTAATCGATCCCCCGGTCCATGCCGCCTATGAGGACTGTATCCACATCTTTCAGTGTATTTAACGCCTGAATGGTCGTTTCACAGATAGTGGAAATAGAGTCATCATAATATTTAATGCCGTCTTTTTCCCCTAATGGCTGTAAGCGGTGAGGCAGCGGCTGATAGGACTTAAGACCATTGATAAATACTGTATCTTCTATTTTTAAAAGGCTGCACACTGCATAGGCAATGCCGATATCAAAATAATTGTGCTGTCCTAAAAGCCGGATCTGGTCTGTTGGGATCTTTATAAAATGACCGTCATAGCTGGCTTTTGTTCCATCATTTTCCTGTATGATCTCCATTTTTTTCCAGATATCGATCTGTTCCGGCAGGACTGCTTCCTGTCCTGAAACACCTGGTATTTCAAATAATGTTTCCTCAAAAGAAGGCTTTGCTGCAATCAGCTTAGAGGTGCAGGTTCCCTTCTTTGGCAGACACTGCACATTGCATACAAGAACGTCTCCCTCCTTCTGGTTTGAATAAATATGACGCTTTGCCTGCACATATTTTTCCAGAGTGCCATAGTGATCTAAATGCTCCTCATGGAGATTGGTGAGAATAGCAATATGGGGGGAAACAGTCATGTATTCCAGCTGATGACAGGAAAGTTCGCAAACGATCCTGGTATCCGGTCCCACTTCTTCCATATGGTCAAATACCGGGATCCCGATATTTCCAACCAGAATGGTATCCATTCCCGCTTCTTTTAACAGATGATAGATCAGAGTGGTAATAGTGCTTTTTCCCTTAGTTCCGGTAATTCCAATGATCTGGTCCCTGAAGCACTGGAAAAACAGCTCTGTCTGGGATAATATCTGACTGGTATACTCCTTAACCGGCTTTTCAAGGACTACACCCGGACTTTTAAATACCACATCATAGTCGTTTAAGCATTTCTGATAGTCCTCACCTGCAGTCCATTTGCCAATACCTTCCGGCTTTTCTTTAGGATGTGCCATATCTGCCACATCTACAAGGGCACAGCAATCCAGCTTTTTTAACACATTCCAGGTAGATTTACCTTCACGTCCAAACCCCAGTATCAGTACCTTTTTTCCCTTTACCCAGGGAATTATTCTTTCGATCATCATAGTTTTATGCCTCTTCTTCACACTCTTGTGATTTGCAGTTCTTACGTACTAATTCCTCCCAGGCTGTTGGAACCAGGTTCTGCTCATCAAAATATCCGGAGAAATGATCTCCTTTGACCTTGTATTCTTCATACAGACCGGTAGTTTTATAATATTTTAAAAGATAAGGCAGTTTTTCCCCATCTTTTTCCAGACGGTCAATTGTCATAACAAGAGCTGTGTTGATCTCATCCCTGCTTCCCACACACTCAAATGGCTTTTCTTCCTGGATGCCGACCAGCTGTTCCATAGTAGACTGCATGGTCTCATCTTCTAACATATCCGTTCCAAAGATTTCTTTCACTTCTTCCCTGGAAAGGAAAGGAGAAAGAATAAAGTATACAAATAAGCACTTCGGACAATGGCCGCACCAGCTGTCTGTTTTGCTTCCCGCATTACAGCTTCTGAAGATAGCGTGGTACTGCTTCTGTTTTGCGAAATATTTTGCGATCTGGAACTCGCTTAATGGGCGCAGCATACTGAAATAGTAGGCACTTCCCGGCAGATAGTCAGTCTGATAACGGTGAAAATCTGTCTCAAATTTAAAGCTCTTGGAATACTGGTGGTTTACCGTACTTCCCTGGACTGTACTTTCATTTGCACTGGATTCATTGGACAGCGCAATATAGGAAAGACCTGCCATCCTAGCTGCGATCACAGTGGAAAATGCCACCAGCGCGGAAAATGGGGTATGTCCGTTTAAGAAACCTTCTTTATTTAACTGGAGCATGCGCTTATCCAGTGTACGATGTACACTGATCACATGGTCTGCGTCCAGATCTGCAGACTCTGTAGTATGGATAGTAGCACCTCTTGGATTAATGATATAGGCGAAAACAGGCACATCTGCACTCTTTAACAGCTCCAGAGTAACTGCAGAATCTTTTCCACCGCCTACAGGAACTAATACGCCTTTTTCAGAGCCTGTTGTATCCTGTTTCTTTGCATAGTCATGGGGTTCTTTTACTTCTTCACCCAATGCACAAACCATCTCCATAAAGCCTTCCGGGTCTGCTTCTGTGATCTTATTTACGTAGAAAAATTCCCCAAGACCATTAAAATACAGATCTTTCCACCAGAGGATCTGATCTTTGTTTAAAGCGCCTGCTTCGATCACTACCTGTGGTGAACAGGTGATCTTCCAGTAGCTGACCAGTTCTACCATTCCCAGGGAAAAGATCATTTTCTTCATCAATGGGTCTTCATTCCATTTCACCTGTGTATTTCCATTTTTTGGAAATATCCACGTGGGAGTAAATTCGGAAAGGCCTTCTATTTCAAAGGTATATGTGATCTTTAATTCGTTTAATGTTTCTTCTGTGCTGTAACCTCTATAGAAAAAACGGGGATATTCTTTTCTGAATTTCAGGTAACGCTCCATTTTGTACCTCTTTCTCAATTATATGTTCTCTCTGTACGCATTACATTGTCTTCCATTTTCCTGTGCGGTACTCTGCATAGGAGATGGCCCAGTTTGCAAACCAGCCCACAGGAACTGCGCACCAGACCATGGCAATGCCAAATCTTGGGGCACACGTAATGGCGATGATCACACGGATTCCTAAGTTTACCAGATTGGCAACGGTAAACATTTTCATATCACCGGCACCGCGCAGCAGGCCATCCACTGCCATTTTAAAACCAATAAAGCAGAAAAACCAACCCATAAAGGTAAGATAACCGATTCCTGTGGAAAGTGCAACTGCCGTTCCTTCATTTCCAATGAACAGTCCGATCATACCCCGGTTAAATACCTCTAAAAAGAAGCAGATAACTGCTGCACAGACAATGACCATTTTACTGGCTGCGTGAAGTCCCTGAACGACACGGTCTTTCTGCTGTGCTCCGATATTTTGCGCTGTATAGGATGAAACGGCATTTCCGATGGCAGACATTGGCACAACACAGATGGACTCAATACGCATGGCTGCAGAAAAACCTGCCAGTGCCTCAGAACCAAAGCCGTTGACTACAGACTGTACCAGCATCATACCAATGGATACAGTAGACTGCTGGAGAATAGATGGAATAGCTATACGGGTCATTTCTGACAGCTCTATTGTATCAAACAGTGTTTTCTGCTTTCCTTCAAGACCGTTCAGGTTTTTAATAAGAACCGCAAAGGAAAGGACAGCGGAAATTCCCTGTGCGATCAAAGTGGCCCAAGCAACACCGGCTACTCCCATATCCATTTTTGTGACCATGATAATATCAAGGACTACATTAAATACCGAAGAGAATATCAGGAAATACAGTGGGATCCTGGATTTTCCCAGTGCGTTGAACATAGCGGAAAGCACATTGTACATAAAAAGGAAGGGCAGTCCCAAAAAATAGATCTGCAGATACTGTGCTGCCATATCCAGGCAATCCTGAGGGGTGTTTAACCATATCATGATCTGGTTTCCAAGGAACAGACCTGCCACGCCAAGGACTAAGCTGATACCCAGGAAAGATAACAGAGCCGTAAATACAGCAGTCTTCATTCTTCCGTATTCTTTTGCACCAAAATACCGGCTTACGATCACCGATGCGCCGATACCGCCGCCAATAGCTACGCAGATAAAGATATTGGTCAGTGCATAGGAAGCACCTACCGCTGCCAGAGCCTGCTCACTGACATAGCGGCCTACAATGGCAGAGTCTACCATGGTATAAGTCTGCTGGAACAGGTTTCCTATGATCATTGGCAGTGAAAATAAAAATAACGCCTGTAAGGGCGGTTTTTTGATCAGATAATCATTATCCATTTTTATTGCAGCCTCCTGTGTGTCTAATGTACTCTCGGAATCTTTTTGTACTTGACTTTGGAGAAAAGACTCTGAAAATCCATTTCCTGTATTAGTATATCGGAGAATGAGGATTTATTCAATAGAATATACTTGCCGTATTTAAATGTGAAAAAAACAGGTTACAGTACACGGGCTCTCCATGCCCGCGCACTGTAACAGGATTTTGCCGATGCTCCGCATTCCGAATCGGCAAAATCCGCGGTCACAACTGTATCATACGGAATTTTCAGTTCAGAAAATTCCTACCCGTGAAAAGTAGCAAAACCAGATACTATAAAACCACCAGACGGTCAGCCAGAAATACCCCCACTGCCAGACTGACAAGCGCAGCCAAAAATCCCCCTGCAAGTGTGTACCGGGTACGGCTGATACCCACAGAACCAAAATATACACTCATGCAGTAAAGCACTGTTTCTGTACTTCCCATAAGAATGGAGGCCATAAGGCCGATCCGGGAGTCAGGGCCATAATTTTTAAACAAGTCTAATAGCAGACCAACAGCAGCGGAGTTGGAGATCAGACGCACAAAGGCAATGGGGATAATTTGCCCCGGAAGCCCCAGGGAAGTGGCCGGTGCTTCCAGGATCTGACTTAAAAATTCTAAAAATCCTGATGCCCGAAGTACGCCTACAGCGGTCATCAGCCCCACTAAAGAAGGTACCACCTGAACCACAGTGCCCATCCCTTCTTTCGCACCCCGCAGAAAATCATCAAATACCTGACGTTTTGCAAGGATGCCGAAACCAACAATATAAAAAATAATAAGTGGAACCATAAGATCTGATAAAAACAAAAGAAAACCCATAAAAAATACCCATCCCCACACATGCTTTGTTTTTACAACATACGTGGAGATGGATATTTTTATGAATATGGGGGATGAGAGTATACGATACCCGGAATTATGCCTCAGTAAATAATGGAGTGGAGTAGTATCTGTCACCGCTGTCTGGAAGAAGAGCTACAATGGTCTTTCCTTCGTTTTCAGGACGTTTTGCCAGCTGGATGGCTGCATATAAAGCTGCACCAGAAGAGATACCGGTTAAGATACCTTCTGTCTTTGCAAGGAGCTTGGATGCTTCAAATGGATGCTCATTGTCGATGGGCATAACCTCATCGTAAATCTTGGTGTCTAATACTT
>ENA-OPRW01000618-OPRW01000618.1-human-gut-metagenome-genome-assembly--contig:-NODE-618-length-32989-cov-2.815085_pt1 | contig 32989 bp, 13 predicted proteins | sample MGYA00241898_ERZ501890 | MGnify/ENA primary metagenome ERZ501890 (study PRJEB25962, sample SAMEA2042216) | human gut metagenome | biome: human gut; feature: human-associated habitat; material: faeces... | reverse complement strand
CCGTCGTGTGATCAACCGTAACAACCGTCTGAAGCGACTGATCGAGCTCGGCGCTCCTGAAATCATGCTCAACAACGAGAAGCGCATGCTGCAGGAAGCCGTCGATTCCCTGTTCGACAACGGTCGTCGTGGCCGCCCGGTCACCGGCGCCTCCAACCGTCCGCTGAAGTCCCTGAGCGACATGCTCAAGGGTAAGCAGGGTCGTTTCCGTCAGAACCTTCTCGGTAAGCGTGTGGATTATTCCGGCCGTTCCGTGATCGTGGTCGGTCCGTCCCTGCGCATGCACCAGTGCGGTCTGCCGAAGCCGATGGCCCTCGAGCTGTTCAAGCCGTTCGTCATCAAGCGCCTTGTCGACCTCAACTATGCCCAGAACATGAAGAGCGCCAAGCGTCTCGTGGACCGCGGCGACTCCGAAGTGTGGGGCGTGCTCGAAGAGGTCATCGCCGAGCATCCGGTGCTCCTGAACCGTGCACCTACGTTGCACCGTCTGGGTATTCAGGCATTCGAGCCGATTCTGGTGGAAGGCAAGGCCATCCACCTGCCGCCGCTTGCCTGTGCCGCATTCAACGCCGACTTCGATGGCGATCAGATGGCAGTCCACCTGCCGCTGTCCGCTGAAGCCCAGGCTGAAGCACGCTCCCTGATGATGGCTTCCGACAATATTCTGAAGCCGGCTGACGGCCACACCGTGACCATGCCGAGCCAAGATATGATCCTCGGTCTGTACTACCTGACCACCGTCATCGACGGTGCCAAGGGCCAGGGCCGCGTGTTCTCCTCGCTGGAAGAGGCCGAAATGGCCCTCGACAAGCATGAGATCGACATGCAGGCCAAGGTGCTTATCCGCCTTCCGGAAGACTTTGTGCTGCCGAAGGGCTGGGAGCCGAGCGAAATCGAAGTCGTCGATCCGGAACCGGGCAGCCCGGCCGTGGTGAAGGAAGAGCGCTTCCATGATGGTTCCGTGCTTTTCGCAACCTCCTATGGCCGTATTCTGTTCAACAGCACGCTGCCGGTGGATTACCCGTTCGTGAACGATCAGGCTCCGAAGAAGCGTCTGAGCAAGATCGTCGACGACATCGCAACCCGTTACTCCACCGCACAGGTGGCGGCAACGCTGGACGCGCTGAAGGATATGGGCTTCACCCGCGCACCGTGGTCCGGTGTGTCCTTCGCGTTCTCCGACGTTATCCAGCCGTCCGAGCGCGACGAGTACATCGAGAAGTACGAAGCCGAAGCCGACAAGGTCAACGAGAACTACGAAATCGGTATGCTCACCGAAGAGGAGCGCCGTCAGGAACTCATCGACCTGTGGACCAAGTGCACCAGCGAGGTTTCTGAGGCGGTCGAGGAACACTTCGACTCCAAGAACAACCTGGCTATCATCGTGCAGTCCGGTGCACGAGGAAACATGATGCAGATCAACCAGATCGCAGGCATGCGAGGCCTCGTGGCTAACCCGAAGGGCGAGATCATTCCTCGACCGGTGAAGTCCAACTACCGTGACGGCCTGTCCGTGCTGGAATACTTCATCTCCCAGCACGGTGCACGTAAGGGTCTGGCCGATACCGCACTGCGTACCGCAGAGTCTGGCTACCTGACCCGTCGTCTGGTGGACGTTTCCCAGGACGTAATCGTGCGCGAAGAGGATTGCGGCACCAAGCGTGGCCTGACGATGAAGGTCGGCGAGCGTGATGCTGAAGGCAACCTGCATCTGGTCAAGGCCGCCGATGGCGGTCCGTACTCCCGTCTGCTCGCAACCGACGTGATCGATCCCGCCGACGGCGAGACCGTGCTGTACAAGGCCGGTGACGCGCTGTCCATGGACGTGCTCAACGATCTTGTTGCCCACGACGTGGAAGAGGTCAAGGCCCGTTCCGTGCTTACCTGCGAATCCAAGCGCGGCGTGTGCGCCAAGTGCTATGGCTGGTCGCTGGCCACCAACAAGCTGGTGGATGTCGGCGAGGCCGTTGGCATCGTGGCCGCACAGTCCATCGGCGAGCCTGGTACCCAGCTGACGTTGCGTTCCTTCCACTCCGGTGGCGTTGCTTCCGCATCCGATATCACCCAGGGTCTCCCTCGTGTTACCGAGCTTTTCGAAGCCCGTACTCCGAAGGGTGAGGCCCCGATCGCAGAGTTCGCTGGCGTGGTCAAGGTGGAAGACACCGAGCGCGGCCGTCAGGTCATCCTGAAGCCGGACGACGATTCCGTCGAGCCGATCGCCTACCCGGTGACCCGTCGCGCCCCGATGATGGTCAAGGACGGCGATCATGTCGAAGCCGGCACCCAGCTGATCGAAGGCTCCGTCGATCCTAAGAAGATCCTGCGCATCCTCGGCCCGCGTGCTGCCCAGGTGAACATTGTGGAGGAAGTGCACACCGTGTACCGCTCCCAGGGCGTGGATATCCACGATAAGCACATCGAGGTCATCGTGCACCAGATGCTGCGTCGTATCACGGTGATCGATTCCGGCGATACCGACCTTCTTCCGGGTGAACTGGTGGATCAGGCCCGCTTCAAGGCCGCCAATATGAAGGCCGTGAAGGAAGGTGGCAAGCCTGCTGCCGGTCGTCCGGAGCTGATGGGCATCACCAAGGCCTCGCTGGCAACCGATTCCTGGCTGTCCGCGGCTTCCTTCCAGGAGACCACCCGCGTGCTTACCGAAGCCGCTCTGAGCCAGAAGGTCGATGACCTCAAGGGCCTCAAGGAGAACGTCATCATCGGTAAGCTCATCCCGGCAGGTACCGGCCTTGCCCGTTACCGTAACGCCGTGGTCGAGCCTGACAAGGCCATTCGCGACACCATCTACCCGAACTTCGGTTTGGGTGGCGACGAGTCCGATGCCGCCTTCGGCGACGCCGATCTGTCCGAAGTCGACTTCTCGAACATCGACTTCGGAGATCTGAAGCTCGGCGACGACTTCAATCCGGATGACTTCCTGGACGACAATGGCGGTCAGATGGATTTGGGCGACACCCTGTGATCCGAAAAGCGATGATGGAATGGCATAACGTCTGAAATCATCTCAATACATGAATGGGGATTGGCTGGAAACAGCTGATCCCCATTTTTTAATGCGGAACTATTTTTAATGCGGAACTGCAGTTGCTGCGATCCCTACGACAACAGTCAGCCTATTGCGGAACCGTACGTATTGCAGAGCGGATATCTTCATCGCAAAATCGCATGGCAAATTACAATGAAGGTATGAGCTTTCTTCCATATCCGCCTCCACCTGAACCAGGTTGGTATGACGATGATGCCACAGTAATGTCTTCTCTCGTTGAGCCCGCCATGGCGGAGGCTGCGCAGTCGCAGCCAACATCGCAGCCAACATACGAATCACCGGAATCCCAAGCATTCCAAGCATTGGAAAATGTGCAGGAATCCGCGGAATCGTATGCGGCGAACATACAGCCGGTGGAACAGGCTGCCGCAGCGCTGGAACCGTCCGACGTCGAACCGGTCAATGACGATGATGACATCGACTGGGATGGCACGGTGCTGTCTTCGGCGTTCACCATGAAGCAGCCGAAGCTGGAGTATGTGCTTTACAACGAGCAGACCGGCCAGGAAGTGATCGTCGATATGGGTGTGCTGCTGGGGCGCAAGCCTTCCGCTGAAGTGCCGGAAGGTGCGAAATTCGTGAAGTTGGAGGATCCGACGCGCACCATCTCACGCAATCATGCGGCGATCAGCTTCGATCAGGATGGCGTATTGTGGATCGAGGATTACGGTTCGCTCAACGGCACGTACATCATTCAAGGCAATGAGGAGATCAAGGTCGAACGCAAGCCGATGAAGCTTGACGCGCCTTGCACGGTGCGTATCGGAGACCAGTTCTTCACTTTCGAACAGCGCTGATTTCCTTCGCGCCGCGATACATGTTGCGTCGTCAATCCATAAATGAGGATGACGGCGCAACGAACATATTATGGTACGAAAGCTTACCAATGCAAGCGGCTTTTATTAGGCCTTATTAGGCCTTGTTTGGCGGCTTTCGTCGGGCTTTTGCCAAGTTCTACCAAGGGTTACCGTCGCAGACGGATGGCTGCGTTGATGGCGGAATCATTGAGACTGGCAAGCCAGTTGAGCAGATCCGGGTAGATATGCGGATTGCGCGCAAGGAAGGGGTGCAGCTCCGGAGCTTTGCTTGCGATTTCAGCCATCAGCATCTGATCTTCCGTGGTCATGGCCAATTCCGCGGTGAAACCAGCATTCGACGCGACTGGCTCTTGCGGCTGAATCGGCGAAAAATCAGCCACTTCAGACAGGTCTGCGGGGTTGGTATATGGGTCGACGTATTCCGTCGAAGCATCGTTCGCCATATTCGATGCAGGTGTTGCCGCAAACGGTTCAGGCTGGCATTGCTGGGTTGCCGGCGGCTGGTGCTGCGCCTGATATTGCACTTCCGATGATTGCTGCGGCTGCTGGTATTGCACCTGCTCGCTTGGCATCTGGTATTGCGCCTGCTCGCTTGGCATCTGGTATTGCGCCTGTTCAGAAGCCGTCTCGGCCTCCTGCTGCATGATTCCGACCTGCGGAACCGGCCACCCCATCGCGACCAGCTGCTGTCGTGCGCGCTCATCGCCGAATTGGGCGACCCAACGCTTCAGGCCTGGGTACGCACGCGGATTGGCAACCACATTCGCGCCGAATTCCGGATTTTCGTAAGCGATTTTCGCCAGAAACACGGGATCTGCGTTCGGATCCTGCACGGCCGCCACCGCGGCATCGAAATCGACCATCATGATCTCCTTATCTCGTGTTCTGTAAATATTGTATTGAATACGCTGATATAACGTGACAAATCCGATTATTGACGATTGTCATTGCGAGAACATGCGCATTATTGGACGGCACGTAACGTTTGCAATGTGCTTTCCTGTAAATCGCCGATATCCTCGTGATCGTCGATTTTGCTGACGTTCCAATCGTCATTTGCCGAATAATCCGATGATTTGCCGCATATATCAAGCACAATCACGGTGACGTTGTCGTTGCCGCCCGCGTCGAGCGCGGACTGCACCAGCATATCCGCGGCGACTTGCGGATCGCCATATGAGGCTGCCACATCGGCGAGCAGTTCCCGATCGATCTGCGCGTGCAGGCCATCCGAGCAGATGATGAAACGTCCCGTGGAGCGCGCCGCATACCAGTCCGGCTGAATGCCGTCAGGAGCGCCGACGCATTGGGTGATGATATTGCGCGGTATGCATCGGTTCGCCTCGTCCGGTAGCATTTCGCCGGTGTCGATGGCGTTCTGCCGTTCGGAATGGTCACGTGTGATCCGGGTCAGCGACTCCGCCATCCAATGGCCTTCCGCATCGGCGCGCATATGGTAGGTGCGTGAATCTCCGACATTGATGACGTAGCAGTACTCATCGATGGCTTGTTCATGCACGCTATCTTCAACGCGAGTCGGCAGCACCACGCCGGTGATGGTGGTTCCGGCGATGCCGCCAAGCTCCTGGCCAAGTTCGAGCACCTGTTGCTGCGATTGGCTCAACGCATGTTCGATGGACGTACGGTTGCGCGACGGCTGTTCGGCAAGCTGCGAGAAACATGCCGCCACCTGTGCGCTGGCCCGCTCGCCGCCTTTGCCGCCGCCCATGCCATCGCATACGACATATACGCCACGGCTGGCGAGAGCGTTGTCTTGGTTGTTTTTTCTTTTGCACCCGACATTGCTATTCAGGCCGGCCTCGATGCTACGGAAGATCATGAGTCCCGTCCTTTCTTACGATTGTGCTTCCGATCGCTGCCGTTGTTCCGCCCGCTGCGGTTGCTGCGGAAGTGGAAAACGTCGGCAAGCGAAAGTTTGGCACGCCATCGGCGTAACGTCGGCAATGACTTGAGCATGTACTTGCGTTCCTGTGCAATATCGCGCCAATACTGCTGCACATGCTCTTCGTTGACGAAATTACCGGAGAAGGCCGCGTAATCGGCTTGCGCGCCCAAAGCGAGCAAGGTCTCGCGGGAAATATCCATCTGATTCGCGATCGAAACCGCCTGTTCGCTGCGTGTGCCTCGAATGTCGAGTCCGCTTTGCCGTGCGAGCGCGGCGACCGATTGCCAGCCGGCTGCCACACGCTGCTGCGTGCTGCCGTGTTTTCTTGATCGTGCCAGTGCGATCGCTTTGATGGCGAGCAGGAGACCGCATATGATGAGCAGCGTCCATAGAGGGCTTCCGTAGATGGCTACTTTTCTTGCGATTCTGCCGAAATGCTGCCAGAACAGGTTGGCTGAGGTTTCGTCGGCCATGCTTCCGCCGATTGAGGACTTGCCTTTGGCCTGGGTGTCGTCACGTAGCGGGTCGGTGAGTGGTACCGGGGGCTGGCGTACCAGGGTTTGCGGATTCGGTGGGGTGAGGTTCTGGTTTTCGTCGGGGACTTTGGTTTCCTTTGGCGTTGGATAGAATGCCACCCAACCGTAGCCGTCCAGTTTGATTTCCACCCATGCGGTCACGTCGTTGCCGGTGAATTTCGTGATGGTGGTTGTTCCTTGTTCTTCGGTGCGGCTTTCGCTGATTTCACCTTCGTCGTCTTTTGGCAGGAATCCGAGTACCACACGGCTGGGAAGACCTAGGCTGCGTGCCATCAATGCCATGGCGGAGGCGTATTGTTCACTGTCTCCGACCATGGCCGTTCCGGCGAGCAGTTGGTCGATGCGGTAGTTGCCGTGGCCTGCGGTTGACGGGTAGTCGCCGCTTAATCCGTGTGAGAACCAACCGGATTCTTTGAGCTTTTCGGCTAAGGCCTGGGCCGCTTCGCCGCCTTTGGATTGGCCTCCGGCGATGGCTGTGGCGAGTTTGTCCACGCAGTCGGGCACATCTTCGGCTTTTGGCTGGCTGATGGCGGCCGCGTCTGTTTTGGCGATCTGTTTGTCGGTGGGAACCGTTGGCATGATGCCGGTTTCCGTGTAGGTGAGACCTTCGGAGGTGCGTGAGGGGTAGATGGCCGACATGGTGTCGCTGTTGTAGTAGAACGAGTCGGAGTTTTCGCTGTTGTCGAATGTCACGCTGGATGCGGCTCCGGCCATGGGCAGCCAGTAGTCGCTGAGTCCTTTGTCCACGGTGAATGTGGCGGTGAATTTCTTGCCTTCGGCATTGTTGGTGATGGAGGTGCCGACACGTCGGTAATTGGAGGAGTCCGATGACATGGTGGAGTCGGACAGATTCCATACGTTGCCGTCGAAACGGTCCATGACCGCTAGTCGCACGCTTGATCCAGCGGGCAGGTTTTCGACGGTGAGGAGCACATCGTCCTTACTGTTTGTAATGTACGAGCGCATGCCGCTTAACGGACTGGTGTAATTGTACGGGCTAAGCGGCGGATCATAATGGTCGCGCAGAATGGTGCGGTCCTGATCGACGACGAGGCATCCTCCAATAGCCAATGCGACGGAAAGCACCACGATCACGACGGAACTGAGCCAACGTCCCAATTCCAGTAATTTCCAACGTGCGCTGATCCAAATCACCAATATGAGCGCCATTATGGTGCCTACGAACATGCGGTAATAGCCGGAAGATGAGCCGAGCAGCGCGCAAATCGCAAGATTGGCGGTAACGGGAATAATGGCGATCATGGTGAATCGCCCATCTTCAGTCACTGCGAAAATGCCGGTCAGTAGCGCGAACCACAGGCAGATGGTCCATACGGCCAGCAAACAGCCATCGGCGGTACCGGTAGGAGGTTCGACCGACAGAATGAATTTGAACGATCCGAGCATGTTCATCCAGCCTTGTGTAAGCGTGCGCAAGGTCGGAACAATATGGGCGATGGTGGTGTCGTTGAGGAACAGTACAGGGCCGACAACCAGCTGGGCGACGGCCATGAACAGCATCTGCCACCAGAGACGAAGTGCCGGAACCGTGCCTGCGAGCGCCACGAGAGATCCGATGATGGTGGCCGGAATGGCGGCGAGCGCCCAGGATGTGGCCGATCCGTAGACGTCGATGAGGTTGCTGGCGGCGGCGAGGGTGAGTAGGGCTGCGACGAGCAGGCTTGCGTATTGCGAGGCGCGTGTCCGGCGTAGGTAGGGGAGTGCCTGTGATTTGCCGTCTCGTGACATCCAGATGACGGAGTGTGTGGAGTCGGCCCATGAGCCGGTGCCGGTTCCGGTGAAGGTGTTGCCGAATCCGGTGGTGCGGCCGGCGTCGCCGGTGTTGGTGTTGTGGGTGGAAAGTCCTGTGGTGCTCATTCCAGTACCCCCATGATCATTGGGAGATCGTCTAGGTTTCCTACGGTCGCCAGGGTGAAATCGGCGTATCGTTTGATGGCGCGTGGCTGTCCGATGGCGGTTTGCAGTACCACGCAGGTTGCGGATCGGGGGAGTGCGAGCGCCATGTGTTTGATTTCGTCGATGTTTTTGAGCCTGCCGACGGTGATGTAGTAGAACGATGAGTCGGGGGCATGGGCGAGGGTGGTTTGCGCCAGATTCGGATTGTCGCTGATATCGGGGGAGATGGCGCTGCAGCCGTCAAGGAATTCCGTGGAGTTGCGTGGCATGATGTGTTCGGTTCCCGCGTGTGAGGTCACCGGTCGGTTTTGGAGCAGGCATTGCACGCCGATGGAGGCATGGACGGATACCGCCAGTTCGAATTCGTCGGAGCTCACATAGTCGTCGGGGTTCACGCTGATGGTCAATGCGGTGTCGGTGCGTCGGGTCGCCTCGTATTGACGGATCATCAGTGCGCCTGTTTTTGCGGAGCTGAGCCAGTGCACGTTGCGTACGTCGTCGCCTGGCTCGTATTCACGCAGTCCGTAGAAATCGAGGTCGTCGTCGACGATTTCGCCGCTTGGCTGGCCTTCGAGATCTCGCGGAATTCCGGCGTTGAGTGTGTTCAGCATAACGGTTTTCGGGTGGATGAACACGTTGATTTGGTCGACAAGTTTCTTTTCGTGTCGTACGAGTCCGAATGGGTCGCCTTTGCGTATGGACAGGGGACCGACCGGCAGTACCGCGCGGGAGACGGCGGTGAATTCCACGGTGGTTTGGCGTGATTGGCCGGCGGCGAGCATGGGGATGGCGAATCGTTCGTGGCTGTCTCCGATGGGCAGGTCGCCGCGTGCTGATGTGGTTGGCGTGCGCCCTGGATTGTCGACGCACACATCGACTTTCACCGTGTCTGACACGGTGACGCGCCTGCTGGACACGTCTATGGTGGCGGTGAACGACGTGTTGCCGAGCGACAGCATGATGGCGGCGACCATCATGCATGCGAACACGATCGCCATGGTCAGCAGTTCATGCCAGCTGAGGATTGTGAACGCTATGAGTGAGGCGATGGCGAGTCCGGTCACGGCCCATCCGAGCGGCGACACGTATGAGGTGACCAGTCGTTTGATGCGATGCTTGATGCGTCGCAGGGATCGTTGCATGGTTCTCCTGCGCTGCATGGTTTTGGATTGTCGCATGCTTGACCTTTCGGGGGTTTACGAACGTTTCGTGTGGGGTGTGCGCTTCGCGTGTGCCGTGTCGTACGCGGCTGGCTGCGCCGTGCGTTTCAGGCGGTGGCGCCCACGGTCGGTGAAGGCACTTCATTGAGGATCTGTTCGATCATCTGTTCGGGGGTGGATCCCGCGAATGTGGCCTCCGCGGTGAGCGTGATGCGGTGTGCGAGCACGGCGACGGCCAGTTGCTTCACATCGTCGGGCACCACGTATCCGCGATTGCTGGACGCGGCCCACACGCGGGCGCATCGGGTCAGTGCGAGCGCGCCTCGCATGGACGATCCGACTTGGATGCGTTCGTTGTGGCGCGTCGCTTCCACCAAGCGCACGATGTATTCGATGATCGCGTCGTCGAGACGCACGGTTTCGCTGATGGCGCGCATGCGCAGCACGTCGTTGCCGGTGAGCACCGCATGTACGGTGGAGGCACGGTCGGTGACGTTGACCTGCTTGAGGATGTTCACGCTTACGTCATGGCTCGGATAGCCGATGGTTGTTTTGATGAGGAAACGGTCCATCTGCGCCTCAGGCAGTTTGTAGGTGCCGAGTTGTTCGATGGGGTTCTGAGTGGCGATGACCATGAACGGCTGCGGTACCGCATGGGTTTCGCCGTCGACGGTGACTTTCTGCTCTTCCATGACCTCGAGCAGTGCGGACTGCGTTTTTGGCGAGGCTCGGTTGATTTCGTCGGCGAGCACGATGGATGCGAAAATCGGACCTTCGCGGTATTCGAATTCGCCGTTCTTCTGGTCGTAGTAGGTTACGCCGACCACGTCGGACGGCAGCAGATCCGGAGTGAACTGGATACGTTTGAACGACATGTCGATGGAGTTGGCGAGGCCGCGGGCCAGCTGCGTTTTGCCGGTCCCCGGATTGTCTTCGAGCAGAATGTGGCCACCGACGATCATGGCGGTGGCGCATTGGCGGATCGGCTGTTCCTTGCCGACCACGACTTGGGAGACGTTGCCGACCAGTTGGGCGAACAGTTCATGGAATTCGGTGATGTCGGCCTGCGGCGCGGACATCATGGAAGAAGCCATGGCCGGCGGCGCGGGCTTGACGCTTGGTGCCGTAGTCTGCGGGAATTGGCGCGTTGCCATTACGGGAGCCGATTGCGATTGTGGTAGCGGCTGTTGTGTTGGAGCGGATTGCGTCGGTTGCGCCTGCATGGGCTGCGCCATTGGAACCGTAGGCCTCGTCGGCCTGGAAGGAGTTGCGTTATGCGTGCTGAGTACCGTGCCCTCTTCGTCTCCGTCCTGTTCCTGCGGATGCGTCGGCAGGCTTGGAGCTTGGAATGCGGGGCGTGCCTGCGGCTTGCTCATATGGCGCCCAATGGAACCCAGCTGGGTGGCGTCGTCGTTTTCGTTGCTCATAGGTACTCCTTGGTTGCTTCTATTGATCGTATTGATGATTGGTTGTGATGTTGAATTTGCTTATTTGACGGTGAATGAGATGCCTCGCGCCTGTTTTCCTGCCAACCCTGTTCGTAATGAGATGGCTGAAGCATTGGTGTCTATCGAGGATTGCGTCTCTCCATTATCAGGGGTTGGTCCCGGTTCCGGATCGGGGGTTTTCTCCTCGTATCGGACTCCGGTCACGGGATCAGAGCTTTTCTTGGTCGCATTGATTTCTGGTTCCCCGGCAGTGGTGATCACGCGAACCTCCCAATCGCATCTGGTACCGGAAGGACTGGTGATGTCGGAAACATCCAGTGTGCCGTTAGCTGGCCAATCGTAGGTATGCGAGCTTTCCCCTGCCGGAGTGATGACGATCTGGCCTTTGACACTTCGCCCGTGGGCCTCCCAACTACCGCCATTGACATGAATGATGTTGGCGTTCTGTGTATCCCACGTCAATGAGGATGGCAGTGTGATTTCCGCTGGCTTTTTGTTGCCGACGGTATTATCGGTAGCGATTGCTGGGTCGCTGAGATGTGAGGTGTCGATGAAGTACTGTTGCACGCTTACCGTATCGCAGGTGCTCCAATCACCGGAAAGCGGCCATTCGGCTCTGCTCTCATGAACATCATCATCGTAATAACCCTTGGCCTTTACAACGAAACCTGTGACGCGTCCACCTTTTCTGGACCAGGTCGCCACACATGTGTTGTTGTTGAGTTCCAGCTTCACATTGGTTGGAGGATCGACTGCTGTGAAAGTCGAAACGGACGCTTCGTTGCGCAATGAGCCACTGCGTTCCGTAACCACGGTAATCGTCGGCTTAAGTTTTCTGTAGTACCACTCGTTCTTAATGTCGAATTCGACGGAATAATCCTTGGCGCTTGTCTCCACGGATTTGTCTTCGCCCTCGATGCTTACCGTAATCGACTGGTATTTCGAGTTACGTGCGTCATTGATCCGTCCTCTCACCACGATCTTGTCGCCTGATTGATCGGCGGAAATAGTCGGATTGTCAGGCGTACCCCAAGGCGAAACGGCATTGGATGCCGTGGAGGGCTGGCTCCAGTTCACTTTGTTATGCGCCTTGACCGTGGCGGTATAGGATGCGCCGTCGGTGATCGCATTGTCGTCGAATTTGAACGTGATGCTGGTGCCAGTGACTTCCTGGGCCGGATTCGCCACATTCGGACCGCTCAACGTCACCTGATACTTGTCGACGGCGGAGAAATTACCCTCCAAAGCCTTCCATGTGACAGTGATGGTGTTCTTGCTAGCTTCGGCCTTCACATCGGTCGGCGCGTCCGGAAGCTTGTCAGGCATGCCTTCCACGCCATTCGACTCCTTCGACCAGCCGACCTCATTCTTGGCCTGCACCTTGAACGAGTACGTCTTGCCGTTCTTCAAGCCGGTGATTTGGCAGGAGGTCACGGATCCGCACGATTTCTCGCCGGAACCGTCGCCGCCCCACGACACCTTGTATTCGCTGATCGGACTGCCGTTCGAAGAGCCGGCCGTCCAACTCAGATTCACCGCGCCATCCTGCGGGTCTCCGGCGATGGGGGAGAGCAGCGGCGCATCCGGCTTGTCCATCACCAAAACGTTGATGGTGCCCGTCACCTCACGTTCCTTCGTATTGGTGGCATCGCGCACGTTGACGATCACCTTGTTGGTGCTCGCGCCGATATCGGACGAGGCGCTGATCGACACCACACCGTTGGACGGGCAGTCCACGGTCAGCTTCGACGCGCCATCGGACGTGCATCCGGTCACGGTCAATGCGGAATCGGGGAACGGATTATACGCATCGGACAGCAGGTTCACTTCCTCACTGGATCCTGCCTTGACCTTCACGGTTTTCGCGTTGATGCGTGCCAAAGGCCTGTTGGAGGCCGTCACACGAACCGTGACGCCCGCACTCACCGTGCCCTTCGAATATTGAATCGAAATCGGCACGCTCACCGTTGTTCCCGGCGAAGCGGTCTTGTCGGCGGACACGGTCAGCTTGCCGTTCGAACTCACCTTGGCGCTCACCTGGTCGGAATCGGTGCCACCCGAATACGTGTACTGCTTCTCATCGTCATACAGGTCGGACGCCGAATGGGTCAACGCGGTCAGATCGATGGTGGTGGCGCTTTCTCCTGCGACCACGTCAATGGTGGACGAGGAGAACGTCGGCGCGGGCATGTCACGTCCGATCACGGTGATCGGCAACGTCAACACCGCCGAATTGATGATTTTCACCTTGTCGTTCTTGTCGCGCTTGCCATCCACCGCGGTGAAGGTGATGGACGCTGGACCGGAATAATCCTTTGATGCGGTGAACTTCAACGTCTGGTCGTTCACATACAGGTCGCCGTCCGCGGCCTTCGTGGCGCTCACCGAATCGGCGCCGTCCACATACGCGATCTTGCCTGCGCCCACGCGCACATAATCGGCGATATTGATGGTGATCGTCTCGCGTGCGTTCACCTTCAATGCCGGCGCCTTCGGTCGAAGGGTCGGCGGGAACACGCCGTACGCGGGCACTTGGATGAACGCAGTGGACGTGATGTTGTATGTCGTGTTGGTCACGGTGTACGGCACGGCTCGTGCCTCGTCCGTCAATTCCACGCTAATGGTCGTGGACTTGTCACCGCCCTTGACATGCGCATGGTCGGTGGCGGAATCATCCACGGCCACCTGCAGTTCGTCGGCGCTGCCGGAAGGATTCGCGATCCATTGCGAAACGTCCACGTCGATGGATTTCTTATCGATCGTCGCGGAAGATGGCACACGGTAGTCGTATGCTGTCGGCGGTTCGATGGTGGCGTTGTCGTCCACGTTCACCGTCAATGTCGCGGTGTCGGACAATCCTGCCTTGTCTTTGACCGTATACACCACGTAATAGGTGCCCGCCTGCTGAGGAGTGGTGAAGGCGAGCGCATTGTCCGCCACGGTCACATTGCTGATGTCTTGCGATTCGACGTTTTCGCTGACGGCCAGGTCGGTGTTGTCTCCGGAGATGTCGTTTTGCGCCACGGGCACGGTTGCTGCGGTGTTGGGGCGCAATGTGATTTCGTCGTCGCGCGCGTATACGCCCGAGTCGGTGCCGGATGTGAATACGCCTACGCGGATTTGCGCTTGGGATCGTTGGCCGGTCCAGTCTTCGACGGCGTATGAGAAGGTGTCCGTTCCTGTGGAGTCGGCATAGGCTTCGTATACCAGGTAGGTGGCGCCGACTTCGCTGATGCGTCCGAGTGTCGGCGCCTTGTTGCCGAGACCGAGCAGCTGCACGTCGTCGCCGTCGGCGTCGATGCCGGTCAAGGTGATCGGGATCTGGACTTTTTGGCCGGCCGCGACTTGCGCCTCGACGTCGGATGGTGTTGGCGCAGCCTTGTTGGAAGCGTCTTTTTGATGCACGTTGATGGTGATTGTGGCGGATGCCGCGTTGCCGAGATTGTCTTTGACGGTGTACGTTACGGGGAAGGATCCGGTTTGGTCGGATGCTTGGTATCGTACGGTGTTGCCTGATACGAATACGAGTCCTTTGAACGTGTTTTTGTCGTATTGCAGGTCGTTTTGCAGGCTTACCGTGGTGCCGTCGGAGTAGGTCACGTGGTCGAGCACGTCGATGGAGACGATGCCGTCAGTGCGTACCTGCGTGGTGATGTTGTCGGCTTTCGGCACGGAGTTGGAGGTGGTCAGTGCCGGTGGCTGCAGTACGATCACGCCGGTTGACGTGCCTGCCGCGTTGGCGACGCTGTATTTGATCTGCACGGGCTCGGTCGGTACCTGTCGTGCGGTGATGTAGACGCGCTTGTTGCTTACGACGCCGGTTTTGATGCCGCTCGCCGCATCGGCGGTCACGCTGGTCACGGATAGCACACCACCCATCGGGTCGACGTCGTTAGACAGTGGTTCCACGATTGCGGTGTTGTCGGCGCCGAGCAGTGCCACGTCGTTGGCTGCGATGGGCTTGGCGGAGTCTCCGGTCACCGCCTGCACTTCGATGCGGGCCAGGCCGGTCGAGGGGATGGATCCTTGTGTGATGGTGTAGGGCACGTAGTAGGTGCCGGGGTTGGATGCGCTGAAGGTGAACGACATATCGGTGGCGTTCATGGTGGTGGATGCGCCGGATGGGGTTTCCACGGCGGTCAGCTGCGCGGGTTCGGCCGAGGTGCCATGCACGTATTGTTTGAGCGCGATGGTGGTGCGGGTGTCTGGCGTGGTCTGCTTGACGGCCGGATCGATCACCGCGGCCAGCGTGTTGGCCGGTTTCACTGAGAAATACACCATGCCGGTGCCGGTCTGCTGGCCGTCGGAAACGGTCACTTCGATGCCGGCGCGTCCGGAAGACATGGATCCCGCGTTGAACACGAGCTGCCCGTCGGCGCGTGTGGAAACGGTCACCTGGTCGGTGTTTTGCGGGGTTGCGGATACGAGGGTGAGCGGGTCGCCGTCGGGATCGGAGAAGCTGCCCAGCGCGTTGGTGGTGTAGGCCGCTCCTTGTTCCACGTCGATTTCCGGTGGCGTATCGGTTTGCTGGGGCGCGTTGTCGTCCCCGCCTACCAGTGTGAGGCTTACGTTGGCGTTGGAGGTTTGCCCGCGTCCGTCGGAGATTTCATAGCTGAACGATACGGATCCTTCGGATGCCGCGGAAGCGTCGAGCTGCAGATATCGTCCGTCGTATACGGGGGAAACGCTGATGTTGGCGCCGTCGGGGGCGCTTACCGAGGTGATGCGCAGTACGGAGCAGTCGGTCTGTTCGTCGTTGCGGAGCACGTCGAGGATCTGCTGCGATCCTGTTCTCGCGCCGAACGAATCATCTTCGGCTTTGATCTGGCCGGATTGCGACGAGCAGGTCTTGCTGAAATTATGCTGGTTGTTGGCGCTGTCGTTGTTCTGTTCCTGTTGCTTCGACTGTTTGGTTTCCACCTTGTTCCATTGGATTTTGATGACCTTGGTGGATTCCTGCGGATTCCAAACGTTGCCGTTGACCACGTCGTTGAGTATGACCAGACGATGGTTGGTGCGGAATATCAGTTCCGAAGTGGCGTTGATGTTGGTCAGGGTGTCGAATGCCGTATCCGAACCGTCTACGGAGCACACTTTGGCGTAATTGTTGGCTTTCTGCGCCCATGCGGCGAACACGCATCCGCCTGTGGACACCGGTTGGGCGGCCTCGCCCTTGCCGGAATTCGGTGTTTCAGAGGTTTTCTTGGTGCTGAGGTTCACCGTTGCGAGCCCGCGTGGTGTCGCCACGGCCACCCATCCGTTCTGTTTGCCGTCCGTGGAAGGGGCCTGCAAGGTCATGCTGCCCTGCAGATTGATGGCTGCGCTTCCCTGCGGCCAATACACGGTGCCTTTTGCCGCCACGACCGGGGTTTCGCCGATGACGGTGAACGATTCGGCATGCGGTGCGCCTCCTATCGTGCCAACTTGCTCGCGCGTGTCTTGCGGCCCTTTGATGCTCAGCACCGCGCCATCGGAAGTTCGGTATCCGTATACGGTTCCGTCATGCGTCACCGCGATTTTTCCGCCGGATCCCAGTTTCATGTTCGGCTTGTCGGTGGTGGGGTTGACGGATTTCACATCGGCAGCGGATCCCACCCACACATTGCCGGTTTTGGTGTTGATGAACGCTGCGGTATTGCCTCCGATAATGGTTTCGATATCCGTTTTGATGGCGGTGTTGCCGGTTTCGCTAATGGTGGAAGCCGTGATATTGCTGGCTTTGGTGCCTTCGGAGATCACTGTGTCGCCATCATGCTGTGCCACGTCGAAACGGGAGGCTGCGGATGAGACTCCGGCGTCCACATCCTTGTTCTTCGCATTGAATCGTGCGGCTTTGCGGTCCTTCAGCGACGTGATCCACACGGTGCCGTCGTCAAGTTGCACATGCCGTTGCGTCACCGAACTGACGATGAACGCGCCTGCGATGATACCCAGCAGCAGAAGCAGCATGACGATCGGCGTGATCCACCGTCTGCTTCCCGACGGCAACAGCAGTTTGCGCATCATCGATCCGAAGCGCAATTGACGTTCGTGCGATTGTGCCGGCTGATCGGCTGCGTTCTTGCGTTTGTCCATTTTCGGTTCTTCCTTGAGTGTTCCGATGGTCGTTGTGTTCGTTCCGGACATCGCCTGCGATGGAATAATGCCGTCGGCCGACCCTGTTGGGAAGTGCTGTGATGCTTATGGTTTGGCCGCGCACGCGATCGCAGGATTCTGCGACATCTGCCGGTCCGCTCGGATGAGGCTCACCTGGATGCAGGTCTGCGAGCCGTCGGCGGGTTTGATGCTGATGCGCGTGTCGGTGGTGGTGGTTCCTTGGGCGTTCGGGTCTACTCCTGCATCGCCTACCAGCGACCATGCGTACGAATCGCCGTCCTGAGGGTCGGGGTTCACCCATGTGAACTGCACGCTGCTGCCATCGGCGGAATATGAGCCGGCCAGATTCTCGACACTGGGCACGCTACTTGTGGTGATGGCCGAATCAGGCGAATCGTTGTCCTGATCGTGCGTTCCCGGAGTCTTGATCTGCACGCTGCTATTGTCGGAAGCCGAATCCATATTCGGCAAGATCACATACGCGAACGCCAGTTCGACGGCTGCAATCGCGGCGACCGCCGAAACAACGATCGCAAGAGGCTTGGCCCAAGTGCTGCGCTGCTTTGGGACGGTCGGTGAAACCTGAATGTTCGCCTGGGACTGTGCGTACAGATTTTGCGGGAACGGCGGTTCGCCTTCGACCGTGGTCGGCGTGGCATGGCCATACAATTCCTGCTGCGCACGCTGCATGTCACGCGCGAAATCATATGCGGAATAATACCGGTCTTCCGGCGCTTTATTCAACGCCTTGCGTAAAATCCGCTCCACTTGCGGGGGAATATCCGGCCTATTGAGCTTAGGGAGCGGATCGGTGAGAATGATGTTTCTCAGCAGAGCACCGCGTTCTTTGCCCCTGGTCGAGCCGAGGGCCGCGGAATAGCCGTATTCATATGGCGACTGGCCCGTCAGCATGGCGAACAGCGTCGCCCCCAGCGAATAAATATCGGAGGATTCGTTGCCTCCGCCGTTCTTCGCAAGCACTTCCGGCGGAGCCCACGCGATGGTGTAGCCGATGCCGGGACGCCCGTAAATCGTTCCCGCGATGCCGAAATCGGCAAGCATGGGCATGCCATGCGTGTTGATGAGAATATTGCTGGGCTTGATGTCGCGGTGGATGATGCCTTCGCGGTGCGCTGTGGAAAGGGCGCTCGCCAGATTGATGCCGACGGTGAGCATCTGGTCTGCGTTGAGCCTGTTGGATTCCAGGAAGGTCTTGTAATTGCCTCCCGGAGCGTATTCGAATACGGTGTAGCCGTTGCCTGTGGCGGTGATGGCGCTTTCGTACACCGAAAGAATGTAGGGATGCGAGGAGATCCTGCCCATGAAGTTCGCTTCGGAACGGAACCGCGACGCCGCGCGCGGATCGAGCGTTCCCTTGCTGACCTTGATGGCCACTTGTCGGCTGGGGGAAAGCTGCTGGTACAAATACACGTTCGCTTCAGAACCTGAACCCAACTTTTGGGCGAATGTATACCCAGGGATTTGAGGGGGAATGCCGTTCATGGCTTCCATATGCTCTCTTTCCTCGTGGTGCGTATGCTTTTCGGCCGCTCTCTCTGGATCCTATCCTAACTGAAGACCAACCCAGAAACCTATCAGCAAGGGGTCAAAATGTCCATATACAAAGACGGGCATCTGAGACATGTTGTGGCTGAATAATAGAAGTCGTAGTGATAGAAAGAACGTGCGAACCTTAAGAGACGGCCTTCGTGGCGACGATGAGGGTACATACATTCAGTTGCTGGATGACGGGCATCTGGCTCAAATGGAAATGACCATTGATGTGTTGTCGGCGTTGCTGCAGATGCCACGAAGGAGTGGTTGCACCGCAGATCGTGTTGGATAAAGGTTGGCTTCGAGACAACTTTGCAGGTTCCGGATTTGTCAGGTAAAGGAGGGCGAGACTAGTAGTGTTGGGAGGCATGATGAATTTGGAAGACCTTGACCGCGTCACGTTGGTTGCGGGCGCGCCGAGCAGTGGAAAAACCGAGTTTGCGCTGGGCATGCTGGTTGCCGCAATGAGGCGGTATGGTGACGGGAATGCCGTGATGACGGTGTCTGGCAGGCAGATCGCCGATGCGTTGGGCGATCGGGCGATCCGCGAATTGTCGGCCGTGTCGCAGGCGCGACCGGTCACTACGTTGCCTGCCGTCGCATTCCGTCTGCTGACGGCCGTGAGATCAAGTCAAGGCGAACCGTTGCCGAAACTGTTGAACGGTGCGGAACAGGATGTGATCATCCGCAAGGTACTGGCTTCGCATGTGGAGCATAGGCAACATGGCGACGATTGCGCCACCTGCGATCTGCTGCGCACCTATTTCGCGGTTTCCGAATGGTCAGGACTGGTGGCCGACGATTCCACCGACGCATTCGCCAACCAATTGCGCGACATGCTCGCACGCATGAACGAGATTGGCGCGAAACCGCAGTTCGAAGACATGCTGATCGCCCGTGCGGCCAGCAGGGACGGCATGCTTGACGAACGTCGCGAACGCCTGCGCACTCAATGGCGTCTCGCCTTCGCCTTGCGTGAGGAATACAATGAGGCGATCCGTTCGTCTTATCCTGGCGAATATCGTCTCGACGCGTCGCAGCTGATGATCGACGCCACCGAAGCCGTGTCTGGCATACAGGAAGCCGATATTGCGAACATGCTGATCGTTGACGATTTTCAAGATACGACGTTGGCTGGTTTCGCACTGCTTGAAGCCCTGCATGAACGCGGGGTGCGCCTGCTGTTGGTTGGCAATCCCGACGAAGCCGTGCAGACGTTCCGAGGATCATATCCGGAATATCTGTTCAACCAGGCGCAGACGCGCATGGGAGCGAGGCTTGAACGCATCGAAGGTCTGCAAACGGCGCACGAAGGCGATACCGCGCAAACCGTGTCGAACCAGCAAGGCGTGCATGGCGACTATCGCACGCTTGTCGCGACGCGAGTGAGCCTGTCGATCGCAAGCACGGAGTCGACGGACGTGCCTCTGCCCGATCGTCCCGGAAAAATGAGCGATATGCCAGGCGCGATGCCCATCGAAACGTTGCCGGCCGACGATACGGGCGCTCGTGTCACGCCGGCCGACGGCAGTGTGGAAACGGCCTTGTACCGTTCCTCTTCCGAAGAGCTCGACGACGTGGTGTGGAAGATCAAAACTGAGCATTTGCAACGTTCCCGTGTATGGAACGACATGGCCGTGATCGCGCACGACAATGCCACCGTGCGCGCATTCGGCGAGCGGTTGCGCGCTGACGGCGTTCCCGTGCGCTATTCCAGCGTGACCCGGCCGTTGAAGGATGAGCCGTTCGTGCAGGGTATGTTCGCGTTGATCGAGTTGGCCGAATTGAAAAACCAGACGATCGCGGCTTCGACCATGGACCTGCAGACCGCCGGATCCTATATTCGTTCGCGCGTGGCGCTGATTATGGGATCTCCGCTGATTACGGTCGGTGGTGATCAACGGCATGAGGGGCGTCCGGCCCGTCTCGCATCCATCGAATCCGCGATGAACGCGTTGGTTTCGCTCGCTTCGATTGTGGAAAGCAAGGCTGCGAACCATGATGAGGATGCTGCCGAAGAATACGACGAAGATGATTTCGAAGATGATGAGGATGCGGCGGACGCTGCCGTCGAACAACAGGCGTTGCTCCCTCGTTTGATGGAAGATTGGCGCGATTATATGACGGACTATCATGCGATTCGCGCCGATGGCGAGCATGATAGTGAGCATGAAGACGAGCATGAAGGCGATTTCGCGCTGAGTATGGAAGCGCTGTACGTGCTTCTTATGGAGGGCAATACCGATCGCGTGGTCGATGCGATCGCCTCCGTGCTGGGCGCGGATCCGCAGATCAAGGCGTTCGCATCATTGTGGAAGGTTCTTGACAAAACATGCGAGTCGGAAGCCAAACTGGTTTCGCGTGAACCGCAATATGTGTTGGATTGCGCATGGAGGGCCTGCGGCAAGGCGGAAGTCTGGCAGCGTGTGGCGCTGGAGCATTCGGCTGCCGGCCGTGCCGCGAATGATCGGCTTGACGCGGCGATGCGTTTGTTCAACTATGCTTCAGGCGGCGAGTCAAGCGGGGAATTCGCGGTACACACCATCGAGGCGTTCATCGAACAGGTGCGTTTGCTGACCATTGAGGCGGATTCGCTGGCGCATACCGCGCCCATTGATCAGGCGGTGACCCTGACGACTCCCGCAGGAGCGGCGGGAAAGCGCTGGAATCTGGTTTTTCTGCCGGCTTTGCAGCAGGGGCAGTGGCCGAATCTCACACCACGCAACACGTTGTTCGGCGGTGAGGAACTGGCCGATGTGATGCTGCACGGCGTATTGTCCGACACGATCGTCACTCCGGCGGGCAGGCAGGACGCGCAACTGGCGTCGGTGCTCGCCTCCGAGCAGAAGAGCCTGTTGGTGGCGTTGACCCGTGCCAGCGAGCGTGTGGTGGTGAGCGCCGTGCTGAATGACGACAATGTGCCTTCGGATTTTCTATACGGATATATGCCGGAGTGCTTCGACCGCGATCGCGACGCCGATATGGAACGGCGAGAATATGCGTCGGTCGGCGGCCAAGGCGATTACGCGGGGCTGGAAACCGATCCCCGTGGTCTGGTCGCGGCCGCCCGAAGCGTGCTTGCGTCGGAACCTGAGGACAGCCCGAAGGCGCGTGATGCCGCGGAAGCGTTGGCATTGCTGGCTTCGCATGGTGTTACGGCGGCCGACCCTGACCGTTGGCCGTTTATGGGGGAGACGGTCGAGGCCACCATGCGGAAGATCGCGGCCGTCATGCGGACGGGCATGAGCGACACGTCGGAAAGCTCGACGTCGGGCCGAAACGGTAAATCGCGGCGATCCGACGTGGTGACTTTGTCTCCTTCTGCGGTAGACAATCTGTGGGCGTGCCCGGTGTGTTGGATGTTGGAAAACCGCTTCTCCGGCCCGCGCATGGGCAGCGTCGCCACGAGTTTCGGCTCGCTGATCCACAAGGTGGCGCAACAGGCCACCGAAGCCGGACTTGATATGCCGGAACACCATACCGCCATCAGCGACGTGGACAATATCAATGCGATCACCGAATGGATGTATGCCGAATACAAGCGTCTATGCGGCGATTTCAACGCCATTGCCGATCCCGCGCAACGGTATCAGGCGTTGAAGAAAGATGAGCAGGCGCAGGAGGCGTTGCGTAACATCGCCACGTATTTCGTGCAATCGAATCATGGTGATTATCCGATTAAAAATAATGATGCATTCAGCGTTGGAAAACTTACGAAAGCCGAACCTGAGCTGAAATTTACCGCAAAATTCGATTTCGACGATATTCTCGACGCCTACAATGCGATGGACGGCGTTCACGCGATTTCACGGAACGAATTGATCGCCATTATGGGAGCGTTGGTCGGAGGATGGCCGGAAACCGGCATGAGCGAGTATCTCACCGTGCGTTTGACCGGCAGGATCGACCGTTTGGAACGGCGTGAAATGGCGGATGGCACGCAGCAGGTGCGTCTGATCGACTACAAAACCGGTGTCAGTCCGACCGGCGAAGGCCTGTTCAACGATCTGCAGCTCGTCTGCTATCAGCTGGGACTCGTATTCCCCGAGGAAAGCGGCATGCGCGGGGCGCAGGCGGTGGCGAACGCGCCGAACATCACGCAAAGCGCGCTATTCCATGTAGCCAAGCACGCATACCCTGCGCCGTATGGCGACACCGCCGCCGAATCGCATATGCAGCAGGCGCTGTTCGCCAATGGAAGTCTCAATACCGGCGAATTCATACCGCGCTATTACGTCAAAAAACTCGACAAGGATTTCCACGACGGACTCGATGACATGCTTCCTCCGTTGGAAGTGAGCGACGAGCATTGGAATGAGTTCCTTGGCTTACGCGGCACGATGGCGGTATGGTCCCTCACCATGATCGCGAGGGTCTTCTATGCGGCCGCGGCCAGCAGGGCGAACGAAATCACCGCAAGACCGACGACGGAACATGTGAGATACTGCAGAAACACTACGATCTGCCCGGCCTGTGCGGGCGAACAGAACACCGTATTCGAAAGGAGAACGGCATGAGCGGAACCATGAAGTTCACCGACAGTCCTGAGCAGGCTGCCGTCGTCCAAGCGCCCTCGTATGCGGATGTGGTGGTGGTGGCCGGCGCTGGATCCGGCAAAACCTACACGATGACCAGACGCATCATCACGCTGATCGAACAGGGGGTGAGCCCCGAAAAGATCCTCGGACTGACCTTCACGCGCAAAGCGGCCTCGGAACTATTGTCTCGAGTGTCTGCGGCCGTGACTCGCGACCAGCGCGAACGCGGCCTGAAATCAGCGAACATGACGTTCCTCAAACCGGAAGTCTCCACGTACGACGCTTTCTTCCAATCCATCGTGCGCCAATATGGACTGCTTGTCGGCTTTGACCAGAACACGCAGCCATTGAGCGAAGCAGGTGCCATGCAGCTCATCCACACCGTGCTTGACAGGCATATGGATGATCTTATGGCGTTCGACGGCGATCTGAAATCGTTCAACACCATAGCGGGCAACGTGTTCGCCCTGTCCAACGCCATTTCCGGCGCCATGATCGGCGGCGACTGCACCAGCTTCGACGAAGCCGTGCAACGCGTGCGCGACTGGGATGAGGCGTTCGTCGAACAGATCGCCAAGGCGCTTGACGGCGAAACCGTGCCAACGGAAGAGCCGAAATCGCCAAAGCTGCCGAAACGACTGAAAAAGGATTCCGACGCGGACTACGAAAAGAAACTGGAGAAATACCGCGAACTCGGGCACGACATGTGCGTGTTCAACAGCGCGCAACTCGCATTCGTCGCCAAGCAACGCGACCTGCTGCTCGATCTTGTGCTTGACTATCATGCCGAAAAACGCGCCTGCAATATGGCGGAATTCAGCGATTTCACCATCGCGGCATTCCAGCTTGTCTCCCGATTCCCGTCCATCGGAGCGGCCTACCGCAAACGCTATTCGCATGTGCTCCTCGACGAATACCAAGACACGTCCACCACGCAGGCGGCACTGCTGAGCGCGCTGTTCCACGCTGACGACACGCATCGCAGCGCGGTCAGCGCGGTCGGCGACCCCTTCCAATCGATCTACGCATGGCGAGGGGCGAGTCCTGGCGCATTCCGCATGCTGCAACACGATTTCGGCATGGACGCCACCAGCAGGCCATTCGCATTGACCGTGACGCGGCGCAACTCACGCATGGTGCTCGAAGCGGCGAACAATCTCACCAAACCGCTCCGCTTGCCTGCCAGACGCCTCAGCAGCTCGCTGATGCGCGAAGTCGACGTTCCGGCGCTCGTCAATACCGACGAAGCCCCCGAAGGAACGGTGGGCGTGCTTGCGTTCGACACGTTCGGGCAGGAGGTCGACGCGGTCGTGCGCTTCGCCAAACATGCGATCGCCCTGCACACGCCTTCCTCGCGCGACCTCGACAATGGCATGAAAGACAATCGTCCGCACGTGGCGGTGCTGTTCCGTTCCAAAGGAATCATGTCGCAATTCGCGGAAGCGCTCGAACGCGCAGGCCTGACCACGCTGGTAGTGGGGCGGTCGGCGTTGCTGGAACGCCCGGCGGTGCAGGACGTGTTCGCTTTGCTACGCGTCGTCAGCGATCATACCGACAGTGCGGCGCTTATGCGATTGCTGGCCACGCCGCGATTCTCCATCAGCGCCAACGATCTGCAGGCGCTCGCCGATACCGCGGAACAGGTGAACACGATGTGCCGGTATCGTGCGCTTGTTTCAGCTGGAATCGTGCAGGAGCAATCCAACAAGGAAGAAAAACCGGAAAATCTGGGAATTTATGGAGTAACTCCCAAGTCGGGTCCTTCCGATGCTGAAATCCGTGCCATCGTACGTGAATATCGAGATCAAGTGCCGAATGCGGTTTTCCTTGTGGACCTCATGTTGCGTGACGATCTCGCGGAACTCATTGACGGCAGGGTGAGTCGTGAGGGGACGAAGGAAGTGCTTCGCGCCGCGGATGCGATCCGTCAGGTGCAGCGCATGCTTGGCCACCCGTTGCCGGAAGTGGTTCGTGAGGCCATCGTCGCATTGAATCTCGATATCGACATGCAGCTGGCCGAGCATATGCGCGGCGGTCAGGCCGATGCCACGCTCGCCGCATCCCGGGTGGCGCTCGCCAAATCGCCGATCGATGCGTTGCTGAAGCTCGTCGACACGTATATGCAGGAGATCGCGTCGCAGGGAACGCCGAGCCTGCGCGCGTTCATCTCATGGGCGGATTCGCTGCGCGACGCACGCGAGGAGCACGCGGTGGCTCCCGATGTGCCTGTCGACGTGGTGCTGATGACCGTACACCAGTCGAAGGGCCTTGAATGGGATGCCGTGGCCGTGGTCGGCATGACCGATGGCGGATTCCCCACCAACAAGGGCAGCGATCTGCGTGTGGTCGTTGATGAAGAGCATCTCAACGGTTTCCAGGATGGCGTGTGGACGCCGCCCGAATATCATGAGACCGCCAAAACGTGGCTGACCGATCCTGCTGCGGTGCCGGTTCCGGTGCGTGTGGACGCCGATATTCTGCCGCGATTCCCCCATGACGCGCTTGTGGGTGGAAATCCGTTGGAAGCGTTGGAAATGCTGGAGGATGCGGAAATCATTGACGACGAAGTGTTCGGCACCTTGCGGAATATGAGCGTCGATGACATGGAAGGTATTGATCCGGACGGACTGTATTTGACGCAAATCGAGGAGTATGGCCGTCGGTTGCATGCCGACGAGCGTCGCCTCGCGTATGTGGCGTTGACTCGCGCCCGTCATGAGGCGCTGCTCACCTGCAGCGCAACGAATGCGGAAAGCCGTGATCCGCGTGCCGTGGGCGATCGCAAACGTGTGTCCAAACCGTCGAATTTCCTAGTGGAAGTGCGCGATTCCATGCTCAATATCGTTTCCAGAGCGGCTGAGCCGAGCAACCTGGCCGATATTGCGGAAGTTGAGGATGTCGATTCCTCCGAAAACGGCATGACCAGTCTGCATTCGATCGATGCGCCGTTGCCGGATGGATTTTTTGTGGGCGAGCATGCCCGCGATTTTGAAGATGCGGTGGTCGGCGACGCTTGGAATGCGCCGCTCGAGCCGTCGGAAGGCAACCAGTTCCTGCCATGGCCGTGCGAGTTGAGCGATGAGACCCTGCAGACGTTGCGTTTGTCTGCGTTGCAGGTGGATTCGGCGATGAACAATGCTGGCGGGCAGACTGATGGGCGGGCTGGCGAACGGGCCGGCGGGCAAGTTGGCGAGCCTGTCGGTGGCGAAGGTGCTGGGCGTTGCGAAAATACGGGTGCTTCGCTGCTGCGATGCGCGCAATTGCTGGTGGCCGACAGCAATCTCATGCCTGACATGCTTGGAGAGGCGTCGCAGGATGCGTTCGACAGCGCGGTGCGTGCGAAGGGCGAGAGGATTCTTGCGTCCGGTCGTCAGAACGTCACCTCGCTGCAGGCGCGCGCAGGCATGATGGACGAGCGTGGCGCCCGCACTTACTGGCGTGGGCTGGTGCGTCCGATACCGAACGTAGCGTCTCCGGCCGCGCAACTGGGCACGCAGTTCCATGCTTGGGCGGAACGGTTCATCATGGCCGATGCGAATGATGCCGGCATTGGCGTTGGCGCGAGCGGCAATGGCGGTACTCGCGTAGCTGAATCGCGATTGGCGATGCTTGCCGAGCTGCGACGCAACAATGCGGCGCAATCGCAAGACAATCAAGACGATAATGGGGCAGACAATAACGGGATATTCGATTGGCAACAGCGTCTCGCAACGTCGACATGGGCACGGCGCAAGCCCGCGTGGGCGGAACGGCAAATCGTCGTCAACGTGCCGCAATTGGGCACCATCGTCAACGGCAAGCTCGACGCGGTGTTCTTCGGGGGTCTCGATGGGGCGGATCGGTCGAAACAATATACTATTGTCGATTGGAAAACTGGAAAAAAACCTCGCAAAAAAGAGGAAATTCAGAAAAAATTAGCACAGTTGGATATGTATCGTATCTTGCTGTCGGCAATGGAGGGTGTACCGCTTACCGCTATCGACGCCTGCCTCTACTATCTGAGTGAACCCATTGAGGGCGATCGACAGCTCAATGCCGCCGACAAAACAGAAGAAGAGATCCTTGCCGAGTTGAGCTACGGAATTCCGGAACAATCCGACAACGACTAGTGCTGGTGCGCCGAACGTGCGGCGCTTTCCAGCCTGCCCGTAGGGTAACGCACTATGGGCAGCGTTGTGGAGGAGCGCCGCTACCCTCGTGCAGCATGTGTGGGCGGGCACACGTGCCGGACGCAACGAAAGTTAAGGAGCGATAATCATGGCTGCCACCAGCGCAACCGAAATCCCGAAGTCGCCATATTCCGTACTGTTCTCCATTCCGGGAACCAAAGCGTTCTGTGCTTCCGGAGCCTTGGCGCGACTGCCGATGTCGATGATGAGCCTTGGCATTATCCTCGCACTCAACCATTTGTATGACAATTGGACGATCGCAGGCGTGATGAGCGCGGCATATGTGCTTTCCACGGCGGCGGTCACGCCACTGTACGCACGACTGTTCGACCGATTCGGCCAGCGCAAGGTCGGATCGGTAGTGCTTGTCGTGCAAATCATCGCCATGCTTGGCTTTGCGTTCGCGGCATTGGTGCGCGTGCCGATTCCACTGCTGTTCGCCTTGGCTGTGGTGATGGGGCTCACGCAATTCTCGTTCGGCGCGCTTGTGCGTACCCGTTGGACGTATGTGCTTGACCGTACCGGCAACGGCTCATTGCTGAACACTGCGTATGCATTGGAATCCGCCATCGATGAGATCGTATTCATTTTCGGACCGATTCTGGCCGCGTTCCTGGCGGCTTCCGTGCATCCCGTTTCGCAGTTGTTTGTGCCGACGATTGCGTGCGCGATCGGCGGCACGGTGTTCTTCGCATTGCGTGACACGCAACCGCCGGTAGTACGTGAAATCACTGTTGTTTCGGCATCTTCCGACGATGCGGACGTGCGATTGGCGGTTGACGGCAATACTGGAAATAATGGCGGCGCAAATTCCGTGCAACAAGACAAACAACAAGACAAACTGACCGTCGCGCAGTTGAAGTCGAATGACAATCGCAAGAAACGCAATGTGCTCACCTATGCGGGCGTGATTCCGCTTTTGATGGTATTCATCGTGTTTAACATGAGTTTCACCGCATTCGATACGTCGATGACGGCCGTTATGAAAGCGTTGCATCTTGATTCCCTGCTTGGTGTGCAGCTTGCGATGTTGGCGGTCGGCTCGTGCATAGGCGCGCTGGTTTTCGGCACGCGCGAGCTGAAGGGCTCCCGCTGGCGCCATATGATCACGTTCCTCGCGATCATAACGGTAGGCTTCTTCATCATTCACATGTGCCAAGGCAATCTGATTATGATGGGAGTGTTTGAAATCCTTACGGGTCTTACCGTTTCGTCGGTGTTCGCTTCGGGCAATCTCGTTATGAAGGAGACCGTGCCGGAGGAATCGCTGACCGAAGGCCTCGCGTGGGTGAGCACCGCGGGAACCATCGGCGCGTCATTCGGTTCGATGACCACGGGAATCATGCTCGACCATTTCAGCCCAGACATAAGTCTGATGCTGCCATGGATTTTCGTGCTCGCTTCGATTCCGTTCGCCTTGATCGGCTGGGCGGTGACGCGTCGAAGCGTCTCTTTACATTCGTAAATGGAACATTCCTCAGTAGAATGAGTGAGACTGATTTGAAATGCTGTTCGTACGCTCGTACGTGCGACATGCTTGAAGGAGCTGCAATGATCAAGGTTTCTGTAGTTGGCGCCAAAGGACGTATGGGTTCCCATGTGGTCGATGCCGTGAACAACGCGGCCGACACCGAATTGGCGCTCGCGCTTGACGCCGGCGACGACCTCACCCAAATCACCCCCGGCAACACTGACGTGGTGGTGGAGTTCACCGTGCCGAGCGTGTCTCTTGACAATGTGCTCGCACTCGTGGCGCAAGGTGTCGACGTGGTGGTGGGTACCACCGGCTGGACCGACGAGAAGCTCGATCAGGTGCGTGCCGCGCTCGCTGCCGCGCCTCGCGAGGGCCAGAGTGTGTTCATTGCGCCGAATTTCGCCATTTCCGCCGTGCTCGCCGACTATTTCGCCAAGGTTGCGGCTCCGTACTTCGAATCCGCTGAAGTGATCGAGCTGCATCACCCGAACAAGGTGGATGCTCCGTCCGGCACCGCATTCCACACCGCGCAGGGCATCGCCGCAGCCCGCAAGGCCGCAGGTCTTGGCCCTGTGCCGGATGCCACCGAAACCGATGGCGGCTCCCGTGGCCAGGTGGTTGACGGCATTCACGTGCACGCCGTACGTCTGCGCGGTCTTAACGCCCATGAGGAGGCCCTGTTCGGTAATGACGGCGAGCAGCTGACCATTCGTGCCGACAGCTTCGACCGCATCTCCTTCATGCCGGGCGTGCTGCTGGCCGTGCGCAAGGTCTCCACCGGCGCATACTCAGGCGTGACCGTCGGCCTCGACAACTTCCTCGACCTGTAAATCGGTGAATCCGCGATTCGGCAAACAGGTTGGCAAGGTCGGGTAGACTCGGCCTGTTGTTCCCTATTCGGGCGTTCCACCGCATGGTGGGCGCTCGTTTTTATATTTTCAAAACGTGCATCAATTGTATTGAATCGTCGGAACCGGCATTTCTTTTCCTATGATTCGCTTTCTCATGATTTGACAAGTCGTGCGATGGCTGCGCTCGCTTCGGCGATTTTTTCGTCGGAAACCGGGCCTCCCTGTGCTGCGGCCTGCTTGACGCAGTGACTGAGATGGTCGTCGACCAGCAGCAACGCCACCGATTTGAGAGCGCTGTTCACCGCTGAAATCTGTGTCAGAATATCGATGCAATATTCGCCTTTTTCCGTCATTTGGCGAATTCCTCGCACTTGTCCTTCGATGCGGTTGAGCCGTGTGATGATTTTCTTTTGATCGTCGGCATACCCATGCTGCGTGGTTACGTAATGTTGATCGTTTTGCATTTGCTCCGCCATGTTCCTCGCCTCTCTGCGTGTGCGTGGTTCGCGTCAATTCGGCGTTTCGGTCCGCCGACTTTCGCTGGTTGCGTATATACCTACCGCATAAATGTACTCCTATTTCTTGCTAATATACCCTACCGGGGTATATAGTGTGACTGTCCGAATCGAAAACGAATGCAACATGGAAACCGGTGAAAACATGCAGGCTCTGATCGCCATCATCGTCGCATTGGCTGTGACGGTAGCAGTTTTGTGGTTCTTTTTCGCGCCGCGCAAAGCGTTCCGCGCCCGCGTCGACAACGGCGTGCAAGAGGCGGTCGTCGAAGTCAAAGGCGGGTATAGTCCGGCAATCATCGAAGCTGAGGCCGGTTTGCCATTGCGATTGATCTTCGATCGAAAAGAAGATGGCGAATGCTCGTCGCATGTGGTGTTCTCCGATTTTGGCATCGACCTGGCATTGCCTGCTTTTCGTACGACGACATTGACTCTTCATCCTAACGAACCGGGGGAGTACGGTTTCGCATGCGGCATGAACATGCTGCATGGCACATTACGGGTGGTGCCAGGAAAACATCATGCCGCAATGCAGGAAGAACATTCGGAATCGGAAGAAAACTCGAATATTGCTGAATCTCACGTTCATATGCAATCGCAACAAACTGTTGTTGATGAAAAATCGTATGAATCCGCTGAATCTTCCAATATTTCTTCAGATTCTTCTGATTCGTCAAACGATTCTTCCGAATCTCGTGAGATGCGAACGCTGATTGCGCGTCTTATTGTGTCAGCCATCGTTACGATTCCAGTATTCGGTTCGACGATGTTGATGCTGTATCCGATGCCGAATTGGGTGCAATTTGTGCTGATGCTGCCGGTGATGTGCTATGCCGCATTACCGATTTTCCGCAGTGGTTTCGCGGCGATTATTCACCGTTCGCCGGAAATGAATGCGCTGGTCAGTCTGGGTACCGTATGTGCGTTTGCCCACTCGTGCGTGGTCACGTTTATTCCGCAGATTCTGCCTGAGAATGCTCGCGAACCGTATTTTGAAGCGGTTGGTGTGGTTATTACGCTGATGCTGGTCGGCCAATTGCTTGAAGCGCGCGCTCGTGTCGGTACTGGAGAGGCCATGCGCGCGTTGGCGGGATTGCAGCCGAAAAACGCTCGCGTGGTACGAGGTGAAATTGAAGAGGAAATTCCGGTCGAGCAGGTGGCGGTCGGAGATATTATTGCGATTCGCCCCGGCGAACAACTTCCTGTTGACGGTGTGGTTATTGCTGGTTCGTCGGCTGTTGACGAATCCATGATTACCGGCGAATCCATGCTTGTGGTGAAGCAGGCCGGCGGTTCCGTGACCGGCGCCACCATCAATGGCACTGGATCGCTGCGGTATCGTGCCACGAAAGTCGGCAAAGACACGGTGCTCGCGCAGATTATCGGATTGGTGCAATCCGCGCAAAGTTCAAAAGCGCCGGTGCAGCGCATGGCGGATAAGATTTCAGGCATTTTCGTGCCGATTGTGGTGCTGATTGCCGTGTGGTCGTGCGCGTTGTGGTTTGCGTTTGGGCCGGAACCACGCGTGGTGCATGCGTTGGTGGCTGCGGTTTCGGTGCTGCTGATCGCATGCCCGTGCGCGTTGGGTCTTGCCACGCCGCTTTCCGTAACGGTTTCGACTGGTCGTGCCGCGCAGATGGGCGTGCTGATCCGTTCCGCCGAAGCATTGGAAACCTGCGGCAAAATCAATGCCGTCGTGCTTGACAAAACAGGCACGATCACCGCTGGAAAGCCATCGTTGACCGACGTGTTTCCGCTTGGAAAATGGCGCAAAATGCCGGATGATCTGCTGGCAATTACCGCCAGTGCCGAACGGGATTCCGAACATCCTCTTGCCGCCGCGATCGTTGCGGGCGCGCAAGAGGAGCATCTTACGTTAGGCGAGGCCACGCAATTCCGTGCGATTTCCGGTCGGGGCGTCACTGCGCAAGTCGCGTTGCCGTTAATATCTGCAAATAATCCGACTGTTGCAGCTGACGAATCCTCTGCATCTTCCGTGACCTTCGAATCATCCATATCTTCTCCCGAAACCGCAATGTACAACGTTGCGGTCGGCAATACCGATCTGATCGACGATCTTGACGTGGGCATGCCGAGCGTCGGCGATGAGGATCTTGACGACATTATCGCAACTATGGAACGGCTGTCGGCGGAAGGGAAAACGCCGATGCTCGCAGCAATCGACGGTGAGCTTGCGGGAATCGTGGCCGTTGCGGATACGGTGAAAGCCGATTCGCAGCAGGCTATCGCGTCCCTCAAATCGCGTGGCGTCAACGTGGTGATGCTCACTGGAGATAATGGAACGACGGCGCGTGCCGTGGCCGATCAAGTTGGCGTTGGCAATGTGATCGCGGGAGTGCGCCCGGAAAACAAGGCGGATGAAATCGCGAAACTGCAGGCGCAAGGCTATACGGTGGCAATGGTCGGCGATGGTATCAACGATGCTCCGGCGCTTGCCCGCGCGAATGTGGGATTCGCCATCGGTACCGGCACTGATGTGGCGATCCAATCCGCAGACGTGACATTGATGAATGGCTCGCTGATGGGTTTGGTGCATGCGCTCGACTTGACCCGCGCCACCATGCGCAATATCGCGCAAAATCTTGGATTTGCGCTCGGCTATAACAGCGTCGGCATTTCCATTGCGGCGGGCGTACTGTACCCGTTCACCGGCATGATGCTTAATCCGATGATCGCGGGCGCGGCCATGGCATTCTCGTCGCTATGCGTGGTGACGAACGCGAGCCGACTGCGCCTGTTCGATCCAGGCAAGGCGCTTCGTAAGACGTATCAGGTTCGTCAGCCGAACCCGAACGATAATAATCACAACAACCATAGTCAGAAAGGATTCATCATGGGACTGTTCAGTGATCACAAGGCCAAGAAGGAAGGTATGCACGAGGGTATGGAAGGCATGGGCGGCGCGCACTCCTGCTGTGGCGG
>ENA-OPRW01000614-OPRW01000614.1-human-gut-metagenome-genome-assembly--contig:-NODE-614-length-33155-cov-6.015045_pt1 | contig 33155 bp, 41 predicted proteins | sample MGYA00241898_ERZ501890 | MGnify/ENA primary metagenome ERZ501890 (study PRJEB25962, sample SAMEA2042216) | human gut metagenome | biome: human gut; feature: human-associated habitat; material: faeces... | reverse complement strand
CAAAAATATGTGGAAAATCGGGAACTGCCAAAAAGCACTCAGAAAGTGTTAAAAAATCAAAGAGTATTGAAAATCAAGACTTTATGGTTAGTTAGTCATAGTAAGTTATGGTTAGTTATAAGGCTCTAAATACATCCAGATGAATAATAGAAAATACAGTGTTATCACGTTAACGTACTAACATTGCCGTCCCCTCGGCAAGCGAGGAGATATCCAGCGAATCTACACTCTTTCAAGAGTAGGGTTTGCACCACGCCGAACAAAAGTTCAAATGATGTTTCAGTTTACCAAACTTATCAAAGACCGCTATTTCTTCTGCAAAAGTACTAAATATAGACGAAGCCTATGTTCGTTCTGCTCCTTTATTTATGATTTTGAGATAAAACACCCTAAGAAGTCCAGTCCTTTTTCATTTTTTACCATAAATTCATGAATCAGGAATAGAGTTTCAGCCAACTGCATTGCTCTGCTGTCCGACAGATTAATTTTAGTTTTTTGTGTCTTTTGTAGAAAATGCTTGTATAGTTGAGCGCATTTGTCCGAAAAAAATCATCTGTAATATTCGCCATGTTATATCCTTTAATAAGGTCTCTAATCTTATTTGCAGCGAAAAGAGTAACAAGATACTCGTTATTCCAAATTGTTGCATTTTCCTTATCGAATGTAGCTTTAATTAGAATTTCCTTTTTATTTAGAATGTTATTAATTTCCTCAACGTAAGATAATGCAGATGAAGTACATTGGTCGGGACTAAATCCTTTTGATATAGAGATGATTTTATTAAATAGTTCTTCCCATTCGTAAGGCTTCACACTTAATGTCGTGACGCTACAATGGTTAAGAATGTACATTTGGGATTTATCAAAATCCAGCAATCTTTGTCCATTTCTCTCAATGACAGCTCTCATATATGTCCGAATTCCATAGCCGAAATTCGTTTCAACTTGAATTGTCAGATTCTCCTTAGTTAGTGAAACTTGTTTTTTCCAAAAACCATTATGGTTATGAGAGAAAAATAGCACATCATCCATAGGAGCAAGAGGAACTCTTGCCACATACAACCCTTTCGCTTCTGAATAACACAGACAATGATTGTGTTCAAATTTGTTATTCTCCCAGATGGCTGTATTTACTCTATTCATAATATCTCACGCAAAATTTTATAATCAATTATACTTTAAAATAACATTTGTTCATTAGACGCGGTGACCAATCGAAGAACCGCTTCAGACATGTTGGTAGAATCTATACGAATAACATTCCTATCTTCAGTAAGTATTTGTCTGTTTAAGTCATACATCGCTATATTACAGTGCTTACTTTCATTATAGATAACCCCCCTTTTTATACCATATACTTTTGCTTTTTCCATTGCATGCCTTGCCCCGCAGTCGTTACCTAAATTATTGGGAGCGTAACTGGCGGCAAGTAGCACTGCATCTGAAAATAAGGCTTGAAGCCTATCTCTTACAACAAATCTACTTATCATGTCGTTTCGACTTTTGGGCGTTTCGTAATACTCGCTAATAAGCAGGCCGCCATTTTCAACGATTTTCTCTGCCAATTCGACATTCTCTTTAGGTAAAATGTTGTCAAGCGGACTTGGCAGGATAGCAATTGTTTTACCACTTCTTTCCAATGATGTTTTATGAGCAATCGAATCACAACCAAGAGCGAGACCGCTAATAATGGTTGCGTTATGTTTTAGAATTTCAGTTGTTACCATCCGTTCTGTCAGTTCTATTTTATCATCGGGATTGAGAACACCAATTACAGCGACATTCAGATTGTCTTTGTTGAGTAAACTTATATCTCCCTTATAGAAAAGAGCAAAAGGTTTGTCTGCTGGTTTTACAGTTCCTCGTATATGAGGAAAATCTGCATCCCCAATGGCAACAAGACCATCAATGCTATTTACAAGTTGATTGATGATAGATTCTATTCTATCTCTTCTCTTCAAGAACTCGTATTCATTAGTTTCCAAGAGTTTACACAAAACAGACAAATTTTCGTTGCCATATAAATTCTTATCTATCCATGCTGGCCCTTTTTGAGGAAAAGAACGAACAGTTAGAATGTTTAATGCGTTTTCAGAACACTTCATGTCAATAGCTTTAAGTTTAATATCTTGATAAAGTTTTGCCTATAGAATAAAAGGTAACACTTCTCGCTCCTTTGTCCAGTAGGGCTTGTATACAATCCTCATCAATATTAACGGTCTTAGTGTAAAGATCGTCAACGAGCAATATATCTTGTCCGATTACATCATCCGAAATACTACATGTATCTTTTGTTATTCCAATATAAGGCAGTTCACCCGAGCCTCCATGACCACTACGAGCCAAATGAGTTGTTGCTGTATCAGTATGCCTAATGATATCATGTGTGCCATCCATAAAACCATTTAATCGTTGTGCGGCAATTTGGATTGTGGCTCTTAATAACAATTGATCAGGGCGATATGAATTTTCTCGTTTTGATCTTGGAATCACACAGACACGAAGATTCTGTTTCCCGCAAAGACGTAAAATCTCCGGTAAGTCTGCTTTAAGAATTTGAGCAAACCTGACTACTGCATTATTAAGAGTTTTCGATGGGTATGTCGTGACATCATTCTTAAAAGTACAGATAAGATTTTCAATAGTGCCAGATATACGCCAGTTACCTCCACCCTGGTAATCGCTATTATAAAAAGCAACTATATCCTGTTGTAGAGTTTTTCCGAAACCACCTTTTTTTTGCGACATAGACTGGTTTCTGGTTGAATTATAAATTGCTTCATATCTTTCAAAATTCTACTTTGATGATTTTTTCTTTATTGATTCCGTTAGCATTAGCCTCTAAGGAAGAATCTTCTTCATTTTCATATAACACTACGTTCTGCAAGTCGTATCCCATAGATTTAAGAAGTATGTATTTGTTGTCAATATTGAGAAGTGATATATTTAAATGAAAGTAAATACCAATCAAGTGTAGCGTAAATAGCTGTATATCAGTATGTATTAGTAGTTTTGTTATTCTGTTATTGTTTCTCATCTCTGCACTTGATTGTTCTTTGTTTGTGTGTATTTTGTTTCTTGTTTGTTTCTCGTTTTCGGGGATTTTTAGTACCTTTGCAATACGAAATCAATAAGGAGAAACGGCTATGGCAAGAAACAAGAAAACATCAAAGCTCAAAGAGCCAATCCGTCTTAGGATGAAAGACCTGAGCAACGGAAATAAGAGCCTGTATCTGGACATATACAGAGACGGCAAACGTTCGTATGAGTACTTGAAGATGTACATCATTCCAGAAACGGACGATGAAGCACGCAAGCGGAACCAAGCTACGCTGATTGCTGCCAATGCCATAAAGTCGCAACGCATCATTGCAATGACGAATGGAGAGGCTGGTATCAAGAAAGCTGACGACAAGCCAAAAGTACTTCTTGCAGATTGGCTGCAGACATACAAGGAAAGACAGAAAAAACGAGGACGAAAGGACGAATCGCAAATAAACACATCCATCCGTATTCTCACAGAAATGGGATGCGAGAATATTACAATGGATGATGTGGATAAGAAATTCTGTCAGGACTTCATTGATTACTTGCGTGACGGATATAAAACCAGGAACGGTGAGAATATCTGCACAAATACAGCATGTAACTATTATCGAGGAATGAATGGTGCGTTAAATGCTGCTGTAAGAGAAGAGTTACTAAAGGTAAATCCATTTACAAGACTTGGCAGCTCGGACAAACTGAAAGTTCCTGAAAGCAAACGTGAATACATGACCATCGATGAAATAAAGAAACTGATAGCAACACCTATGGAGAACGAAAACATAAAGGATGCGTATTTGTTTTCTTGTTTCTGCGGACTGCGTTTCAGTGACATAAAAGGATTGAAATGGGAAAATATTTTCTGTGATAGCGGACAATACCGCCTACAAGTCGTAATGCAGAAGACCAAAGCTCCTATATATCTTCCTTTGTCATCAGAAGCATTGAAATGGTTACCTGTACGTAATGGAAAAGGTGCGGACGAAAAAGTATTCTCGTTACCAAGTAACAATATGGTTAACCTTTTGATAAAGCCGTGGGCAAAGGCAGCAGGTATAACCAAGCATTTCACTTTTCACACCGCCCGACACTCGTTTGCCACAATGATGCTGACACTTGGAGCGGATTTGTACACAACGTCCAAGTTGTTAGGGCATGTAGACGTGAGAATGACGCAGGTGTACGCCAAAATCGTTAACAAGAAGAAGGACGAGGCTGTTAATTTAGTTAACGGTCTATTCGATTAGGTAACTATGAGACACGACATAATACGGAATTTTACAATCAAACGCAAGACTCTGGCTACATCAGTGGTCAGAGTTTTTTGCGTAATTACATCACATCATAATTAATTGAACAATGACCACAAAATTTGGCGGTCATCTCTCTTTTTGAGAAATGGCAAACAGTACACAGACATTTCGTGAACGACAAGGACGAATTGCACGGATTATGGACTATTCTTCTGGCAGCAAGATTTGGCTATCGGAATGAAGTAACAAATGGCGTAAAGACACACCAACGCTTTGTTGAGGACTTTGCTTGCAGCCACAAACATGTGAACTGCAACAAGGTGGGTTGCAAGAATGTGCACAGGAGAAATCACAGCATTGCCAAGCGCATTCTGATGGAACGCCATGACCTTGCACAACATCTATTCAACAGTGACGCATTCACATTGGAGGACTGCATAAAAATGAAAAACGTCTTTGATACGACGGATGCCCCTCCGCCAAACATCATCTCTCATGAGGACGTTTCAGAAACGAAGCGTCCGCTATCTTTTGATTGTCACCTGACCAAAGAACAGATGGTTCGCATTGCCCACTGCGCAAATACGAATCATCTGTTTTGTGTATCAGAGGTATCGATTGACGACATACAATCCCTGTTGGAATGTAAAAGTAATTTCAGCCTTAAAGTAGAGAACACCCGTAATGTCGCTGTGCTATTCAATGCCCTACTGGAAGGTAACCTCATTGGTTGGAACTGGAAGAAAGCAATGGAGAACGGCGGACATCTGTTGTCAAGGAAGACCGGTAAGCCAATAAGTGCAACAACCCTGTCGAGTGCGCTATCTGACATAAAAAGAAAACCTACGCCAACAAGTAAGCGCATAGAGGATGAGATAAGGGTAATAACAACGCTACGCCCCTCAATATAATAAGGTGTAAGTATGTATGGGACTTTCTGTGACAAAGTAAAGGGTGTCCGTAGTTGGGTATACGTGTCATATTTAAGAGAACGATCATAGCCAAACAGATGAAAAACGGCAATAACGTATAGCAAGTGAAAGGAAGACCATGACAGGTACCATTACAATTGGCACTTGTCATGGTATTTTTCTTTCATCGTCCTCTTAGCCACTATATCTTTGCACCCCGAAAGCATGCAGCTAACGGAAGGACGCTTCCATATTTACGAACAAACAAAATAAGAGCACAACGATGTTGAACAACCGAACAACATTTATGGAACGACTCAATGACAGAGTGACCGCCATAGAAACATTGCTCCAAAAGTTGGAGCCTATAGAGGGACTATTGGAACGTCTGACTCTATTAGAGGAGAATATCTACACAACCAAGAACGTATTGACCTTTATGGAGGCGTGTGTTTATCTCGGCATTTCGGAAAGTCTGCTGTATAAACTGACATCAAGTAAGGAAATACCGCACTACAAGCCACGAGGCAAGATGCTGTACTTTGACAAGACGGAACTTGACGCCTGGCTTAAACAGAACAACGTGCCTACATTGGGAAATATCATTGGTGATGAAGGCTGTGGCATGGGACGCGAAGAAGCCAATGCAGCATCAGAAGAAGAACAGAAGAACAAGCGTGTGCCTTATTTTGCGAGGGTACGCTACTCCAAACGAAACAAGCAGTAAATAGAACAACTACATGATAATCAACGAAGAGCTACAGAATGTGCGTCTGTCACAGATTTTGAAGGACGCACTGATAAAGGCGACCGATACCTACAGTACGCCGCCACAGATAATATGGATAGACAATTCAACAATAGCGACTTTGGGTAATTTCAGTGCTTCGACAGGTAAGGCGAAAGCGAAGAAGACTTTTAACGTCTCAGCATTGGTTGCAGCATCATTGGCAAACGGTCAGGTGTTGAACTACCATGCCAGTCTGCCAGAAGGTAAACGACGCATCCTCTATGTCGATACGGAGCAGAGCCGCTATCATTGCCACAATGTGTTGGAGCGTATTCTGAAATTGGCAGGACTCTCAACAGCTACAGACAACGAGAACCTTGACTTCATCTGTCTCAGAGAGTACACACCTGCCGTAAGGATTGAGGTTATTGACTATGCGCTGAGCCATAATGAAGGGTATGGACTGGTAATCATAGACGGTATAAGGGATTTACTGCTTGACATCAACAATGCAGCCGAATCCGTTGAAGTCATCAACAAGATGATGGAATGGTCATCCAAATACAACATCCATATTCATTGCGTTCTCCATTTGAACAAGGGGGACAATAATGTGCGTGGACACATCGGTACGGAAATGAACAACAAGGCAGAGACAGTGTTGGTCATCAGCAAGAATAGCAATAACCCAAACATTAGTGAGGTAAAGGCGCTGCACATCAGAGAGAAAGAGTTCAATCCGTTTGCATTCACAGTAAACGAACAGGGATTGCCAGAACTGGCAACCGATTATGATAGTTCTGAGGACGAACATAGCAAAACCGTACCGCTTAAATATACCGACCTAACCATAGAACAGCATGAAGAGGCTTTGGCATCAGCTTTTGCTGGTAAGCCTATCAAGGGCTTTGAGAAAACCATTCAGGCAATGATACCTGCATACGAGGCAATAGGATTTAAGCGAGGACGAAGCGTGATGGTGAAGGTGTTGCAGTACTTGATGAACGACTTGAAGTTGGTGAAGCGATACGACAAGATGTTCTATTATGGAGAAATTCCAACACATGTGCAACTGTTTGAGGAGGACGAATAAAACACTTTAGCAAACACTTTACTTTACGGGTGTGCCTATAGAGGATGAAGTAAATGAAGCGTTTTTTGAAGTCCCCAAAAAGACTATATGTGACAAGACGCAGCAGGCTTAAAAAGACTTCAGATTTTGGTTTACTTTATGGGTGTGCCTATAGAGGATAAAGCAAATAAAGTGAAATTGAAATATGAAGTCCATAGACTGGTGTTACAGATCAATCTATCTGAAAACACTTCGGAATTTCGTTTACTTTATGGGCATACCTATAGTAAGTGAAGCAAATAAAGTGATTGACAAGTAGTAAATATGGAATAAAAAGCAAGTAATAGTAATGGATATTTCAGAAGCTAAGAAAATAAGCATAGTGGATTATCTTGAAAATATGGGATATACCCATGCCAAAATCCGAAGAGGGCAATATTGGTACCGCTCACCATTGCGTGAAGAGAAAACACCTTCGTTTGTAGTGAATAACAATCTCCATGAATGGTATGACTTTGGAATTGCAGAAGGCGGTGATTTGATAGAGCTGGGCAAACGTATGTATAACACCAATGACATACATACCGTTCTGACTATGATAGAACGTGATAGCAATGGTCTGGTAAAAGAGAAAAAGCAAGAGGGGCGTCCATCGTATGCAAGCGTAGAAGATGATATGATTGATTTGCGAGTGATGCCGCTAAGAAACTACGCCCTAACATCCTATCTCCAATCAAGAGGTGTTGATATTGGAATCGCCACAACTTTCTGCAAGGAGATTCACTATACATTGAGAAATAAGAAATATTTTGCTATAGCATTTCCAAATAAGTCTGGCGGTTTTGAAGTACGCAATCCCTATTATAAGGGATGTGTCAAGAACAAGGATGTTTCTGTATTTTATCATACCAACGGAATGACTCAGGAACATATATGTGTTTTTGAAGGCTTTATGGATTTTCTGTCGTATATGACATTGCGCAAGAAAGGCAATATGGAAATCTGTGTAGATAGCATGGTTGATGTGTTAGTAATGAACTCCGTTGCCAACCTGAGAAAGTCCATGGATTATTTGGAACCATACAAAGAAATCCACTGTTATCTCGACAACGACATTGCCGGGCAAAAGACAGTGGAGACATTTGTCGGACTGTTCGGGGAAAAGGTTAAGGATGAGTCGGCAAGGTATCGTGAGTATAAGGATCTGAATGACTTACTGCGAGGGAAAAAGCGGTAGGAATGTTTGGAAGTTTGTTCAATGAAGGGTCTTTGTTCAGTGAAATTGAACATTGAGCCCTCATTGAACATTGTTTACAGATAAAAAGTCATTATGAATAAAGTAATAAAACGACAAATCCTTGCATTTTCAGAAGAAAACCAGTATATTTGCAAAAATATTACATATTCAAAGGTTATCTTTATGATTGTACAGTTTTCAGTAGGCAATTATTTGTCATTTAAGGAACTGTCTACCCTCTCTTTGGTGACCACTAATTTGAAGGAGACAGCGATACCAGAAACAGACTCTATGACAGAAATGGGTGACGCTATCCCTGCAGTACTTCATGGGGCCGCCATTTATGGTGCCAATGCGTCAGGTAAATCCAATTTTGCAAAAGCGTTCTCAACATTCAAATGGCTTGTTATAAACTCCATGAAGGAGCTACAAGCTGGCGAGACCTTGAATGTGGAGAGTTTTATGCTCAATGCTGCGACTGCCAAAGAGCCGTCAGTGTTTGAAATCGTGTTTTGCAATACAGCGAATATCTTCCGATATGGTTTTGAGGTTGACAGCAACAAGGTGCATAAGGAGTGGCTGTATCGTAGAAACAACAAGAAGCGTGCAAAAGAAGTGGAGTTATTGTATCGTGAGGAAGATACATACAATGTTCATCCTTCGTGTGCGATAGCGAAAAACCTTATCGCCAATAAGATGGTGCGCGACAATGCACTGCTTGTTTCTGTTGCGGCACAATTCAATGATGAGACTGCTGTCAGCATCGTGAACTGGCTGAACGACACGTCAATCATCACCAGTCATGATGATGAAATGATGTGGAAACGAGCTGCTGTCAAGTTGGATGACCCAAAGATACGGAAGCGCATAGTCGATTTCTCACGATTTGCCGATTTGGGTATAGAGGATATATATAAGGTGAATGATGAAGTCGTCAGCAGTCATGTGCAATATGATGACGATGGAAGAGAGACGCAGACCGTTTCGTTTCCGTTTGAAAGCAACGAGTCAGAGGGAACGGTAAAGTATTTCCAGTTAGCCTATCCCATTATAGATGCCTTAGACAATGGCAAACGCCTGGTGATAGACGAGATTGATAGCAAGATGCACCCCAAGTTGACGAGTAAAATCATAGAGTTGTTCAACTCGAAGGCAACCAATCCCCATCATGCCCAGCTGATATTCACCATCCACGATACCAATATTTTGAGTGCCAGAATATTGCGGAGAGACCAAGTGTGGTTTACACAAAAAGACACATACGGTGCAACCAAACTGTATTCTCTTGCAGACTACAAAGTAAGAAACAATGCGTCTTTTGAGAAAGAATATCTTGAAGGCAAGTATGGAGGAACGCCCATTATAGGTGATTTTTCCAAGTTGTTTGCAAATGAGGAGGATTGACAATGGCAAGATATAATCCGAGACAGGAACGAAGTCTGAAACGTCATTCCAATTACAGAGACATCAAGCAATCGTTCTTGATCATCTGCGAAGGTGTGAATACAGAACCTGATTATTTCAACGCTTTTCGTCTGACATCAGCTTCAGTAAAGGCATTGGGAAAAGGACTGAATACCATCAAACTGGTTCAAGAAGCCGTAATTGTCAGAAACGAGGAACGGCGAAAAGGCCATAATTTCGATCAATATTGGGTCGTGTTTGACAAGGACGATTTCTCAAATCACGACTTCAATGAAGCTATACGCTTGGCAGAGTCCAATGGATTTCAGGTAGCATATAGCAATCAGGCATTTGAGTATTGGTTCTTGCTGCATTTCAATATGTATCGTGGCTACATCCATCGAAATGATTACGAGCAAATGCTTAGCCAGCAGATGAAAGTAAAGTATAGCAAGAAGGACAACTTCACAACAAAAATCTATGGAATGTTGTTGCCATATCAGCCAGAAGCCATATCAAGAGCAAGAAAGATATTGGCAGAGTTCGGCAGTACACCGCCATCGCAGGCTGTATCTTCAACAACGGTATTCAAACTTGTTGAAGAGTTGAATAGATTTATATAAGAAAGGTTGGTGCAAGGATTATTCGTTTCTAAAAGGAGAACCTTTGCACCATGAAAGAAGTGTGTACGAATGCACCTTTCACTTCGATATGCACTATAAAAAGACAAAACGGGTTTCATCACTATTCGATGAGATCCGTCTTTTTTTGTTTGTATCCGTATCATTTATCCTTTTTCTTTGGTCAGCGGATTTCATATTGAAAAAGCACCTTATAAGACATCTATAACCGACACGGACAATGTCATTATTGGAATAAGGCATTGTCACACTGCCATGCGCTTTCAAGTATGAAAATCAAGTTTGATTTTGTTTTTATCTACAATTGATGTTAAGAAACAGTCCTCGATGGGGCTGTTTTTCTTTTATCCCAATCTTTCGGAGTTTCTTTGCAATCGTTTTCGGAAAGGCGCACAACCAAACGGCATGGACAAAAGAGATATTTTATCTGTGGGCATGTGCTGCCTTTCCTAATCCTTCAAGCCAATTACATCATATATGAGAATTGCTTGTTGGGTAGTCAAAGAAAACGGCAAAAGACAATAGGAACAACAATGTATAATCAAACTTAAAAGAAATGAGTTCATACTTGATATTCGTACTCGTATTGACAGCGGTATACATCATCTACTACGCTGTTATAGTCACCAAAGACCTCTATGGCAAGAAGGATGATGCCAAGACAACGGAGGAAGTATTTGACGTTAGTAATATGGCTGATGCAGAGGAAAGCATCACCGTAGAAGAAAACAATGGAGGATTCAGCATCGGTGGAAACAACTATGACACACAGGTGGATGCGGTGACAGACTATGGTGTGGGAGAAGCTGCGAATAAGCCGAATGGCTACAATGATAACATTGCCGAAATAAGACAGAATGAATCGGACAGAATGGATGGAGGCTATGTCGGCAATGAAGCCAATGCTTCATCTGGAGAATCAGGTGATACAGACAAAGAGAGTGCTTTTGAGAAATTGAAAGCAAAGATGGAGGAACAGTTGGAAAAAACGGAAACGTATATGTCCAACCCACTGAACGACAAAGAACTATACACGGCAATGATTATGCGAGATCCGAAGCTAAAATGGCAAATGGTGAAGAATGAACTATGAAAATGAAACGGTTTCATTGGGCTTTGTCCGCATTAGTGTTGGGCATCCCCATTCGAGCAAGTGCCAAGTGTGGCGGTGTGAACTATAGTTGGGGAGCGGACGCACTGGCAAGCATGCACGACTACGTGGTAACAATGATGCTGTATGTGCTCTATCTGCTCTATGCCATAGCAGCCATAGTAGCGGTCATATCAGCATTGCAGATATATATCAAGATAAACGCAGGAGAAGACGGAGTGACGAAATCCATTATGATGTTAGTAGGCGCATGTCTGTTCATTATTGGAGCTTCTATCGTGTTTCCAGCATTCTTCGGGTATCAGATATGGTAGGTATTAGATTTAGGATAACGGTATCAGACAGGTAAATAGATTTTAGGATAACAACAGACTCAACTGCAGAAGAGTTATATAAAAAGTAACGATTAACAAACAAAAGGAAACAGAATGTTTAACAAGACAAAGAATTATTTGAAGAAGAAGGCAAAGAATGTGATGTCTTCTGGACGTTTAAAGGCAATGGCACTTATGCTCTTGGTGGGTTGTGGTGCAGCAATGGCTCAGAACTCGGCAGGCGACTACACAGCCGGCACGACAGCGTTGACGCAGGTAACGGAGGAAATCAATTTTGGGGTAAACCCAACTAAATATAATACTTGCATAAAATCATACTTATCGAACAATAACACTTCATACACAATGAATTACAGCGTAAAAGTGAATTTTAATAATACTTAATCGATTTGCATAAAGTTTGATTTCTATGGGAACATTTGTGGGAACCATATTATCTTTGCATTGAAAAAGGGTAATATTACCCCAGTTTTGAACATTCATAAATTTGTTTTGAGATGAAGATTATACCGTATTTTCGTAAGAGTAATTCTGCCGTTTATGTAAGGTTGAGAGACGGAAAGGACGTTGATTACAAAATATCAACAAACTTGTATATCGACCCTATCCATTATGACGCATCCGTGCCTGGCTATTCAAAAGAAAGCAATGTACCTCAAGATGTGAAGGACAAGTTCAACAGACAACTCGCAGACATTCTTCTTTTGGTCGGCAAAGAATATCACACTGGCTGTACACTTGACTTCCTGCACCATATTGTAGATAACTATTTCAATCCCGACAAGCAGGGAAAGGAGCATGAGGACATTGACAACACCAAAACTGGTTTCTTTGACAGAGCCGAGCAGTATTTGAGAGAGGTAAAGAATGGAGCGGAAAGCAAATGTGCTATCACATCCATATTCCGTAGACTTCACCGCTATGAGGCATGGCAAAAGGAAATGGAAGGTCGTAAGGACTTTGTTCTTCGTATCGAGAATTTTGGAGCGGACGAGTTAGAGCGCTTTATGAAGTATATCACTGAGGAATACACATACTTCGCCAACAATCCCGACTTCTTCAGCCGATTTGAGATTTACCGAAATACAATGAAGCCATCATCTGCCAATTCCGCCTTTAGTGGAGGAACAAGGTTAAAGGCGTTCTTGAACTGGTGTGTGAAGAAAGGCTACACCACCGACACCTCATTTCGAACTGTCAAGGTGGACAAGCATGTGTACGGCATCCCTTACTACCTCACCATTGAGGAACGTGACCAAGTGCTGCACAGAGACCTCTCAATCAGTCCACGTATCGAACTGGCAAGGGATATGTTTGTGTTCCACTGTCTTGTTGGTTGTCGTGTTGGCGATTTGTTCGCTTTAACAAGAGAGAATATCGTTGGGGATTTCTTGGAATACATACCGAGCAAGAACCTCAACAAAGGCAAGACAGAGGTAGTCCGTGTTCCCCTATGCGGCAAGGCATTGAATATACTGGCTAAGTACGAGAAGTACAGCCCGAGAATGTTCCCTTTGTTGGATGAGCATTTCTACAACTTGGCTATCCAGTTTGTTCTTGAACTCTCTGGTGTCAACCGCATGGTGCCAGTTCTCAATCCGCTAACACGGCAAGAGGAAATGAAGCCTTTGTATGAGGTGGCTACAAGCCATGTCGCACGAAGAACCTTTATAGCGAACATCTACAAACATGTCAAAGACCAAGCGTTGGTGGCTTCGCTCACAGGACATGCTCCTAACAGCCGAGCATTCGCCCGATACCGCACCATAGACGATGACATGAAACGTGAAATTATCAACCTTATAAAGTGACGATTATGAACGTAACCGCTTTTATACGCAAGACATCAGCCAAAGACAAGGCTACAATATATTTCCGTGTCCGTGACGAGAAATGTGACATCAAGTGTGCGAGCGAACTGACCATCAATCCCAGCCATTGGGATGCCAAGCGTCAGAGCTACAAACAGCGCATAGCATTGGTAAAGGATAGCGAGAGGCAACAGCTTAATGATGCCATTCTTGACTTGAAGAGACTCATATCAAAAGAATACTATATAGGGGCAACCGCAGAATGGCTGAAACGTGTGATATTCGTCTTCCATCATCCCAATGCCTACAAGTTAAAAGACAACCAATGCCAGGAGACAAGGTTGTCGGTGCTTGTGGAGCAATACATTCAGGCAAAAGGCTTTGAGAAAAGACAGGCATCCGTAATACGTGCCAATATCGGGAAGATAGAACGCTTCGAACAATACCAGAAGACCGTGAAGAAACGTACCGACTATGTGATGGGCATTGACAATACTACAGCAGAAGATTTGGAAGACTTCTACCAGTTCTTGGTGCATGAGCATGAGTATGTCAAGTTATACCCATATCTGTACAGAAATGCGGCAAAGTCTGTGACGCAAGCCGTGCGTTCAGACAACACGCTGCACTCCAACTTCGCACGCCTGCGGACAGTCTTCATGTGGTGCATCCATCGTGGTATCACCACCAACAATCCGTTTCTACAGTTTGAAATGCCGAAAGCCGTATATGGAACTCCTTGGTATATCAGCATAGAGGAGCGTGATTGTCTTTACGAACTTGACCTTTCGGACAATCCGCACTTGGCTACGTTCCGAGATATGTTCGTCTTCCAGTGCTTCCTCGGTTGCCGTTTCGGTGACCTGCTCAACCTCAAAAAGGAGAATGTCATAGACGGTGTGGTGGAGTATCTTCCGCAGAAGACCAAAAATCATGACGGAAGAACCGTCCGTGTTCCTCTTACAGAGAAAGCTCTCGCTATCTATGACAGATACAAAGACAGACCGACCCTTTCGCTGTTTCCACACTACAACGTGGCAGACTTCAACAAGGCTGTCCGTGCGGTCATGGAACTGGCACATCTTGACAGGAAAGTGCCGATACTCAACCCTCAGACCCGACAGAACGAGATGCGACCGATATACGAAGTTGCCACTTCCCATGCCGCCAGAAGAACTTTCATCGGAAATCTCTACAAGCAAGTGCAAGACCCGAATTTGATTTCCTCTATGTCTGGTCACGCCAACGGAAGCCGAGCGTTCGCACGATACCGAACAATAGATGATGACATAAAGCGTGGACTTGTTGACCTTATCGGTTGATGGTTCACGTATTCACACAACAATCAAAAGAAAGGAATAATATGGATTTATACTCAATGATACAGAATGGAGCGCACTTCAAGGTAGAAGTGACCTCCGAGGATCTGGTCACCTTTGCCGATCGACTTATAACAAAGTCGCAGGAGATCAAGGCAATGGAACTGGCAAACAATCCAGACGAGGAGAAATGGCTGACCGCAGAGGAAGCAGCCAAAATGTGCCGTGTATGCGCCACCACTTTATGGTCTTGGGCGAAGTCTGGCTATCTTGTCCCTGCCAAGATGGGACGGCAGCGTCTGTTTGCCTTGTCGGACATTCAGAAGATACTCAATGACAGAGCCAAGAAGTAACATTTGTAACACCACAGCACCAGTCAAGACACTCTCTGAGAGCCTTGCTTCTTTTCTTCCCTAAGTTCACATAGCCACACCTTACGGCAAGGCTGTTGGCAAATCTATCTCTTGTAGGTCAGTCGAACCGCCAAGCGTATCTTTGATTATTGGGGATGTTGGGGAGCAAGTATAGGTTTAGTGTACCACAAAACCACGGCTCACAAGCCGGGAGTGTCCGCACAGGTGCTTCAGACACGATAGGACAATGACATCCCCAACATCAACAGAACAGAAGAAAAGAGGCGGTCGTCCGAAACAGCCGAAAGGAACGCAGCGCACTCACCCAGTTAAGGTGTATTTTGACGATGCCAATTACAGGAAACTGCTCCGCATACAGAGGAGAGACAACACTCCGCTGTCCACCTTAGTATATAATCTTGCTGTAAACGGTTATGTCAAAGAGCCGATTTCAAGGGAACTCACGAAGTACATCCGTGACCTTTCGGGCATGGCAAACAACTTGAACCAACTGGCACACCTCGGACACATTCACGGTGGCTTGGCTGTGGCAGACGAGAACAAACGGCTGGCACAGTCCATCAGTGAGATTATCATCAAAATCAACGAACAGTTATAGTCTATGATAGCAAAGATTAAGCAGGGCAAGGGCTTTGGTGGATTGGTCTCATACGCCAACGACATCAAGAACAAGGACACGAACATCATCGCATCAGAAGGTGTTGACCTTTCTACCAACAAGTCGATTGTCGCCAGTTTCAACATTCAAGCCAAGGCTCGCCCGACACTCAAAGCGTATGTCGGACATATATCTTTGAGTTTTTCGCCAGAGGACTACAAGCGCATGAGTGACGAGCTGATAGCGGAAATATCGAGAAGGTATCTCCAAAGAATGGGGATAGTGAACACCCAATTTGTCGTCTTCCGCCACCACGACAAGGCGCACGACCATGTTCATATTGTGTACAACCGAGTGGATAATGACGGCAACGCAATCACTGGTGACAGTAACTTCAAAAAATCAGCAGCCATCACCAAGGCACTCACAAGAGAGTATGGTTTGACCTTTGGCAAAGGCAAGAAGAATGTAAACCGTGACCGACTGAAAGGCAAGGATGCCGCCAAATACAGAATGTATGACCTCATTACCGCAGCATTGAAAGACTGCCATACTTGGGAAAGCCTTAGACTGGTTCTTTCCAAGAAAGGCATTACAATGGACTTTATACGCAAGGCAGATGGAAGCATCAAGGGCATTTCTTTCTCTGATGGCAATGTCACATTCTCTGGCGGCAGAATAGACAGAAGTCTTACCTTGGGAAATATTCAAAAGGTACTGACTGATGAACGGAAAGCTGTCGGTGCTGTGGAGAATATCGGAAACAAAAGCTACACGGAAAACAAGGTGGCAAATGGCATGGATAATGCAAAGTCCTCGTCCTATTTCACATCGTCTTCTTCCCTAAATTCTGACAATGGGGAAAGCGTATCTATTGCAGACGAAGAAAGCACTCCAACTGCTAATGACACAGATGATAATACTTCTATTGGCATGTCTGATGTTGTAGGAGCGGTTGCTGAGTTAGTGCTTCAACCTCATGCAGTTTCGTCAGTTGGCGGAGGTGGTGGTTCGTCACGTTCTGACGATGATGACAAGGACAAGAAAAAGTACAAACCAAGACGCAGATGATTATGGCAAACAAGAAACCTGTTCCTTTGAAGGACGAAGCGATAGACACTCTTGATGAATTGCAAGACAAATTGCAGACTTGCATCGATGCGCTCAATTCGCTGTCAAACAAAATTGGCTCACAGTCAACAGACAACTTGGATGTGGAAAAGTTCAAGGCTGATGTGGCATCTGCTGCAAAATTGGCTGTGGAAAACTTGTTGGATGGCAGACAGAAGCAACGTGAGGAAAAGGATAAAAATGACAAAGAGAAATTTGGAATAACCCAAGATGAGTACATGGGGACTCTATCTGAAAGGTATGATATTGTCCTTTCCAGATGCGAGGGACTTCTAAACATTATAGAAAAAGAACGAGCTTTGGCTTTTTCTTTGAATGACAGGTATAAGAAATCCGATGATTGTATCAAGATTATTGGTAATACATTGGACTCTATCTGTACGAAACTGGATGTGCAAACAAAAGGTGACGTAACGCAGCCATCAATGCCCAAGACATTAAAGGAAGTTCCGTCGTTTCTACTTTGCACCATTCCTTGGTACTGGATAAGGCACATTTGGTATTCTCGCCATGTCAAACAGTTTGCCCTTATACTCATGCTGTGTTCTTGGGCTTTGTCTATTGGTTTGACATTGTTCTTGGCAAGAGAAAATAGTTATTTACAAACGCATTACTATATTCCACAATCGGAATAACATAAAAATAGCCACGATACTCACAACAAATAGAGTACCATGGCTATTCCTTATTCTTTTATCAAAATATGACTTTGATATATTTATCTTTTTTCTTAATTATATACAAATCCCCCTTTTTAGGATTATTTACACGTGCTCCTTCTATTGTAAAATAAATCAACTCATTCTTGTCCTTATCTTTTTCAATAGCAGTTATTGCCGTTGGCTCTAATTCAAAGATATTCTTAAAATTTTTCCAGCCAGCCGTTTCTTCGTACAACTCTTTTGTTCCATGAGGTACGTATAACTTAGCGTACCAATATGTACTATTTGTAAATGTATTATCTGCAATTTCAAAAGGTTTGAGCATATTACATTCCACTAAGTCAAACCAAACATTGGCGTAATGACTAAAAGCAGCTTCTCCAATAGATACCAAACTACGTGGTAAGGATAGTCTTTTAGCATCACCACAATACCGAAATGCATTATTTGCAATGCTCGTTACTCCCTCTGGTATTATAATTTCTTTAAATTCACAGCCTGAAAAAGCATATTCGTTTATATTCTTCACTCCTGATGGAATATTTATCTCTGTTATTTTAGAGTTTCGGAAACAGCCAATTTCAATTTTTTTTATAGTACTTGGCAATGTTACATCATTTAATAAGCTACAATCCGAAAACGCATATTTTCCTAAATTCTTTACTCCTTCTGCTATAAACACAGTTTTTAAAGAATAGCAGCTGCAAAAAGATTGATTCCCTACTGTTTCAACGGAACCAGGAATATAAAGACGTTCTATATTTGTCGAAAAGCCAGCTGACGAATTAATCCCTGTTACCTTAAAACCATGTACTTCATTAGGAATGGTCAAATCTCCCTTGGCGCTTCTTCCTATCCAATTTAACGCACATTCTTTTGGAGATAGATTGGTAATTTTGAAATCCAATGTTGTTCCTTCTATTGTTGGTGCTTCTACTATTTCACCTAACTCATAAGATGCTTTTGGTAAAATAGTTATTTTACATGTACTTTGTACACCATTTGAAGTTGTTGCCCTAAGCCGTGATACGCCAGGACAGACACCATATACATCTATTTTATTATTAATAGTAGAAGTACCTGTTGCATACTTTCCCCCGCAATCGAAAGACCACGATACTTTTCCGGTATAATTGCCATTCGCATAAACAACTTTATGCTCACCTACTTTTATTGTTATTGATGTATAAGACAGTTGAATAGTACTATTCCCAGTTCCATTAGAATCATCCCCTTTGGATCCAACAAAGATATTCCAGTCTTTATATCCAGTTCTCGAATAGGTATATCTTCCTGTTGTTGGATCTAATTCTAAATAGTAATATTTACATTGCACAACACAAGGAGAAGTCGCTGAAAATGAATTTACTGCTTTAATCGTAACTCTTGTGGAATAGCTTTGCGGTGTTGTTACAAAAACAACGTCATTCGGACGACTTATCGTCCATTGACAACCTTGCAAATGAGAAATATTCCCGATATCGAGAATTTCGGTATCACCAACTTTCATACTGATAGCATTTGCAGATAATGTAGAAATCAGCAAAAAAACAAACAAAAATATTCGTTTAAAAAAAATCATATAAATAAATATAAAAAGGCGTGCAACCGTTCCATTACTTGTTTAATCAAAGGTTACCGCCAAGTGACCCACACGTACAACAAGCAAGGAACAGTCCACGCCTTATGAGCGTGAACCTTCCTACTGCTTGTTCTCGTACGTTGAATGTTTGGCGGTATTCTTGATTAGAGAACAAGAGCATTAAAGCTCAATATCCAAAAAGTTTAGAACGGAAACGCTTGGTTAGAAATTTTGAGGTAACCTCAGATTAAGTCTCTGTTGAGGAAAGGCTATTCTGAGAATGGCACAACCCTTATCGTTTCATTCTTGTGTATCTATCTGTTTCTTATTAAATCAATTTTAAGTTCGACAATCTGTTTACTTGCAACTCTAATGAATGAAAATGAATCAGAACATTATGCATTGCCTTGCAAAGTTAGCAAAAAGTTCCGTTATTAAAGAAGGAACTTAGATAAATCAACGTAAAACCTACGCAAAAGGAATATATGTGAACAAAAGTCTGCATTTTGTTCATATTCAGCCTACGGGGGTCAATTTGCATTCTCATTTTGGGAACATTTCAAGTAACCTCTAAACAACATGTGTTGGGTATCAACGCAATAGCATCACTCTTATATAATCCTACCAAGATTGCACAATCTAACCGTCATCTTACCACAACGCAATCTTGCCTGCAATACCCAAATCAAGAGTGGCTGTTGCAATACCCAATGCTTGAAACACACGGCTCATGGTTGGTAATGTGATAACACTTGTACCTTTCTCCAACTTTGATATCTGAGCACGCTGCACTCCGATACGTTCACCAAGTTGTTCTTGTGTGAGGTTTTGCGCCAATCGAGCCTTGCGTATGGCTTCGCCTACAATATAGGCGTTCACATCTTCTTTGAGCTTGGCTTCCATGGCTTCGCGCTCAGGTGTACCTCTTTTACCCCAAAGTTTATCTTTCATATTGTCTGCTGGTATCAATTTCATCTGTGCCATAATGCTATTTCTTTTTACTGTTAAAATACTCTTTTCTTATCTCTTCCGCTTTGGCAATCTCTTTTAATGGTGTCTTCTGAGTTTTCTTGATAATACCATGTGTGGCAATAACCAAAGTTTCTTCCTCAGTGTCCCAAAAGGAGAAAAGCCTGTAGCATATACCATTGTAGAGAGTGCGAAACTCCCATATCTCGGTATTCTCCAGTTTCTTGAAGATGTCAACTTTCATCACTCCTTCCTCAACCTTGAAGATGTTGTAGTATATCTTCTGCTGAGCTTTGAATGGCTGCGTATCCAAAAAGGCTTGTGCTTCTTCTGTCAACACCACTTTTAGTTTATTGATGCCCATTTTGTTTTGAATTATGGTACAAAGATAATGATTTGTTTCCAAACAGCGATACAAAATTCGGTTTTTAATCTCTATCAGCCCCACTTTTAACACTCTCACTACTTGTTAGTATCAGATATGTAACTTGCTCACTCTTTTATTTCCCTAAATTTGATATTTCAAAAATAGGGAAGAGGAAAATGTGTATGTGGAAAGTTACGGAGAAGGTGAATACTATCCGTAGTATCTTACATTGTTATCAAACTTTACCCACCTTCTTACAAGTCACCCTGCGCTAATAAATGTGTTAATCAAATCTTAATTCTATGTTAACAAGTCTTTACTGTCAAATCCCTTTTTTGAAGCCATTTCAATGCCGTTGAACACACCCTCTTTTAGCACATTCAAACTCCCCATTAAAATATGTTTTTTGGAACATTTTGGGAACATCATACTTGCCATTACATCTGTCATACACTGATAATCAAGTGCTTAAACGCAATCTTGTGTTATTCGGAGGAAATCGCCAAGTATGTGCCCATCGTGGTGAAATTGTGCTATGCCATCGCAGGTGTAGTAGCTGTAGTCGGTGCTATCTCGGTGTACATCAGCATGAACAACGAGGAGCAGGACGTCAAGAATATCTTAGTCCTCCGAAATGCGTTTGAAAAGACAAGAAAGCAAATGAAAGTAAATGCGCTAAGTATCAATGCTTTAAGCGATAATTTGAATTTTCCGATGTTTGCTAAACTCACTCTTAAAAAGACATAAAAGACTGTTTCTTGTTTCCGTTTTGTTTCTCGTTTCTCGGTTTGTTTTCTTATCTTTACATCAGTTTTCCGAAGTAAGGGAAGAGAAAGAAAAGCAAATGTCAGCATAGAAAACCATATCTGACATGAACTTTCAACAAGAGGGAGAAAGCCCCTCCAATGTAGCAGAATACAAAAACAAAATAACACTTCATACATCATGGCAAGACCAAAGAAACAAGTAAAGCTGAAAGAACCGATTAAAATTCGGTTGAAGTCGCTCGCAGATGGCAACAAGAGTATCTATCTTGACATCTACTATAAGGGAGTGAGAAAGTATGAATATCTCAAACTCTACCTCGTCCCCGAAATCAACCCCGTCTGCAAGGAACAGAACAAGCAGACTATGGCAGTTGCAGAACGCATCAAGGCAGAGCGCATTAAAGCCCTTCATGGTCACGGCATACAAGACTGGGAGACAGTAAAACAAGGCTCGATGCTTCTTACCACATGGATAAAGAAGTATTGTGAAGGTGGTGTCGGCATCAAGAAGTCAACGCTCCATTGCCGTGTGGAAATGCTGCACACCGTAGAGAAGTATCTTGACGAGACTAACAAAGGCTTCATTTCTCTTGAAGAGGTCAATGCGGAGTTCTGCCGTGGTTATGTGAAGTTCTTGCGTACCTTCCCAAACTCCCATATCAAGTATGGCGAGCCAAGACCTATCAGCGAGAATACGGCAAGCAGATACCTCGGAATGTTCTCAACTGTTCTCAACAACGCTGTGCGACAAGGCATTATCCGCAACAACCCTATGAAGGAACTTGATGCACGTGAGCGCATCCAACCCAAGGACGGCAAGAAAGAGTATCTGACCATTGAGGAACTTCGTACCCTCATGGCTACGGACAGTTACCGCCCAGAGGTCAAGGAGGCTTTCATCTTCGCCTGTTTTACAGGATTGCGATTAAGCGACATGTACCGTCTTGCTCCGATGCACATCTTCAAGACCGCTGACGGAAAGGGAGAATACATAGACATGGAAATGCAAAAGACGGAGAAGCCAGTTATAATACCTCTCTCGGAAGAGGCTAAGCGGTGGTTGCCAAAGCCAAGAGGTAATGATATTCCTTTCTTTGACATTCCAACCACACAGACCGTTATAGGCAGGGCTCTCCGCAAATGGGCGGAAGCGGCAGGGATAGAGAAGCATATCTCATTCCATTGCTCACGGCACACGTTCGGAACGATGATGCTCACGCTCGGTGCAGACCTTTTTACCACAAGCAAGCTGATGGGACATTCCAACATTCAGACCACGGAAATCTATGCTAAAATCGTGGATAAGAAGAAGGAGGAAGCCATCAACCTCATTGACGGTATGTTCACATAAATCATTGACAACGAAAATATATAGAGACATGACAATAACTATCAGACAAAAGGCACTTGCCAACGACAACATAAGCTTGTATCTTGACATCTACGATGGTGGCAAGCGCAAGTTTGAATTTCTTTCCCTCTATTTGTTGCCGGAGGTTGATGCAGAGACCAAAGCAAGAAACGAAGAAACATTGCAACGTGCTCACCAGATAAGGGCAGAGCGTATTCTTCATCCAGAAACCATCCCAGAGGTAGGTCACTTGATGATTGTGAAGGAAATCCCCAATGACGAGTCTCCCGAAGTCTTGGACTGGATCCAGACTTACATCGACTGGATGAGCGACAACACAGACTATTCCAAGGCTATTGTTGACCAATCAAAGTATCTGAAATACCTAATGGGCGAGTTCCTTGCCAACAAGCGCAGACCTCACATCACTCTGAGGAAGTTCGACAAGGAATGGTTCAAGGCTTTCTTCCTTTGGTTGAAGAACGACTATGTACCACAGAAGTATGTACGAGTTGAAGCCAAGCCTTTGTGTGAAGGTTCCCTTCACAATGTTCAACAGCGCATAGTGGCGGTGTTCAACAAGGCTGTCAAGTTCGGTAAGTTGAAGGCTAACCCTTTCTACCAGTTGGAGAAGTCAGACTGTTTCCCAAAGCCAAAGACATCACATAAGCAGTATCTCACTCCCGATGAACTGAAAAGGTTCATGGTTTCAGATGAGAGAAGTCCAGGAGTTGCAGAAGCACAGAGAGCTTTCGGTTTCGCCTGTCTGACAGGACTTCGTATCAGCGACATCAAGGCTCTGCGATGGAGTGACATCAAGAGAAATGAGGAAACGAACACGCTTGTAATCGTCCAAAAGAAAACAAAGGCTATCAATGCCGTACCAATCGGCAATACCGCCTTGTCATGGATGCCACCCAAAGGCGATGATGATTTTGTGTTTCACCTTCCTGCTAAGGCTAATGTGGATGCAGCCCTTAAAAGGATAGCCCAAAAGGTGGGCATAGAGAAGAAAATCTCTTTTCACTGCTCCAGACATACATTCGGAATTTTGGTACAGGCGGTTACCGGCAACATTGAGACTACCAAGAAGCTGATGGGACACAAGTCGCTCAAATCCACCGCCATCTATGCAGATGTGCTGACGAATGAAAAGGTCAAGGCTGTTGACAACACGAAGAAAGCCTTTCGAGGTCGCAAACAGCGTGAGGAGAACAAGCAAATACCGAGGACTAAGCGGACAGCAGCCACCAACACTCATCCACGCAAAACTACATTTACACAGGATAACAAGTAAACAGAACTTTTCAGGATAACAACCAGTTAATTTCACTTTTGTAGTCCCCATTTTTCGGGCAGGGATTTCTCTCTGTCTTGGGGGACTACACTTTCAAAACAAGCAGTACGACGAATTACAAACAATTAAATTACAGGATAATGAACAAAACTATCGACACCGAGACTCTTCTTTTGAAGGTAGAGTCACATGAGCACCGCATTGGGATAATGGAGAACCTTCTCCGTGATGCCAAGCAAGTATTGACACTGGAGGAAGCTGCCTTATTCATGGGTATATCAAAGAGCAGTCTCTACAAGATGACACACAAGCATGAACTTCCGTTCTTCCGTCCCAACGGCAAGATTATATACTTTGAGAAGTCCGAACTCTTGAACTGGATGCGCCAGAACCGCAGTATGTCCGAGGCTGAGACCAAGGCTGCAGCGACCAGGCACATGAGTGAACTTTGTAAATAGACATTGCGATGATGAAGGACGATATTTCCCATGAGGAGTACAGAAGCAAGTTGGCAAATGTCGCTGACCTTGCCGTGAGCTACATCAATACTGGCAACGGCTACTTTCGGATGCGTGATGCTTTCAACGGACTTGCCGAGCAATGCGGAGCCAACAAGGGCATTAATGATGAAGCAACTGTCGGCAGAAGAAAACTTCTTGCCCAGTCTGTTTGCATTGAGTGCATTTCACGATTAAGCAGCCATTCTAATGACAGGTTGCAAGGCGAGCTCTATGTTATAGCAGAGGACATTTCCCCAAGGCGAGGACGGCACAGATGATTTTCTCTTTACTGAGAAAAACAGTCTTGCCATTTATGGTTATAATATTCAAAATTTACAGAAGATGGATAAACAAAAGATACATTACTGCTTCACGCTGTCCGATGTACAGATGGAGTATCTTCGCTGCAAGAAGTACAAGATTGACCGCATGGAATGCTTCATGTCTCTTGCCTCTCTTGCTGAACGTGAAACAACACTTGTTTCTATCAGCAAGACCCAACAAGTGGAAATCTTGTGTGGGCAATGTCTGGTTGACAATACCCAACTTGCCAAACTCTGGGATAAAGACCGCAAGACCGTACCCAAACTTTTACAGGCTATGGAGGCTGTGGGTATTTCCTCTTCACAAAAAGTTGGAGACAACCGCATCATTACCCTGCATTCCCTCTCTGGTTGGTATGTGGACGGAAGATTTGTCAAGAACGGCTTTTCATTGAAGCGCAATGCGGATGGCTCTGCAATCATCCACACGGAAGTTCCACAAGCAAGAGTAATTGTTACGACAACGGAAGATGATACAAAGTCGGACAAGGAAGATGGGCATTCTGCCAATGGAATATCCGATACTGACAACAAGGGCAATTCTTCTACAGCAGATATTTCTTCTTCCCTAAATTCGACTTCTTCTAATGACAACAGAAGCGTGGGTAAGGTCGGAACGAATGGTAATCTTTCCGATGCTGTTACAGGTGGAAATTCCCCACAACAAAATTACTCCAGACAGTCTGTTGGCAATCCTTCTTCCATGCAAGAAGCAGATGCCAAACAGAATGAGGGAGAACACAACACATATCCACAGCATCTGGCAGGAGGACAAACACAACAGTCTAACGGTTCTAATGCCAATGGTTACAAGGCTAACGACTCCCATAACGGCAATCAATAGGCATACAGAGGCTAATGAACCACCATACAGAGAAATCATCCCAAAGGACGATTGACCGCCATAGGCTACCGCCAAACTGTTATACGTTTAAGCAGCCTTGGGGACGGACGCTGTTAAAAGTGCCGTCATTTTATAGGTACTTTTCGAGAAATCCTTTTGTAATACAGAAGCCGTGTCCGTCTTTCTGTATTCCTAAAAGTTTCTCGGACTACTCGCAGGCTCGCAGTCGTGACCACCGTTGTAAGATGCTTGTAATCATCCCCTTTTAATCATAGACAAGGACAAATGAGAAAGAAGAAAATCATAAGGAAACCGCCTACGGAAGTCCACACCTACCGATGTACGAAAGAAGAGTTGAAGCAGCTCCAGACGCTTGCCAAGGAGTGTGGAATAAGTTTGAGCCGATATGTCGTTGAGACAGGCTTGAAGCACCGTCCACGCATGAGGCTCACCAAGGAAGAGGTGTACGCTCTAAACTCTCTCGCCATCGCAAGGACGGATTTGATAAAAATCAGCAACGTGCTATCCAAGAAAACGGCTGAGGAAAAGGCTCGGTTCTTCAAGAATGAGAAGTTCATGCGTTGGTGGATTGATGCCGTTGCAGGACTTATCCAACATTGGTATAGCATTGAAGAGAATATCGCAACAAACGTACAGACTAAATCAAAGGAACAATCATGATTATGCTCGCAAAGGTAGTATCGTATGGAGGCAATTCCGTAAGGTACGCATTGGAAAAGGAGAATGCAAAAACGGTCAAGGTGAACAATATGCCCGATGGTCTTGACCCTACCGCCATCTGGTACATGATGAAGCATCATTGCCAGTATCATCAGGCAGAAAGAACTGTTGGCAGAAAGTTGGAAAGGTTCATGACCACTTTTGTACTTTCCCCATCAAAGGAAGAGTCTGCAAACTTCACTATGGAAGATTGGGCGAACCTTCAAGACGAAGCCTTGGAAGTTTTGGATTCAGTTGGACTTACGCCCAACGGTTTCTCCAATGAGATAAAGACCAATTTCACCAATTCAATGAATGTGGGTGGACTGCACTCTGATTCCAAGTCGGGAACACTGCACCTTCACATTGACTGCTGCCGTGTGGATATGGAGGGTAACACCAACGATGTGCATGATATTCATCTTCGGGCAATGAAGGCTGCGGAAATCATCAATATGCGTCATGGGTGGGAACAACCGCAGGAAATTCGGAATATGCGGAAAGTGGAGCTTGCGGAGGATTGCGAAAACCCCCTCAAAGATATGCAACAGTTCAACATCGACAGATACTTCAATCTGTTGCGCATGAAAGGCTATGAGGTAAAGCCACGCTACGACAAACAACGGAAACTTGTCGGTTACACAGTCGGCAAGAATGCTTCCGTGTTCAAGGCTTCTGAGATTGGCAGGAAGTACATGGCGTCAAAGATTGAAGACACCTGGAATAAACTGCACCCACAACCTACACAAGTCAAGACAAAGCCTGTTTCTCCATCCGTTGTTCCTGCGCCTCGCCCAGTTCGTCCTGTCGTTCTGACTCAAACAGCATCACAACCAAAGGCGCAACCTCAAATTACACAAACGGCATTCACAATCAACATTGGCGATGAAGTCAAAAAGGTGTGGATTCCGAACTCTGTCAAAGATGTCTTTACTAATGAGGTTCAGATTCCAGAGGATAATGATATAGCGACAACAGAGAATGTTGCTCATGTAGCGATGCTGTTGTTTGCAGGGTATATTGACGCAGCCACTTCCATGTCTGAGTCATGTGGTGGTGGCGGTTCTGCTCCTTCTTCTGGTTGGGGTAAGAAGGATGATGAAGATGACTGGAAGTTTGCCCACCGTTGCGCACAGATGGCACATTCCATATGCAAGCCTAAACCACGCAGCAGAAGTTTCCACCGATAAATCAATGACAATATGGCAATCAGAAAAAGCAAGATAAACATAGACACAGAAGAAAGATCCGATTTCGACAACATGATGAATGATGTCGAAAACGAGGTTGAGGAACAGCAAGCCGAGGATGGACTTGTAAACCGTGTTCCTGAGTTGAAGCAGTTGAGTGAGGACATTGATAAGGCAACCAACACCTTCATCAATGCCGCACTTGAACTGGAGTCTGCCATTCAGCAGTATCAGCGTGCAGAAGCCAAATTAGGTGGTGCTGTGACTACTATCAGCAAAAAGGTTGATACCATCAATCAGCACATAGACAAAGTTTTGGAAAATGCTCCCACGAAATTAAAGGTGTCTGTAAATGTCAATGATGCTGACTGGCAGAAGATTCAAGAACTGTTTGCTAAAGAACGCCAATGGATGACCGCACAGATGCAGACGCATATCCGAGAGGTTAATTACATGTTTGCCGATGAACGGAAGAAAGTCCGTGAACGATACAAGGAATATGATGGTTGCTACCTTGGTCACTATGCCCAGTGGTTCTTTTGGTTCTTCTTCACGATTGGAATCTTTGTGGTTGCAGGAGGTGGAATGATGATTGCGAAGAACTTTGGGAAATAATAAACCGACTGACCTTAAGGCTATTGCTTATGGTCAGTCGGGAGCCCACGACTTAGGCAAATAAAGGTAGTGATTGTAGTTCCGTCTTTCTTTCAAAACAACTCATAACAATGTCGTATTCAGTCTCGGACAACATACCTGCTGTATATAATTTATTTGCCGCTTTTTCAAGGTCGATTCTCATAAGAAGATCTTTATTGATACTCCTTTTTGCATCATAGAAGACAAGCGATTTCATAAATCTTTGAACAATTTCACTGTTCAATATTTTTAATACGCAATTAGCTGTATCTTCGTTATCAAAGCCAAGAAGATAGCAAGTGTCATCTAACATGACGCATTTATTGTCCATGGGCTTTACCAATGAAAAGCGGGTACTTTTATATAGTCCTGCAATTGCTATCTTATATTGCTGAAATGAGTATGAGCCTATTCCAAAAATGCAAAATTTTGGTCTTTTCCTATAAATTACACTTCCTCGTTTGTCAAACCATGCAGAATGATTCACCAAATAACTATATGTTTGAGGTTGTTTTATCTTAATACGGCTTGTATCATCCGAAGTACTTTTTTGGGTAACTATAACGTATTTGCGAAATGAAGTCACTTCTTCACCCTTTAAGTCGGAGCTTTTTAATATAGGATAGACCAAGTCTGGTTCTATATCAACCTCCTCTTTCAAATTGTTGTAGAATTTACCATCTTTCTTCTCGAGTTCCATGACTTTAGAGCAATCATGTTTTAGACCTGACCACCATGTTAGTTGGCATTCTCCATCTATATCAGAGTAGCTCATATAGTCATCAACATTTGCAACAAAACATTCTTTTACCCAACCATATGAAAAAGGAGGGTTAAGAGTATATAAGTCAGTTGCAGAACATTGTTTTGCATTTCCTCTTCCAAGTTTTGCTACAAATAAGCAAGCAGCCACAGAAACATTAAACTCTTTTTTGGCATCAATATTGTATTGAGTCATATTATCAATATTGTATTTGCCGTTTTTTTGCTCATATACAATATTTTTAGCAACAGAGTTTTTAATCAAGAAAGCCAAGCAAGCATTCTGACTATGAAAACTATCTAAAAGTTGATAAGTTATATATTCTGCAATGTCAAAGTTTGCTTTGCCAGTTATAGCCTCTAATCCTTTGACGTTCTTGAAATTTGATTTCTTCGGTAGGTTCTCGCTATTGATTTCACTAAGTTTGCTGTTTGTCACCCATGGCGGATTACCAACGACAAGAACATTCTTATTGTTATCAATTTGCAAAGAATCAAAGTTAAAGCCAAATATACTCTGATGAATAAGATGAATGCGACTATTTATCACACCTGGATTTTTTAGAGCATATTCTAAAAATCTAAATTTTAATTCATTAAGATATGGCTTGTAAATTTCAATTCCATAAATATCTTTCGCTGTATCACCAAATACAATTACTGAAGCTAAAATGAAATTACCGATACCACATGTTGGCTCTATTATAACTTCAGGAGTGATACCTTGATTCTTGATTAACAGACAAACTCTGCAAGCTAATTCAAAGTTGGTTTGCCAATCTCCATATTCAACCCTCTTTTCTTGCTCAATTTTTTTAGAGACAGAATAATCCTCCGTGTCAAAAAAATCGACAATTCCACAGACTGATTCTGCCTCTTTATTGGCTTGTTCTAATGGCTTGCCCTTTAGTGAATTTAGAAAATTATTAAGACTCTGATTCATATTTAATTATAGATGTTATACCATTTACTTCTTCAGAAAGGTTCACAATGCGACCATACTGCAATCTCCATTGAAGAGCATTTGAAATAGTAAGATAGCCTATCAATGGTGGGTTATTTAATAAATCTTTTGCAATGTTTATCAATGTGACTTCATCGGCAGGAATATTGCGTTCTACTAAGAATGCAAAAATATCGTCTTGGTTACCATCCCTTTCTATTATATCACAAATACCTTTAGTTGTCTGGAAATCTGCAGTTCTTGACTTGTCAATAAATGAGCAAGACACAAACTCCAAACGACCAGTCTTACTTTTCGTATCATCATGCTTTTTATAGACAAAGACTATCAAGTTGTAGCCTAGTCCATAGATTTTCTGTTTACTATCTTTGTAAGGGCAACTTGATTGTGGCTGTCTAATAGAAGTTACCTTTATATCACAATTGACAGATGGTAAATCAAGTCCTACTGCAGAACTTCCAACTGTCATGTCGAATCTTTCTTCAAGATAATGTTGAAACGCATGTTCTACAAATGTACCAACGGCTTTACCATCGGTAACTCCAAATAGTTCCTTACGATTTTGTTCACTTTCTATCTTGCAGAATTCTTTTGCAGATGAAATTAGTGAGTTTATATCTAATTTTTGTTTCATATTATTTCATTTTATTTTAGATTTTCACTGGTTTGACTTAACCGATTGAAGAATAAACTTTTAGCGAATTATTTGAGAAGTAGTGGTAACGAGTTAGCAATCGTGCGAATTTCTGCGATTTGCGATGCTATGCTGTCAAATAACTCTTTCGGCGACAAAGATATAATAATTCTATGAAAGAGCAATAAGCATAACACTAATTTCATTGCTCCAAACCATCGGGAGTTGTCCTTATCAATCTTTGCCCCTTTAACTTGAATTCGGACAGATATTCATTTGAAGCGATTAATTGCTGCAATATCTCTTTTTTCATTGTTCACCTATGTTGTTTTTACGTAACAGACGTTTGGCAATGTATGAAATGGCACAAGATAGAACCCTCAACTTTACAATCGTGTCGAAATAGGATTTCAAGACGTGTCGCATACGTCCTCCGCTTGCCTGTCCTCGATTGCACCAACGGCGGACATAGGTGTAACTGTCGCTGAACATGCCGCTGTGAAACATACAACTGTGTTTGTTTTGCCGGGCATCCTTTATTATTGCAAGAACTTCTTCCTCTCTGCCATGATGGATAAGTGCCATAAGGTAAAGCAGTCTGTCGGGGTCATGATCCATTTTGGTCTCGTCAGGGAAAAACTTGTCAGCATCGGGATTGGTTGTTAAAAATATTAATATTTCGGCTGTTGCTGCATGAAATACCGCTTCAAACATATCTGCAAGTTTACTGTCATCTGTCGTTTCTGCAATCTTGTAGGAAGCCAACACTTGTCCGGACAAAGAATATGCACCTGTGCCACGCAGGCTTAAAGGCTCATTCTTATTCTCGGTTGCGTTCCAAATATCCCACCACAACTCATCGGCATACATCGGTTTGACGGTCAACCGGGCTTCTTCGGTCAGGAAATACAGACAGAAAAAATATCCTGCTTCCACCTTGAAGTTGATGTAGGAGCTTTGACGAAAACCAAATTTACGGCTCTCGTTACGCCTTGCATCAGCTATCTTTTTGTTGTATTCCTTACTGTTCATCGCTTGTCTCCTTTGCTCCATTTTTTATAATCCAGCGTTTGGTAATGTATGAAATGGCACAAGATAGAATAGGAGCGCAGATTAACCAAAGTAACATTATAATTCCGACCAACTCGTTATTGGTAATGTAGTGCCCTTCGTCAGGAGGTATATTTGCAGGACGTTCGCCATTATCATTCCAATCCCATACAGAGCCGAACAGCACAATGGCAAGCAATACTGTTGTATTCAGAAATAGAAACCCTCCCAATTTCCACCATTGGCTGCCTTTGTATAGTTTCCATGTCATAGCACCACCTACAAGAAACAGACAGCAAAAGACGAAGGCAATGAAATTGAACCACAATAAATGGTTTATCCACAATATAAATATGCAGATACTCGTGCATACCAGCACGATTGCTTCAAACTTCCAAAATCGTTTATCGGTCAGTTTCATAGCTTTTAAGGTCTTTCGGATTAAACTTCATTATCATTATTGACGAGATTACCACCACAAGCAATGCTCCTACTCCGGCATACAAAGAAGCTACAGCCATAGTTTCAAGGTCGCTGGATCTGTTATGAAACCATAGGATGCCAAACATCTGATTTGCCCATATCGTTGAAAACAGAAGATTAGAACAGCCTACGAATAGCGACACAACGTTGTGGGACAACTTAAATATCGTATATCCGAATATAATCTGAAGTATCGGCAGGATTAAGCATATACCTCCTCCCCATTCATAAAATGCCGAACTATATACAATTTGAAGATATGTAGCAACGCATACTAATAACAGTTTGGCAATAGATTTACGTTCACCGCGATTCTCTCTTATCAAAATTGCCAGACTTATCAACAAAGCTAATGACAAATCAAATAACAGCCTATCTTGCATACTGATTTCATCTTCATTGGCTTTAGGAACTGCATAGAGCATTATTATTGCTTCTATCAGAAACAATGATATTAGCTTCCACTGTTTCATATTTTCTCAATGATTAAATCTATTGAACCGTCTTCAAGTGCATTATATTCGTCCAAATGTATATGTGTGCCACATGGCACATCTACCTGTGCTAAATTGAGCAGATGATTTACCATCGAAATAAGCCCTTCTCGATTTGCAGAAATAACAACTTTGTTATTTTCGCTTGCGACTTTTATCATATAACCGTCACCCCAGCAAAGCTGAAGCCCTGTGTTTTTATTGTATTCTGGTATATCTATTTTCATCTATACTTCTAATTTTTATACGGTTTCTTTCTGAAATCTACCCACAAAGGTACAAAAAAGTACCGATTCATCAGTCATTTGTGGACGGTACTTTTTTGTACCTCAATGCAATAAGCCGATTACAGTTTCATTCCTCTGCTTTTCCTTTGCGGTTGTATAGGTCGGCGAATATTCTGCCTTAGCTTGTCGAACTGTTCCTTGAACCACTCGGCAATGGGCTTTCGGTCAACGGCAAGAACCAGTCTCGTCCCGTCCGTGGGGTCTTTCACGACTTGAAACCCAGCCTTTTCGGTCGTGAATTTCCGTCCGTGTTCCTCCGAGTAGAGTTCCCCTGCATACTCCAACGGCTTTCCCTTGACGAG
>ENA-OPRW01000576-OPRW01000576.1-human-gut-metagenome-genome-assembly--contig:-NODE-576-length-35088-cov-5.356635_pt1 | contig 35088 bp, 24 predicted proteins | sample MGYA00241898_ERZ501890 | MGnify/ENA primary metagenome ERZ501890 (study PRJEB25962, sample SAMEA2042216) | human gut metagenome | biome: human gut; feature: human-associated habitat; material: faeces... | reverse complement strand
TGGGCACCTTGGTATACCTTGCATAAACTTTATTCCGGTCTGATAGACCAATACTTATATGCAGATAATCAGCAGGCTTTGAGTGTGGTGACCAAAATGGGCGACTGGGCTTATAACAAACTGAAACCGCTTAGTGAAGAGACACGCCGGTTAATGATACGTAATGAGTTCGGGGGAATCAACGAATCATTTTATAATTTATATGCCATCACAGGCGACGAGCGTTATCGTTGGTTGGCGGAATATTTCTATCATAATGACGTGATCGACCCACTGAAAGAACTTCGGGATGATTTGGGAACCAAACATACAAATACATTTATCCCGAAAGTAATTGCAGAAGCTCGCAACTATGAATTGACACAGAATGAGACGAGTAAAAAACTTTCAGAGTTTTTCTGGCATACCATGATTGACCATCACACCTTTGCTCCGGGATGCAGCAGTGATAAAGAGCATTTTTTCGACCCGAAGAAATGCTCTAAACACTTGACTGGTTATACCGGTGAAACATGTTGCACCTACAATATGTTGAAACTTAGTCGCCATCTTTTCTGCTGGACCGGTGATTCTTCTATTGCCGATTACTACGAGAGAGCATTATACAATCATATCCTTGGACAGCAAGACCCGGAAACAGGGATGGTAACTTATTTCCTTCCGTTACTTTCCGGCTCTCATAAACTGTATAGCACCAAAGAAAATTCTTTCTGGTGTTGTGTAGGCAGTGGATTTGAGAATCATGCCAAATATGGAGAAGCCATCTATTACCATAATGATAAAGGCATCTATGTGAATCTGTTTATTCCTTCCCAAGTGACTTGGAAAGAAAAAGGACTGACGCTTCTTCAGGAAACCGATTTTCCGAAGGAAGAGACTACTCGGCTCACTCTTCGTGCAGAAAAGCCAAGGCATACTACTATTTATTTGAGATATCCCTCATGGAGTAAAAATGTGAAGGTACTTGTGAATGGTAAAAAGGTGTCAGTGAAACAGAAACCGGGTTCTTATATCGCTATTACCCGTGAATGGAAAGATGGTGACCGTATTGCGGCCACTTATCCCATGCAGATCGAACTGGAAGCTACTCCCGATAATCCGAATAAAGTAGCTTTGCTGTATGGACCGTTAGTACTTGCCGGAGAACGGGGAACGGAAGGAATGCAGGCACCTGCTCCCTTCTCTGATCCTGCTCTTTACAACGATTATTATACTTATAATTTTCATGTTCCTGCCGATCTGCGTACATCATTGAAAATAGACGTGAAACACCCCAAACGAACATTGCACCGTGTGGGAAAAGACTTGAAATTTACTACGGAGCAAGGAGATGTGATCCGTCCGCTTTATGATTTGCATCACCAGCGTTATGTAGTGTATTGGGATTTACAAGATTGATTTAATTTAATGAACAGGCACGAATAAATTATTCGGGTGCATTGAGTAAATACTTCCGCCTCTTCGTATTTGTCTATTAGCATCAGCAAATACGGAGAGGCGACTTTTTAGATAAGGAACCGCTCTCTTTTGGAGATTTTTGTGTATGTTTGTCACATGTTTAATATGATAAAGCCCGTTGGCAGGTGAAAAGCACGATTAAATATTTGGTTCTTATAATAATGTGTTGGGTTTGCGGGGAAAACTTGCAGGCACAACCCTATATGTTTCGTAATGTTGTTATGTCCGACGGCCTTTCCGGTTTGTTGGTGAATGCTATTTATAAAGACTCGGAAGGTTTCATCTGGTTGGGGACAGACAACGGCCTCGACCGTTTTGACGGTGTGAAGGTGAAGCATTTCGAATTCCGCGGAGTAGATTTGGGAAGAAAGAAACGGGTGAACTGTATTACAGAAACCGATAACAAGCAACTATGGATCGGAAATGGAATCGGACTCTGGCGGCTGAATCGCTCCGGTAGTGAATTGCAGAGAATCGTTCCCGAGAAGATCGACTGTGCCGTCAATGCTTTGTTGGCAGATGGAGATGTACTTTATATAGGTACGGAGAGAGGACTGTTTATTCAGAAAGACGGTCAGTTGCTTCAGGTACAGACCGATAAAAATATGCTGGCAGCCTGTAACCGGATCATGGACCTCTGCCTGAATGAAGATAAGAGTGTCCTTTGGTTGGCAACAGTGCAAGGGTTATTTTCTTATTCGCTGAAAGATGGTCAGATCAATTCCTGGCATTTCAGAGAGAATGTTCCCGAAGCCGATTATTTCCGTTGTCTGACCCGCATAGGTGAAACGCTGTATCTGGGTACAATGAGTCAGGGAGTCGTCTGTTTCGATATCCCGAAACAGACATTTGCCCATACGGTTTCTTTGGGATGTGATGTGATATCTGATATTTCCGGTGATGGAAAGGAGACGGTGTACATCGCTACAGATGGAAATGGGGTTCATTTCCTTTCTCACAAAGACCGGAAAGTGGTTCGCCGCTTTTTCCATGATGTGAATGATAAAGAAGGGATTCGCAGTAATTCTATCTACTCACTACTGGTGGATGACAGGGGTGCAGTCTGGGTAGGACATTTCCAAGCCGGATTGGATTATTCACTGTATCAAAACGGACTGTTCCGTACGTACGCTTATCTTCCTCAGTTTAACTCTGCCAATTTATCAATTCGTTCGTTCGTAAACCGGGGACCGGAGAAAGTGATTGGTTCGCGTGACGGATTGTTCTATATTAACGAAGCTACCGGCATAGTGAAAAGTTTCGTGAAACCGGTTCTTACGTCCGATCTGATCCTTACCATTTGCTTCTATGAAGGTGAATATTATATCGGTACGTATGGCGGTGGTATGATGGTATTAAATCCGCAGACGTTATCTCTCAAATACTTTACACAAGGTGATACGGAACTCTTCCAGAAAGGACATATCTTCTGTGTAAAACCGGATAACAGGGGAAATCTTTGGATTGGCACCTCGCAGGGACTATTCTGTTACAACGGGCAGACAAAGCAAATCAAAAACTTCACCAGCACCAACTCTCAGTTGCCCGAAGGAAATGTGTATGAAGTAAGTTTTGACTCTACCGGAAAAGGATGGATTGCTACAGAAACCGGTATGTGCATCTATGATCCGGCCTCACAAAGCCTTCGTTCCAATGTGTTTCCGGAAGGATTTGTACACAAAGATAAAGTACGTACTATTTATGAAGATGCAGAACATAACCTTTACTTTATCCGTGAGAAAGGCAGCCTGTTTACTTCTACCTTAACGATGGACCATTTCTGCAATCAATCAGTACTTTCTACGCTTCCCGATAACTCGCTGATGTCAATAACAGAAGATAATCAAGGCTGGCTGTGGGTAGGCTGCAACGATGGATTGTTGCGTATTAAGGAAGAAGGAGAAGAGTATGACTCCTTCACCTTCAATGACGGAGTGCCGGGACCGACTTTCACTAACGGAGCGGCTTATAAAGATGAAAGAGGACTGTTGTGGTTTGGCAATACCAAGGGGCTGATCTATGTAGATCCGAAACAGGTAGATGAGGTACGTGGAAAGGTCCGTCCGATTGTCTTTACGGATATTCTGGCTAATGGAGTTTCTATCAATAAATCGTCTTTGAAGTATAATCAGAACAATCTTACTTTCTGTTTTACCGATTTTGCGTATGGATTACCTTCTGCCTTGTTATATGAGTATAAACTGGAGGGAGCGGACAGTGACTGGAAGTTGCTGACAGCACAGAGTGAAGTATCGTATTATGGGCTTTCTTCCGGGACATACACATTCTGTGTACGTATTCCGGGCAATGAACAATCAATGGCCATTTATAAGGTGACTGTGCAGCCGATGATTCCTTGGTGGGGATGGGTGATTCTCGCTATATCGATTATTCTGATCGTTGTTCTGGTGAGATATTATGTGCGGAAATCTGCTCCATTGGTCACGGAAGTACACGAGATCTCATCCGAAGAAGAAGAGGAAGAAGAAAAGACGGCGGAACCACATCCTGCAGAAGAAAAATATAAGGCCAACCGTATGAGCGAAGCCGAATGTAAAGAACTTCATGACAGGCTTGTTGCTTATGTGGAGAAAGAAAAACCTTATATTAATCCCGACTTGAAAATGGGAGAACTTGCCGCCGCATTGCATACTTCTTCCCATTCCTTGTCCTATCTGCTCAATCAATATCTTAATCAGTCATACTATGACTTTATAAATGAGTATCGGGTTGCCCAGTTCAAGAAAATGGTAGAGGATAGTGATTACTCCCGTTATACATTGACTGCATTGGCAGAACTATGCGGCTTCAGTTCACGTGCTTCTTTCTTCCGTTCATTCAAGAAAAGTACCGGAGTTACTCCGAACGAGTATATTCGCAGTATCGGAGGAACGGCTAAAGATGAATAGTAAATGTGCTCCCTTCATTAAGATATTATGCAGGTAAGATTAATGTATTCGGTCAGTAACAAGAGATCGTTTCACGTATGTGATTCCATCGGTTCATGTACGTGATTCATTGGGCTTACGTACATGAGCTGAACGGTTCACGTACGTGAAATGAATACATGAAAGCACCTGAATATATTAGTCAAGCCTTGTTTGTATGTTAAGCTTCCCAGCCTTTGTCTTAATACATGCAGCTTACATAGAACAATATTGGGCGTAAACAACGTACATTCATGGCAAAAATGGTGTTTTTAACATTGGTAGACGTTACCCTTGAATAGTCTGTCTAACACCTGATAATCAATTGAATAAATAGATCGCTTGTCAAAAACAGGTGATAATAGAAATCAAGAACTATTCTATTATCACCTTATTATCACCATCTATTATCACCCTTACTGCTTTAATTATAAGACACTTGTCCTGCCAAGGTGATAAGTGACAATAACCAAAGGCTTTTTATTTCCCAGGTTACTTTGCTCAAATTGATGAGATGTGAACCATCGGTCTGCTTATTATGCCCAAACGGAGTCTCATTTTATAAAGTGAGACTCCGTTTAAAAAGTGTGTAAGTGATTGTAATTCATTTGCTTAAATAAAATAAAGTCTACCTAGATGCGTTGAGATTCATCTCCCTTGTTTTTTGAAATCATTCTCCGGAATTGCCTTTATATTTGCATCGTGTTCAAAACCGAAAAAGATAGTATTATGGAGACAACAGCTTACACTTCCGACAACATTATCACCCGTTCTTACGAGGAATATCATCAGGTAATCTTAAACTATATTACCTATCGGATTGCTCACCGTTATGAAGCGGAGGATTTAACTCAAGATGTATTTGTGCGTCTGATGGATTACAAACAGATGCTCCGTCCGGATACAGTAAAATACTTCCTTTTTACGATCGCACGCAATTTAGTGACCGACTATATCCGTCGTTATTATAAAAAGCAGGAGATAGATAGTTACCTCTATGATTTTACTGTCACTTCTTCCAATGATACTGAAGAGAAAATCATTGCTGATGATTTGATGGCGATGGAACGGACACGGTTGGCAGCCATGCCCGAACAGCGACGGCTGATCTATACGTTAAATCGTTTTGAGGATAAATCTTCTCCGGAGATAGCCTCCGAATTAGAATTGAGTTGCCGTACAGTGGAAAACCATCTTTTTCTCGGACGCCGTGATATGCGTGACTTCTTCCGAAACTGTATATAAAATTATTCATATAATAAACAACCTTTGGTGCTTATGGAAAAGGAATCAATACTGAGTGAGAGGTATCTTTATGCCTCAACAAATTTTAGAGAACAAGAATTTAATACTATTTTTAAACCTCAAATTTAATGTTATGAAACGAAGAGGATTAATTTTTAATTCGCAACCTAATAAGGCGGTCATAGTTGCTTTAGGACTGATGTTGATGCTGTGTCCGGCTTCCCGGACATGGGCTTATGCAAATGTTAATGATAGCAGGACTATAGCACAGTCTCAAAAACAAGTCAAAGGTCAGGTTGTAGATGCGACGGGAGAACCTGTTATTGGTGCAAGTATACTCGAGAAGGGAACTACGAATGGAGTAATTTCTGATATTGATGGGAATTTCTCTTTAAATGTAAGTTCTCCGAATGCTGTGATTGTTATTTCGTATATTGGTTTTAAATCAATGGAACTTTCGGCTTCCGATCCTAAATTGCGGAAGATTATAATGAAAGAAGACACTGAAGTACTGGACGAAGTGGTGGTTGTAGGATATGGTACTCAGAGAAAGGAATCTTTAACAGGTGCTGTAACTGTTGTAGGAGCCAAACAACTGGAAAATAAAGGTACGATGTCAAGCCCGTTGCAGGCAATGCAGGGCACTGTGCCCGGAGTACTTATCACTCGTAATTCCGGAGCTCCTGGAGATGAGAGTTGGGGTATGAAACTTCGTGGAGCGTCTTCATCCAACTCTACTGATCCACTCATTATTGTAGATGGTGTGGAATATAGTGACGGTATCAACGGTATGCGCAATTTGAATCCGGATGACATTGAATCTATCAACTTCCTGAAAGATGCTTCGGCTGCTATATATGGATCGAAAGCAGCGGGAGGTGTTGTATTGATTACAACGAAGAAGGCAAAAGCGGGTAAAACTGTTGTCCAGTATAATGGTTCTTTTACTGGAAAAGTGGTAGGGCTTCAACCGGAATTGATGTCGTTGGATCAATGGGCGGATGCAGTGATTACTGCTCAGACTAATGATGGCTATTCTGATTCAAACTGGATTCGCTATGCCAGACTAGCCAAATTGTATAAGAACCAGTACATTGATTTGAGTCATAGTGCACACCCGATTCCCGAAGGATTCAAGGATGTGGAAGACTTTGTCTTTATGGATAATGACTGGCAGGATATTTTATGGGGAAATTCATGGTCTACACAACATGACCTCAGTGTCTCGGGAGGTACAGAGAAAAACTTGTTTCGTTTGTCACTGGGATATATGTATGACAACAGTACCTTGAAATGGGGAAATAATAACAATCAACGTTACAATATGCGTTTGAACAACCAATTTAAGCTATCGGATGCTGTGATGTTGACATCTAGTATCGGTTATAACCGTCAGGATCAAGTATCTCCCAGTATGATAGGGAAAGTTCTTTCCCAGTCTTCCCCACAACCGGGTTTACCTGCTTCTACTATCGACGGACGTCCCTATGGATGGGGAACGTGGCGTGCATTGAACTGGTGGGCTGAGGAAGGTGGAGACAATAAACTGAAGGTTTCGGCTATCAATATCAGCGAATCGTTGAACTGGAAGATATATTCGGATCTGGATGCCGTTGTCAATGTGGGCTATAACACTTCAACCGCTACACGTGAGAAAGTAGAGAAATCTATTGATTGGTATAATTATGCAGGCACTAAATTGTTGGCGACAGAACCTACTCAGGAAAAGAGTAAATACTCTGATTCTTTTTCAAGAACAGACTACTATATGGTTTCCGGTTACCTGAATTGGCACAAAACATTGGCGGAAGTACATAATCTGAGTGCAATGGCTGGTACACAGTATAATTACACACAGTATAAATATACTTTTGTATCTGTAAAAGATATCAATCCGTCTTTAGAGATACCAAATGGTGCCGGAGAAGTTCTGATAAAAGATGGAGACAGTAAGCCTGCAAAATGGCATGAGGCAATGATGTCCTATTTCGGACGTTTGAACTATGATTATAAACAACGTTATTTGGTGGAAGGCAATCTGCGATATGACGGTTCTTCAAAGTTCCGTCCCGAAAATCGCTGGCAATTCTTTTGGGGAGTATCTGGAGGATGGCGTTTGAGTGAGGAAAGCTTCATGCAGCCGTTATCTTCTTTGGTCAGTAACTTAAAGCTGAGACTGTCTTATGGTGTATTGGGCAATCAAAGTGGCGTAGATCGTTACGATGGTACTCAGTTGTATAATTTTTCTTCGTCTAGCGGAGCATATATTGGCTCTGGAAAAGTTTCGACTATTGATACGAATGGGAAGATTGTAACTACAGACCGTACTTGGGAACGTATTCATAGTTATAACTTGGGGCTGGACTTCGGATTCTTCAATAACCGACTGACTGGTACTGTAGAGTTATTTATGAAGAAAAATAATAATATGTTGATTGATGCCCAGTATCCGGGTGTGTTGGGAGATAATGCCCCAACGATGAATCTTGGAAAGTTTGAGGCTAAAGGATGGGAAGGAAACATGACGTGGTCGGACAAAATAGGACCTGTACAATATCATATTGGAGGGACTATAACTTATACTACTAATAAATTGATTGATTTGGGAGCAACTTCCGTTCTGAAATCAGGTTTTGTTGGTAAGCAGCAAGGTTACCCGTTGAACTCATATTTTGGATTACGCTATGTCGGTAAAATTCAGACCCAAGAAGAACTGGAAAAATACAAATATTACTATTTGGATGGCAATGGAATTGGAATGCAGGATAATCTTCGTCTGGGAGACCACATGTTCGAAGATGTGAACGGTGATGGCAAACTGGATCAGAATGATTATGTATATTTAGGGACGGATGATCCGAAACTTTCTTATTCAATCAACATCGGATTGGAATGGAAGGGCTTTGATCTCTCTGCTATTTTTCAGGGAGTGGGGCGCAGAACAGTTTTCCGTGGTGGTGAAGGAAATGAAACATGGCGGGTACCGATGAGTGCTATTTACTTGAATACTACAACCCAGTCCATCGGTAATACATGGAACCCGGAGAACAGAAATGCCTATTATCCCTCTTATACAAGCATTGGTTCTATAAATAATTATAATTATCAGTGTTCTTCTTGGTCTGTAGAGAATGGAGCCTATCTCCGTTTAAAGAATCTGACTTTGGGATATACGTTACCTGCTTCATGGTTGGCCAAAACAAATGCGATCAGTAAACTACGGATATACTTTACAGGAGCTGATTTATGGGAACATAGTAAGTTAAGAGACGGCTGGGATCCGGAAGCTTCACGTAAAACTAAAGATTTAGGACGTTATCCTTTTAACAGAACTTTCACGGTAGGTGTTAATGCAACTTTTTAAATAGAATAGTATGAAACGATCAAAAATAACAATTCTCCTTGCCATAGTGTTAGGAATGACATTCCACTCTTGTTTGGATCTGGAACCTCAGGATCAGTTGGGTGGTAAGAATATGTGGACTTCTGTCAATGATTATAAGCAGTTTGCCAATACCTTTTATAGTTGGACGCGTGATTTTTCTTCTGTCGTATATGATGGAACACATAGTGACAAACGTTCGGATTTGATTACTTATCAGAGCTACAATGAATTTAGCCGAGGAATAAATTCAATTCCGTCTTCGGACGCCAACTATACGGATAACTACAAGCATATCCGGCGCACGAACTTATTGTTGCAGAATGCTGAAGCTTATGCTAAGCCGGAAGATATAAAGCAATATATAGGAGAGGCTTATTTTTTCCGTGCTTATAGTTATTTTGACTTACTTCAATTGTATGGAGACGTTATCATCACCAAGAAGCCGTTGGACATTACAGACCCTGAGATGAAAGTAAAACGGAATGACCGCAGCGAAGTAGTCGATCTTATTATCGATGATCTTAATCATGCCGTTGAAAATTTACCGGCTTTTAAAGAACTTACGACCGAAGAGGAAGGACGAATTTCTAAAGAAGGTGCACAGGCTTTCCTTTCAAGAGTGGCTCTTTATGAAGGAACATGGCAGAAGTCGCGTAATGGTAATCAGAATACGCAACGTTCCGCTAATCTGTTGGACATAGCTGCCAAAGCAGCACGGACTGTGATTGATGCTAAATATGGATACACATTCCGATTGTTTGGAACAGACAGTGAGACAAAAATACTGGGTGACAGTGCGCAGAAGTATATGTTCATTTTGGAAAATGAGAAGTCAAATCCGGCAGGTATTAAAAAGTCTTCTAATCATGAGTATATTTTTGCTCGTCGTCATGATCAGGTATTGGCCTCAATCGGTAAGAATATAACGCAAGAATGTCTGGCAAATGTGCAATGGGTCACTCGTAAATTTGCCAATCTTTATTTGTGTGATGATGGATTACCTATTGAGAAATCGGGGCGCTTCCAGAAGTATGATAAAAAGGTCTCTGAATTTTTGAATCGCGATAATCGTATGCGTTATACGTTGCTGAAACCGGGTACCCGCTATTGGGGGAATAAATTCGGCCGAACTTCGTGGCAGTGGGATGAGACGGATCTTAAAACATCCAAAGTCTATGATCCAGCTTCCGGTACATGTTATGGCAACCAAAAATGGAGTGCTGAACGTGTGGTACCCGATACGCAAGAGGGATATGATTTCCCGCTTATCCGTTATGCGGAAGTCTTGTTGAATTATGCAGAAGCCATATATGAGAGAGATGATAAAATTGAAAATGAAGACTTGAATATTTCCTTGAATCTGGTTCGTCAACGTGTAAATACCAATATGCCGGCATTGACTAACGAGCTTACACAGGCACATGGGTTGGATATGAGAACGGAAATACGGAGGGAACGTACTGTCGAACTCTTTAATGAAGGATTTCGCATTGATGATTTGAAACGTTGGAAAACAGCAGAGAACGAGATGCCGCAGACTATGTTGGGAATTAAATGGAAGGGGACTGAATATGAGTCCTGGAATACAACCTTTAGTTTGAATGATGAAGGATGTGTTGTTGTAGAGACTGGGCGTCAGTGGGCGGATAAGAATTACTTGTACCCATTGCCTTCTGATCAGTTACAGTTAAATCCGACTTTGGGACAAAATCCGGGTTGGGGAGAATAATGGAATATGAATAATAAAAAAGAAAAAATATGAAACATATAGCTTTCTTATCAGTAAAATGGATGTCAGTAGGTCTTGGGATGCTAAGCTTATTACTGTCAGTAGCTTCATGTGGCGATAAGGAATATGGTGATGCTATGAATGAGGCGCAACTAATGAATGATATAGAGGTAAATGTAGGTTCATCACTACCTTTAGCTGTAGGAATGGATTTTGTTTTAGATTATAAGCCGGTTCCGGAGAATGTGACGAATCCGGAGATTACTTTAACATCATCGGACGAAAATGTGGTGTCTGTTTCGCAGGACGGCAGGGTTACGGCTAAGATGATCGGAAAAGCATATATTAATTTGTCTCAGAGTACCGCCTTTGAGACTCTCAAAACAATAGAAGTCCAAGTAATGCCGGTGGCTACAGCTATAGAGCTTGAAAACGTGGAACTGTTTGAAGGAACAAATAAGAAAGTGATTGTCAATGTGACTCCTTCAGACGGATATAATGTGTTTGATTGGAAAAGTGATAATGAAGAAGTTGCAACGGTAGCGGACGATGGTACGATAACGGGGAAAAAGCCTGGAACAGCTAATATTTCAGTTTCAAGTCAAGATGGTAGTCAATTGACTGCTACGGCTGTAGTAACAGTAAAAGAAGTGATTCCTATTGATAAAATCACATTAAGTGAACCGGGATATGATATGATGATAGGAGATAAGACTCTGATAAATTGTCTTTTGGAACCAATTGATGCATCGGTTGGATTATTAAGCTGGAGTACTACCAATGACAGAGTTGCCACAGTGGATGCTGATGGCTTGGTAACTGCTGTGGGTGCAGGCGAAGCCGAAATTATAGCTCAGGATCCATTGTCCGGACTATCAGCATCGATAGCTGTCAAAGTAGTTGGTGAAGGAGTAGTCTCATTGTCACTATCTTATGTTCGTAATCAGGATGAACTGAAAGCACTGGGATGGGGATTTGGACAAACGCCCGCTTCGGTCAATTTTGATGCTGAAGGTATGACTGTAAATATGTCTCTGCAATCGAACAGCAAATATAGGGCAGACTTAAAGATGGCTTCTAATGACCGTCCGGTTGTCTTGAATATAGGAACTTACCGCTATCTTGCCTTTAGAATGGATGTGCCGGGTAACGGAAGTCTTAAGTTGGATACGAACAAAGGTGATTATGGTAACAATCCGACTGGAGTCGCAGGTTATATATTATGATTTGCAGGCTAAGCCCTATTTTCCAACGGATGCTCCATCGGATAAGTTGACGACTTTCCAGCTGAAGATAGCGGACGTTACTGTACAACCTTATTCTTATAAGGTATATTGGGTACGTACTTTCAAGACATTGGAAGATTTAAAAGTTTACGTAGAAAAAGAAAATAACAAATAAATCTGAAATATGAAAACGAAATATATAAGCTTATTCTTTAGCTTTGTGATAGCATTTGGTATGATGTCCTGCAGTAGTGAAATTCCCAATGGGGATACCAGTAAATTCAGTGATTTGAAAAGTCCTGAAGAAGATATGGTTAAGAAAGACTATTTGCCATTGAAGCATCCTTGTATGCTTCATACACAGGCCGATATTGATCGCGTAAAAAGTAATCTGACACGATCGCCCTGGAAAGAAGCCTACGCTCAACTGGAAGCAAGCGATTATGCGCAAAGTTCTTATACAGAAAAAACGAGTGCTTTGCTTGATGGATATTTGAAACGAATGGATAAGAATAATTGGTCGGGTAAATATCCGGATTACTCTAATTACACATCGTGTATGTATGATGCTGCGGCTGCTTACCAACTGGCACTCCGCTATCAGTTGTCGGGAAATACCGTATTTGCAGATGCTGCTGTAAAACTGTTTAATGCATGGGCTACGAACTGCAAGGGTATATTGAGAATGGAAGGTTATACTAATAATATTCCAGACCCTAATTTATATTTGATACCTATTCAGGCACATCAGTGGGCAAATGCGGCGGAATTGCTCAGAGATTACAATGGATGGGATAGGAATGATTTTGAGAAGTTCAAGACTTGGATGAAAGATACGTTTTACAGTGTTTCCAATATGTTCCTTAAGAATCATAACGGTGGACAGGGCAATATGCATTACTGGCTAAACTGGGATCTGGCTCAGATGACATCTATTCTTTCCATTGGAATATTGTGTGATGATAATGTGCTGATTAATCAAGCTATCGTATATTTTAAGAATGAAGAAGGAAGATATAAAGAAGCTGGAAATATCAAAAATGCAGTTCCTTTTTTGCATCAGGACCCGGATTCTGATGAGATTTTGGGACAGTGTGAAGAGTCGGGACGTGACCAAGGGCATGCGACATTGTGTGTGTCATTGATGGGGGCATTCTGTCAGATGGCTTATAGTATCGGTGAGGACCTGTTTGCTTTTGATAATTATAGGGCAGTAGCAATGGCTGAGTATGTAGGCAAGTACAATCTGATCAAAGATGAAGCCTTCAATAAAGGAACATTAGTTGGTGATGATTTTGTATATGATTCCAATTCTTTCCCCTATACTTCCTATTCAAATCCGTCTTATACCAATGCAACTATATCTACAGACCAGCGCGGAACGAAAAGACCGGCATGGGAACTGTTCTATGGATATTGCAAGGCAAAAGGTATATCTTCCATTTACAGCGGGAAGTGGGCAGAGCAAATGCGCCCCGACGGAGGTGGTGGAAACTATGGACCGAATAGCGGTGGATTTGATCAGTTAGGTTTCGGCACATTGATGTATTACCGGGAATGACGATACATTTTTGAATATTTTTGCGAGGGGATTAGGTATTTACCTGATCCCCTTCGTATATATAAGCAAATAGGTCAGTAATAAGATTGTTGAAAAGAGATAAAGGATTCAGTTTTTAAAAGATTGGTTTTAATATAAGGTAAAAAGAACCTGTTTTTAGGAATAACGATTAGTATGTTTGAATGAAATGATTAGTAAGGTAATATGCGTAAAAAGATTCTGTTTATAGCAGGAATGATGGCTTGCTGTACTTGGGCGAGTGCACAGGAAATATCCCGGACCTGGGTGGCTGATAAAGGCAATGGTACTTATCAGAACCCTGTGCTTTATGCCGACTATTCCGATCCGGACGTATGTGCGGCAGGAGATGATTTCTATATGACGGCTTCCAGTTTTAATTGCATACCGGGACTTCCTATACTTCATTCCCGTGATCTGGTAAACTGGTCGCTGGTGAATTATGCGTTGCCGGTACAGGAACCCAAAGAGTTTTTCGATAAAGCGCAGCATGGGAAAGGTGTATGGGCTCCTGCTATCCGCTTTCATAAGGGAGAGTTTTATATTTATTGGGGCGATCCGGATTATGGAATCTACATGATAAAGACCAGAGATCCGAAAGGATCATGGAGCAAACCCGTATTGGTGAAAGCCGGAAAAGGAATGATCGACCCGACGCCACTTTGGGACGAGGACGGGAAAGTATATCTGATACATGCTTATGCCGGCAGTCGCAGCGGAGTGAACAGCATTCTGGTTATTTGCGAACTGAATGCGGAAGGAACGGAAGTGATCTCCGATCCGGTAATGGTGTTCGACGGAAATGACGGGAAGAACCATACGGTAGAAGGACCGAAGCTCTATAAACGAAATGGTTACTATTATATTTTTGCTCCGGCAGGCGGAGTAGCTACCGGTTGGCAGCTGGTGCTTCGTTCAAGGAATATTTATGGACCCTATGAATCAAAGATCGTGATGGCGCAGGGGAAGACCACCATCAACGGTCCGCATCAGGGAGGCTGGGTAGATACAAATACAGGAGAATCGTGGTTCGTCCACTTTCAGGATCAAGGGGCTTACGGACGTGTTATTCATCTCAATCCGATGAAATGGGTGAATGAATGGCCTGTGATCGGAGTAGATAAAGACAAAGATGGTTGCGGAGAACCTGTCACCACCTATAAAAAGCCGAATGTCGGAAAGATGTATCCGGTAACTACTCCTCCGGAAAGTGACGAGTTCGATACACGGCACTTGGGATTACAGTGGCAGTGGCATGCCAACAAACAGGATACCTACGGATTTACGACCGATCTGGGATATATCCGACTCTATGCAGGCAGCCTTTCCAAAGAGTTCGTGAACTTTTGGGAAGTGCCTAATCTGTTGCTGCAAAAGTTTCCCGCTGAAGAGTTTACGGCTACTACCAAGCTGACGTTTACCGCCAAGCAGGATGGAGAGCAAGCCGGAATGATAGTAATGGGATGGGATTATAGTTATTTGTCTGTCCGTAAAGCCGGCGACAAGTTTATCCTGCAACAAGTCGTATGCAAAGATGCGGAACAACAGCACCCCGAACAAGTGAAGGAACTGGCGAGTTTTCCGGTGGAATATCTGAAAATGCCGGGAGTGGCTGATAATGAGTGGAAGACCGTTTACTTACGGGTAAAGGTTGCCAAGGGAGCCGTTTGCACCTTTGCCTATAGTCTCGACGGAAAGAAGTACACAGCAGCGGGAGAACCTTTTACTGCCCGGCAGGGAAAGTGGATAGGAGCGAAAGTTGGTTTATTCTGCGTCACTCCTAATGACGGAAATCGCGGATGGGCGGATGTAGACTGGTTCCGGGTAACTAAATGATAAGAAAGAATAAGTGAGAATAAAAAATAAGAAACTAACACGAAGATATAGAACGAAAAAATGAAGAAGATTGTAGCAGGGTTGGTTGTAGTACTAGGCTTTTGTGCATGTGCCCATCGGACTTCCGGTACGTTGGATGTGAATAAAGCTCTGGATTATTGCGCGGAACAGACCCAACGTTCACTGGTAGAACTGAAAGGAGACTCGGGTATAGACTATACAATGATGCCACGTAATGTCATGGCAGACGAACATCATTGGAACTGTCGGAAAGCAACGAAGGAAGAATGGTGTGCCGGTTTCTGGCCGGGAGTGTTGTGGTATGATTATGAGTATACACAAGACAAGAATATACTGGAAGAAGCCGAAAAGTTTACGGCATCCTTAGAGTTCCTTTCCCGCATTCCGGCTTATGATCATGATCTGGGCTTTCTGGTTTTTTGCAGCTACGGCAACGGATATCGCCTGACCAAGAATCCCGCTTACAAACAAGTGATTCTGGACACAGCCGATTCATTGGCTACTTTGTTTAATCCGATAGTCGGCACGATGCTGTCCTGGCCGCGGGAAGTAGAACCCCGCAACTGGCCCCACAATACCATCATGGACAATATGATCAATCTTGAGATGCTTTTTTGGGCAGCAAAGAACGGTGGTAATCCTTACTTATACGACATCGCTGTATCTCATGCCGACAAGACTATGAAGTGTCAGTTCCGTCCGGACTATACCTCATATCATGTAGCGGTATATGATACTATCACAGGTAACCTGATTAAAGGAGTGACTCATCAAGGATATGCGGACAGCACAATGTGGGCACGTGGACAAGCATGGGCTATTTATGGCTATACCGTAGTCTATCGTGAAACGAAAGATCCCAAATACCTTGACTTTGTGCAGAAAGTAGCCGATGTCTATCTGGAACGCTTGCCCGAAGACAAAGTACCTTATTGGGATTTCAGTGCTCCAGGCATACCCGATGTTCCGCGTGATGCTTCGGCGCCTGCCGTAGTTGCTTCCGCACTGCTCGAACTGTCTGCCTATCTCCCCAATGGGAAGGGCAAACACTACAAGGATGCCGCTATCGAAATGCTGACAAGCCTGAGTTCCGACAATTATCAGAGCGGTAAAAGTAATCCGGCTTTCCTGCTTCATAGCACAGGCCATTGGCCGGCTCATTCGGAGATAGACGCTTCTATTATCTATGCAGACTATTATTATATAGAGGCATTGCTTCGTCTGAAACGCCTGCAGGAGGGAGAAGGAGTATTGGGATAGAAATAAAAAGGGGGATGTGTCAGACTTCCCTTTTAACGAAATCATCCTCGCCACAGATAGCTGTAGCGAGGATGATTTTACTGGTTAGGGTTTAGGTTGTTATTTCTTTACCTTGATGATGTCATAATTCAGATCGCTGACAGCTTCCTGCAGGCTATCGTTTACCAGACGCAGGGTAGTGTCATTTACAATCACAAAATACATTGGAGCCTCACCATCATTCGGAGTTAACTTAACAGCTTTGGTAGTTTTTTTGTTCACTACTTTTTGGATAGTCTGTTGTTTTCCTTTAGAAGAGAAGGTTTTATTCTTACCCTGACCTTCTGCATCGAGGTAAGTCATATCCAGTGTATACGTGGTATCTACACCGTCAGTTGCAGCGTTCAGAGTCAATACGTAGTCGATACCCGGACCGTCGGCAGCAGGGAGTGTACCTTCATAAACTTCGGTCACTTCTGTGATCGGAGCCATTTCTATAGAAAGACTGTCTGCTTCTGCCTCTGCGGCTTTGTTGGCTTTTGACTGGCAAGATGCCAAAGCAGCTACGACTGCTGCTAACATAATTACTTTTTTCATCGTTAAGTGCTTTAAGTTAATATAAATATAGTGAGCTTACTGCTCGGGTTATTTTTTCTTTATTCTTCGTCCCGTTTGATGACCAGCAGTTTGTCTACCCGTCCACGGTCCATATCCACTACTTCGAATTGCAGGTTCTTGTAGGTGAAGATATCTCCGGCTTTCGGGATACCGCCCAGCAGGAACATTGCCAATCCTCCGAGGGTTGTGAAGTCTTCGTCCTCCAGGTCTTCATAAGATAAGATTCCCATCTCTTCCATAAAGTCCTTGATGTTCATCGAGGCTTCCACCAACATCGAACCATCCTGTCTTCTGACGATATCTTCCTCTTCCGTATCGTCTTCTTCAAGGATATCTCCGAAGATGCTTTCGGTAAGGTCGTGCAGGGTAATGATACCTTCTGTACTACCATACTCGTTAACAACAACTCCGAACTTGTTTTTGTTCTTCTTGAACAGCTCTAAAATTTTATTTGCATATAAACTTTCGGGGATAAACAGAGCCGGGCGGGCTATTTCGCGCAGATTGAACTCCTTTTTATTGCCTACCATCAGAATAATATCTTTGACGGATACCACACCGATAATCTCGTCTTTCCGCTCGTCCACCAACAGATATTTGCTGTAGTGTTCTTCTTCGATTGTCTTCATCACCTTGTCTTTTGTATCGTCGGGATGGAAGATGACAAGGTCTCTGCGGTGCGTCATCAGTTCATTGGCACGTTTGTCCGAGAAACGGAACACATCACGCAGCATTTCCGTCTCTTCCTTGTCGATCACTCCCTGTTCGGAGCTTTGGTGGAGAATCATTTTGATCTCTTCCTGTGTCATCGGGCGTTCTTCGTTTTTTACGCCGATGATTCTGTTCAGCAGGCGGGTGGAGATACTGAGCAGCCAGACGAACGGATAGGATACTTTCGTCAATAAAATCATAATCGGACTGAACAAGGTTGCGTATCGTTCCGGATTACTGAGGGCAATGGATTTGGGAACCAGCTCTCCGATAATAAGAGAGAGATAGGTGATGATTACCACAGTGGTGATCATGGCCAGATTACGTGCATAGGCTTCCGCTCCCGGTATGAGGGAGAAGAGTGGAACAAGGTCGTCTGCGATAGCGACACCACCATAGGCACCGGATACGATACCGATCAGGGTAATACCGATTTGAATGGTGGACAAGAACTTTTCGGGTTCTTCCAGTTGTTTCAGTACTCCACGTGCAGATTTGTTGCCTTTTCCGGCGAGAGTTTCGAGACGTGCTTTGCTGGATGATACCAGCGCAATTTCGTACATGGCAAAGATGCCATTCAGTACAAGTAAGAGAAGTATGATAAGAAATTCCATAAATGGATTTAAATGATTATTGCCGTGAAATTACATGAAATCACGACATCATGCAAATATGTGCTGTATATTAATGATTTTTTAATAAACAATTGGTGCGGAATGGTGATGTATTCTTTGAAATGAGGGGGGCTTAATAACAAAAGAACATATTCCGAGGTTGCAAAGTAAATGCTCTCGGAATATGTTCTTTTGTTATTTCTGATCTTGAGTCTTTTTTATTGTTTGTATTTATCAGCCAGTTCTTTAGCACGGGCTACACGTTTGGCAGTGTCGGGGTGTGAAGAAAACATTCTCTGCATGTAGGAAGATGCGGGAGCTCCGTTGGATAATTCGAGAAGTTTATTCAGTGATTTGTACATACCATAAGGGTCGATGTTGTTTTTTACGCAGAACTCTACGCCGTAGGCATCTGCTTCGTACTCTTGTTTCTGTGAGTATTGTGCGCCGGCAAGTGCTTCTGCCATTGCTCCCAGTTCAGAGTCAGTCAGTTTGGCGACCTGGCTGCTAGCTGCTCCTGCCGCATTCTTTACGGCAGATCGGAGATAGGCATTCTTCATTGCGTCTTTAGAGTCGGTATGGATGACATGACCGATCTCATGACCGATTACTGCCATTACTTCTTCGTCAGTCATGACGTCCATCAGTCCGGCACAGATACGCACGCTGCCGTCACCACAGGCGAAAGCGTTAACGTCCACTACTTCATATACGCCAAAGTTAACTTTCATACCATCTACTTCTTTGATGTTTCCGGTCAGTCTTTCCAGGCGTTTTCCGTATTCGCTGTCCGGTTTGGTCAGTGGGTTATGCTTGTCCATCCATTCCATATACTCCTTGCTCATAGCAGCAATGTCGGCGTCAGATAGAGAGAGTGCTTGTGCGGCATCTTTTCCTGCTTGAATAGCTTTGCCTAAATTGAATTTCTTGAATTGTGCTGAAGCGTTAAAACAACTCATGCCCAAAAATAACAGGGCTACTAATGCAATTTGTTTTTTCATCATAGTGAATTTTTAGTTTGTTATTATATAATATAGTGTTAGTATTCAAACGTGATTCCTAAAGTCGGCAGCAGTGTACCGCTTTCTTGCTTGAGGGACTTCATGACATACCGTTGTTCGGCTATCGGTGCGTCCGGATTCTTGATTACTCCGGTGCTCATTAATACATCTGCCTGTTTCAGCTTGCTGCCCGCGATATTCTGCAGATCGATGTAGAAACCCAGCATACAGCGCTTCAGATAGAATGTTTTGTCTATGCGGATATCTACCTGAGTGAAGGCCGGGAGTCGTTCTTCATTGTATCGGGTATAGTCGTAATACGGTTTTCCCTGTGCATTCCAGGCTGTTACCAGAGATGACTTGTCGGCATCATAAGGAGTATAGGGGGCACCGCCTATACAGCTGACTTTCATTCCGACGCTCCAGTGCCGGGGGAGGTTGTAAGTTCCCCGCAAGTTGAAAATAAAGCGGTTGTCCCATGCGGAAGCGATGTATTCGCTTTCCTTATCAGTACGATATTCGCTTTTAAAGAGCGTGAAAGATGAGGCGAGATTCAGTTTCTTGGCAATCAGCCATTTAAGGAGAAGCTCTGCTCCGTAAGACCGTCCCTGTGCGGTGGAAGTAAGCAGCTCATTGCCAATCACTCCGTAATCGTTTCCTTTGCAGGTCAACGGAATGCCGTCGGCTACGGAAAGAGGAATTTTGTCATAATCTTTATAGAATCCTTCGACGGATACTTCGAAGGTATCGCCCTTTCTCCAGTTCAGTCCTACGCTACCCTGGCTGACTTGCATATAGCGGAGCGCATACTTGTTGGCATAGAGTCCGTTATTGTTTTTAAAGCCGAGAGCGGTGTAGGGAGGCAGTTGATAATAGAGTCCTGCGTTTCCGCTCAGCGACCAGTGCTCCGTCAGTTGATAGGAGAGCGACAGGCGGGGAGAAAGCTGGTCGGACAGGTCTTTCATGGCTGCCGAGTAGTTGTTGGCATCGGCACGCAGTCCCAGAGAAGCCGTAAAACGCTCGTCTATGGAGGTGTAATTGACTGTTCCGAAAAGTCCCCAGCGCATGATGCCCAGATAGGTATGATAGTCGAACGTCTGCGCACGGTCGGTGTATACCTTCTGAAAGGTGGTGTTGCTATACTGGCTATAGTCCAGACTGGTTCCGACTGTGACTTTCCAGTTGCGGAAAGACGAACTGTTCTCAAGACGGAGCTGAGTATTTTGTTCCGTAGAGCGGAGGCGGAGCATCAGACGATCCGGATCGCTTTCGTCGTTCTGCTGATATTTGGTGTTCCGGTTGTTCAGATAACTGTGACTGGCAACGACCGACTGCACGTGTGCCCCCGCATAGTGCCGGTATACGGCACCTAGAGTGAACGTCTCCTGCTGAATCTTAGGCAGGTAACTGAGGATGTATTCGTTGTCTTCATCGTCGGCTTTGGTGTTTAGCTTCATCTTATCAATGCCGCCCAGCCCTAGTACAGTCAATTCATTCCGGGCGTCAAACCTTGTTTTCAGCTTGAACTGCGCATCCGTAAAAGTCGGCAGAAAGGGCAAGCCGAGCATATCAAACAAGAATTGCAGGTAGGACTGACGGACGGAAACCAGATAGGAAGTCTTTTTGCCCAAATGTCCGTTGGTGGCAAGGGAGACTTCGGAAGCTCCGAGAGTAGCTTTCAGGGAATTGCGTTCCATGTCCCCGTCGCGCAATTTGAAGTCGAGCACGGAACTGAGCGCATTTCCTTTGTCTGTCGGGAAGGCTCCGGTATAGAAGTTCACTTCCCGTATCAGGTCGGCATTAAGGATACCTACCGGACCGCCCGATGCTCCCTGTGTGCTGAAATGGTTGATATTAGGGATCTCTACTCCGTCCAGGTAAAAGCGGTTTTCGGAAGGCGATCCGCCGCGTACGATCAAGTCGTTACGGTATCCTATCGGTGAGAAGGCAACTCCCGGATAAGACTGTACGATGCGTGAGATGTCCCGGTTGGCTCCCGGACTTTTTTCTATTTCCTGCAGTCCGATGATGCGCAGGCTGACCGGACTTTCAATGTCCCGGCGGAAAGGGGAGGCGGTGACGGTCACTCCTTCCAGTTCCGTCTGATTCTCTTCCATCTCTATTTGTATATGTAGGTCTCTGGTCGAAAGTATGTATTCGGGGGTAGTGACAGTTTTGTATCCGATAGCGGACGCTTGCAGGCGATAGATGCCGGGCGGTACTTGCCCGATCGAGAACTTACCTTCGGCATTCGTCACTCCGCCTTTATTGAGTCCGACAATCATTACATTGATAAATTCCAACGGCTGACGGCTGGATTTATCAATGACTGTTCCCTTCACTTGGTGGACAGGCTGTGCCAGAAGGAAGGATATGGTTATGTTGCAAAACAGCAGAAGCGACAGTAGTCTTTTCATGTTATTTGTAGTTTAGCGACTGCAAAGTTAATGGAAAATAGTTTCACATTTCAATTTTATGTTCTATTTTTGTGGGAATAATAAAATCTGGTTAAGTATGAAAACCGTAAAATTGATTACCTGTAATGACGCGATGAAGGCGCATATCCTTCAAGGGGCGCTGGAGAATGAGGGCATTGAATCTATTCTGCATAATGAGAACTTTTCTACTTTGTATAAAAGTTGCGTGAGCAGTATTGCGGGAGTGGATATCCTGGTAGCGGATGAAGATTATGAGAAAGCCGTTCAGGTGCTGAGGCAGAACCAAAGCTGGCCCGAAGAACTGACGCTCTGTCCTTATTGCGGTTCGTCCGATATTAAATTCGTATTGAGAAAAGGACACAAACTGCGTGCCGTTGGTGCGGCTGTACTTTCCATGCTGGCAGCGGCGCCTCCGGGGGACAATCATTGGGAATATACTTGCCAGCAGTGTCATCAGACTTTTGAGACACCTGTTGCCGAATTTCAACCTTCGGGAGAAGACGAAGAATGATTGGATCTAAACATATTATAAACACAATGAAAAAGAAAAAATTTCTATTAATCGCTCTTTTGTTAGTTGGGGCAGCGTCTTCTTTTGCTGCCAAAGTAGATACGTTATTAGTGAAAAGTCCTTCCATGAACAAGGACATCAAGGTAGTAGTAGTCACTCCGGATGCGGCATTGGGAAAGAAAGCTACGGCGTGTCCTACTGTTTATCTCTTGCATGGTTTTGGCGGACATGCCAAGACGTGGATTGAGATTAAACCCAATCTGCCTCAGATTGCGGATGAGAAAGGAATCATTTTTGTTTGCCCGGACGGAAGTACCAGCTGGTATTGGGACAGTCCGAAAGACCCGTCTTTCCGATATGAAACTTTTGTCTCATCGGAACTGGTGAAGTATATCGACGGACATTACAAGACAATCACCGACCGCAAGGGGCGTGCCATTGCCGGTCTGAGTATGGGCGGACATGGTGGTCTGTGGACTGCTATCCGTCATAAAGATACCTTTGGCGCTTGTGGAAGTACAAGTGGAGGCGTAGACATTCGTCCGTTCCCGAAGAATTGGGACATGGCAAAACGCCTGGGGGATTATGAATCTAACAAGGAAATATGGGATACGCATACTGTAATCAATCAGATTGATAAGATTCAGAACGGGGATTTGGCAATTATCTTTGATTGTGGCGAGGCTGACTTCTTCATTCAGGTGAATAAGGATTTGCACAACCGCTTATTGGAAAAGAAGATCGATCATGATTTTATCACCCGTCCCGGAGGACATACCGGAGAATACTGGAATAACGCTATCGATTACCAGATTTTGTTCTTTGATAAATTCTTCAAGAAATAAAACCGGAAAAGCTTGACTTTTGCATCCGGATGTCGTATCTTTGGAGACATAATCATATAGTAGATTGAAATTAAACTACGATAGAAGGAGGAAGTGAAAACTTTCTCCTTTTTTTGTGTACTACTTGGTGAGGAACTGTTCAGATCGGTGCTGGGAGTGGTTCAGCTTGGTGCTTATTGAAATTTAGAAGGGATGTCGGGAAGAATTAGAAGGTATGTTAAGGCAAATTACATACTATGTTAAGTGTAATCAGATGCTTTGTTAGGTGAAAACGGAGGCTTTGTTTCGATAAACAGGCTTTTATGTAGCGGAAAAGGTCAGTCGGAGTTAAGAATCTATAAATCTGCTCTTGACAAGAATCGGGTTATTCAATCGTAATTGAGATCGTGCGATTCAGATAAGATATACTTTTGCCATTACCATATTTAGTGCTGACCTTTAGACTGACAGGTTTCTTGTTTTTATCAAAGCTATAAGTATATTCGGTTCTTTCGGTGTATGTGTCACTGGTTTTCTCCGGATAAGAGGCGGTAGTAAGGTGTTGTGTCGGTTTGCCAAGCATGCCGGCAAACAAGGCTTCACGATGGAAGGAAAGGGGATAAGTATCCGCCACCAGCATACAGGGAAGACGATAATAATTGATATCTTCTCCCGCTTCATAATTAGTCTGAAGCTTTCCGTAACCGGTGGATGATTCATAGGGCAGTGAAGGAGAGATGGTGGAAATTAAATCGCCCTTGTCATACTGTAGAGAAAGAGTGTGCGCGACAACTGCATCGCTGCTTCCTTCCCGGGGCATAATCTTTTCATTTACTTGTGTCAGATAGCCGTCCGTATATGAAAAGGTATATTGTCTCTTCTGGTCGAGAGAAGCATATTCGCATTGCGTGGCGTATCCTTCTTCGTTTAGGGTGTATTTACGCTCAGTCCCTATTTCGTCTGTGAAAGTAACACTGCTTCTGTTGTTTCCGTATTGGATGGTAAGCGGATGGCTGATGATCTCTGTCAAGTCCGCTATCGAAACTTCTTGCGTGTAGATATAACCGGTCAGCCAGGCATCTTCGTAGCGAAACTCTTCTTCTTTAGTAACGTCAGATACTCCGATTCCATCGGACTTGCAAAATTCGGAGAACAGCATCTTGCTTATTTCCGGGTCAGGAACTTCTGTGCCTGCTTTTTCTTCATCATCCGAACAACCGAACATTACTATCGCACACAACAGAAGTGCTATCTTTTTCATACTTGTTTATTTAATCCGTAACCCTCCGGCAAATCTTCTGCTGGCAGGACTGCTGACACTTTTTTCTATCTTAATACTCTTGGTACTTCGAGTTTCTTCTTCTTTGTCTTCGTCTTTCGGCGGATAGGTTCCCTCCAATGTCTGGATGGCTATGCTTAGCATTCTTTCTTTAGGATTGCCGAAAGGGAGGAACTGGCTGTAATCAGTAGTCCCGTTAATAGACGTTTCGCTTATTTTGAATTTATCGCTGGGAACAAGCACGAATGCGTCTTCGCCTGCATCATGGTCGGAGTTGTAAACGGTGCATACCACCGGATTGACAGACCAACGGTAGGTTTCGTTGATGAATTGCTCTGTAGCCACTGTTTGTCCCTTGCTTGCGCTACCCATGACAATAATGTTAGGAGCCTGATCCTCTTTGTATAGGCTGGTCAGTAGCATTTCTGCTGCTCCGGCTGTTGTTCCGCTGGTGATTGCTACCAAAGTGTTTTGATTCAGATTGACACCGGTCTTCAGCACCTCCTGATCGAAATTGATGGTCGCGTCTTTGTCCAAGTTCTTGTCGTTATATTCCAGATAAGCCATCGGAGTGCCCATTCTTGCATTTGGCACAAGGATGGTGGCAAGTAACTGAACACAGTCCAGCGATCCTCCTTCGTTATAGCGAAGGTCAAGGATAGTGGCTTGTACGTTGGCTTCCTGGAATATCGTTGAGACTTTACGTAATTCATTATTATACTTCTCCGGATCGTCATTGGTTCCGGCGGTGAAGCTGTTGTACATCAGATAGCCGACTTTAGCACCATTGTCTAAAGTCAGAATTTCGTATTTATGTACCGGTTGGTCTTCTATAGACTGGGCGGCTCCCAAATCCAGCGTGACACCGTTCGGCACTACTTTATACACCATAACCGGTTCTTCCGGTACTTCTTCCCCTTCTTCGGGCTCTTCCTCGACTTCTTTCCATACCCCCATCGAAAGTTCTCTTGCTATTGTACCTTGCAGTAGTTGCGTTTCATACTTCTTGCTGATATAGGAAGTGTCTACTTTCATAATCCAGTCACCGCGTTGGAGTCCGGCTTTTTCGGCGGGTGATTCGGGGATAACATAAGTAATCAAGGCATTGTATGCCGTATCGTTATCCTGACTCTTGACGAGCGAGTAGTCGAATCCATAGGTTGGCAACGGAGCTTCCAGGACAGAATCTACAAAAGAGTAGCTGTCTTTGTCCCATTTTGCTTTGGATAAGAAGGTGGCAGGGTCCTGAAACAGGTTTACTTCATCGTAGCCAGGCATATATTGATACCACAGATAATTCTGTTGCATGATATCATACATCCATGTATCCAGTTCAGTCAGGTGGGCATATTCCGGCCAGCGGTCCACACCACACGAAAAGAAGCTGCTGACAGATACGACGATCAGGGCAGGTATAAGTAGTATTTTACGTAAATTCGTCATCTTAAAAAGCTTTTCAGTGTGCAAATGTAGGAAATACTTTGCTTATCTACCACATTTATGGTATAAAAATGCCTTCAATATGTGATAGGCTGTTAGCGAATCCCGCCTTATCTTTGCAACATCGAAAATGATCAATAGGTATTCATATAAATAGAGAGAGAATAATTAGAATCCAAAGAGAGTGATATAGAGTAAATGATTTTTGGATGGACCGTAACCTGACTTTGATAAAGATTTAATGAAACAGATTTGCTGATGTGCTAATTTGTCGGTGATTAATACATTGGCATCTTAGCACAACTTTTGTTGTTTAACGAATAATTATGATGATGAATATAGCTGCATTATTGTCCGGAGGTGTCGATAGCTCTGTTGTCGTTCACCTTCTTTGTGAGCAAGGATACAAACCGACTCTTTTCTATATCAAAATAGGTATGGACGGGGCGGAGTATATGGATTGTTCGGCCGAAGAAGATATTGAAATGTCCACTGCCATTGCCCGTAAGTATGGTTTGTCCTTGGAAGTCGTGGATTTGCATAAGGAGTATTGGGAGAATGTGGCCGCCTACGCGATTGATAAAATAAAGAAAGGACTGACCCCGAATCCGGATGTGATGTGTAACAAACTCATCAAGTTTGGCTGTTTCGAACAGCAGGTCGGAAAGAATTTCGATTTTACGGCGACAGGGCATTATGCCACTACCATCCGGCAGGACGGCAAGACGTGGCTTGGAACAGCCAAAGACCCTGTTAAAGACCAGACGGATTTCCTGGCCCAGATAGACTACCTGCAAGTTTCCAAACTGATGTTTCCTATCGGCGGACTGATGAAGCAGGAAGTACGCGAAATCGCAAGCAGGGCAGGATTGCCCAGTGCCCGAAGAAAGGACAGTCAGGGAATTTGCTTTTTGGGAAAGATTAACTATAATGATTTCGTTCGTCGTTTCCTGGGAGAGCGGGAAGGGGCGATTATAGAACTGGAAACCGGAAAGAAAGTGGGCACGCATCGCGGCTACTGGTTCCATACGATCGGACAGCGGAAAGGACTTGGATTGAGTGGCGGTCCCTGGTTTGTGATCAAGAAGGATGTTGAGGAAAATATCATCTATGTCTCTCATGGATATAGAGTCGAAACGCAGTTTGGCAGTGAGTTTCGTATCAATGATTTCCACTTTATTACGGAGAATCCGTGGAAAGATGCCGGAAAGGAGATAGATATTACCTTCAAGATTCGTCACACTCCTGAATTTACGAAGGGAAAGCTGGTACAGGAAGAGGGCGGTCAGTTCCGTATCTTATCTTCTGAGAAGTTGCAGGGCATTGCTCCCGGTCAGTTCGGGGTGATTTATGATGAAGAAGCGGGGATATGTGTAGGAAGTGGTGAGATAACCCGATAGGCTGTTCCCTTTCAGAACTGAACCGGCTGTCAAATATAGTATTCCGCTAAATCCACAATCCCTGCACGCATCGCGTACTTGGTAGCTTCGTGCACATTGTTGACTCCCAGCTTCCGGAAGATATTCTTTCGGTGGCTGTTGATTGTATGAAAGCTGAGGTTCTTTTCTGCCGCTATTTCTTTTGTCGTCTTCCCCAGTGCAATTTCTTTGAGGATATTCTTTTCTGTCTGCGTCAGCAGATGATCATCCACCGTTGCAGGGGATGCGGCGGAAGAAGCCGTTCCCGAAAGCAGCAGATTGCTGACATGATTGCAGATATACCGTTGTTTGCGTGAAGCGCATTGCAGGGCGGACATGATTTCCTCTTTTGAGTTATCTTTCATCACTACTCCGAAAGCCATACTGCTGAATAATACCTGCCGGAGAAAATTGATACTTAACTCATCGGAGAACAGAATCCAGTCGGCCTCTTTAAACCGCTCCTGCAGGACGATCAGTTCGTCCGCTCCGGCAAAATCGAATAAGGTATAATCCAGAATAACCACCGCTTGCGGATACAGGCGCAGCTGCTGAATCAGTTCGGCCTTGTTGTCAGCTTCTAAAAGAACGGATACATCCTTTTGCCGGCTTAGCAGAAACATCATTCCTGCCTTGCTGATATCCTGATTATCTGCGATGATATATTCCCTCATAATGATCAATTAAAAAAACTCCGCTACAAATGTACGCATTTTGCGCGATTTGTAGCGGAGTTATTCTTATATTCTTCTGTTCGGATTACCAGGCACGTCCTTTGAAGATGTTTGACTGATCCAGTGGGACGATGTTACCGTTCAATGTCAGGTTGTTGTTATTGAAGTTCGGGCTGATAGATACCGAAGCATTGTTGTTACCGCTGCTCATATTAATAAATACCTGAGCTGAGATACCGATGCCCTGTACACTGAATGAACAGTTTACATTTCCTTTCTTATCGATATTCATCTTCATGTCCGAAGAGTTACCGTCTACAGTCACACCACCGATACCGTTAGGGCCGGGATAAGGAGTGTTGAAAGCTGTCTGTACAGTGGCTCTGTTTCCGTTCATCAGGACGAAGTTAGTGTTGGAAGTCACGAAGGAACTCATACCGTTACGGAAGATCACCTGATTGGCTTCCAGAACAAACTGTTTGTTCTTCAAAGCCTGTACAGCCTGCTGGTAGGCTGCCATGTCCTGTACCTGTTCTTCTGCGCGAAGTTTTGCTCTTTCTGCGTCTCTTTCTGCTTTTCTGTCTGCGCGGCGGATGGCTGCGTTACTTTCCTGTGCATACATCATTGTGCTCGCACTTACTAAAACTAATGCTAATAATGCAATAAACTTTTTCATAACTTTTTTTTGTTTAGGTTTAATACGTTGTTCGTTTATTGCAAAAACAAAGTGTATGCCAGATTGTTCACGGGCGTTTTACAATTTTATATCCGATAGCTGCGACAGCGATACTCATTAAAGGACTGATAATGTTGAAAAAGCAATAGGGGAGGTACACCAGCGTAGGCACACTCAGAATGGTAGCCTGTGTCATTCCGCAGGTATTCCATGGGATCAGTACGGATGTAACGGTTACTGAATCCTCGGTGGTCCGGCTGAGCAGGCAGCTTTCGTAACCTTTTTTAGCATAAATGTCGCGAAACATATTACCGGTCAGGATGATGCTGATGTACTGGTCGGCAGTTGCCAGATTGAGGAAAAGCCCCGAACAGACGGTAGCCGATACGACGCTGACCGTTTTCTTCATGAAACGTACGAAGAGCGATGTGATGCTTCCCAGCATACCGCTGGCTGTCATTGCCCCGCCGAAACACATGGCACATAATATCAGCCAGATGGTATTCATCATTCCCGACATACCACGGGTGGCAATTAAATCTGTCAAAACAGCATTGTCGGTCTGCAGGCTTGTCTTGCCGTAGATGGTCATCATCAGTCCTTTAAATAGGGAGTCGAAGTTGGAAACGGCAGCCCCCGAAATTTCCCGCAACAAATCCGGTTGGAAGATCAGAGCAAAAATGCCCGCCAATAGAGTGGATAGAAACAGGGTAATGATGGAAGGCACTTTCCGTGCAATCAATATGCCTGTTGCTATCGGTATAATCAGCAGCCACGGGGTGATATGGAACTTTTCGTTCAGGGCAGCTGCCACTTCCGCGATGTGCTGGGTATTGCTGGCGTCATGAGACAGACCTGCTACCGTAAATATAATCAGTGTGATGATCAGTGAGGGCACCGTAGTAATCATCATGTAGCGGATATGACGGAAGAGGGGCGTGTCCGTGACGGATGCCGCCAATATGGTCGTTTCGGACAAGGGAGAAACCTTATCGCCGAAATAGGCACCGGAAATGATAGCTCCCGCAATCCAGCCTTCTTCAAATCCCTGTGCCTTTCCGATGCCCATGAGAGCAATACCGATGGTGGCGATCGTTGTCCACGAACTTCCGGTCATAACGGAGATCAATACGCAAATAATACAGGTGGATGTCAGGAAGAAACTGGGATGGATAATCTGCATCCCGTAATAAATCAAAGTGGGCACTACTCCGCTAATCATCCAGATACCGCTTAATGCGCCGATAATCAGTAAGATGATGATGGCTGTTGTCACTCCTGCCACGTTGTTCGTGATTGCCAGTTCGTAGTCTTTCCAAGGGATTTTGTAGAAAGCCATGCCGATAAGGATACAAATGGCGGTGGTAGTAAGCAGCGATACCTGACTTCCGCCATTGAGGGCATCACTGCCAAATACACGAATGGTGGCGAATAGTAATATCACTAATACGACAATGGGCAATAGTGATACGAGGGGAGATGGAGCTTTCTTCATTCTAAATATAACGCTTTATTATTTAATCTGGTGGTTTAGGTTTCTTTATTATGTAACTGCCGGACCTTCAATGATGTCGGATGCTTTATTGATTTCAGGCATCGATTCCGGTAAATGTCTTTAGAGCGTATCCTATCAGGAAACTGATACCTGCCACACTGAAACTGAGTACAGCCATTTCCGTAAACCGCTTTCGGAAGCTTTCTCCACGGGCTACGGAATAATAGTAGTTGAAAAGAGCAATGATGATTAGTGCCATGGTCAGCATCACTCCTAAAGCTACGATTACATTGCTGATCAGTATAAACGGAGTAACCAGTGACACTACCGTGATCAGATAGGCGATTCCTGTATATACAGCTGCTTTTACCGGATGTTTCTTATCATCCCCTTCCGATTTGGTAGAAAGATATTCGGAAGATGCCATTGACAGTGCAGCGGCTATCCCTGTGATACTGCCGGTCAGTGCTATCAGTTTACTGTCACTCAAGGCAAGTGTGAAACCTGCCAGTGCACCTGTAAACTCAACCAGCGCATCATTAAGTCCCAGTACGACCGATCCCATATATTCCAGCCGTTCTTCATTGATAAGTGAAATCAACTTTTGCTCGTGCACTTCTTCTTCATGTGCCAGCCGTTGTAGGTCCGGTATATGGGCATATTTATCATAATTATTATGGGCATTTTCCTCACTGGACTCCATTAATTTGATGGCGAATGTGATACCTAGTATGCGTGCCAAAAAGTAGAAACGGGCGATACGCTTATAGTCCGGACCGATTTCTTTTCCTGTATATTTCTTGAGGATAGCGTAATGCGACTTTTCTTCTGCTGCTATCAGTCGGAGCGTTTTGCGGTTATTCTCGTCTTTTTCGATAGATGCGAGCCGTTCATATAAGATGCTTTCTGTTATCTCGTTTCGTTGAAAGCGGGTGAATTCGGCAATATCCTGTTGGGTTGGAATCATTTCTTTATTTTTTTGGTCGCGCAAAGATACAATAAAAAGACAGAATTCTTTTTACCTTGCCGGACAGCACAATAAAATTTATTATAAGTTTATATTTTATTGGAATATAGATGCTTTCCTGTTACACCGGATTCGTCTTGCGCCTCAGCCACCAGTAACGGATAAAGAGTACACCGGTCAGGATCAGTGCGATGGACAGTCCTGTGTAGAAGACAGATATAAAACTTTCGGGCAACAGGTGGAAGCTGCGGATGGTGATGCCCATACAGATCATAAAGATCATGACGATCCAGCTTTTGACATCGAAGAAGGAGAAAGGGCAGTTCTTCTGTTCCTTTTTCCGTTCGATCCTTTGAGTATGCTTGTAATAGAGTCTTTTGAAGATTAATACGAAGAACAGCAGAAAGACGATGGTTGCCTCTCCTATCTTGAACATCCAGCCTTCGGAGTTATTAAGCCATGTAACGATGCCTATTCGCAAGATATTGGCACCGGCGATAATCCAGACGGTGCCTGCTGTGATAAGTAAGATTTCTTTGTTAACTCCGTATTTCATGTTTCCCTTTTTTTGTATTAAACGGTTTACTGCTCCGTTTTGTTGACTCACTTCTTCGACAAAGTTGTAATTAGTAAAGAAATGCAGGTCAGTGTAGCTCCAATTCCAATAACACCATGCCATCCGTACAATTGCCAGAATGTACCCGCAAGGAAGGTTCCCAGGGAACCGCCGACGAAGTAGGTCGTCATGAAAATTGTATTGATGCGGTTGGAGGCTCGGGGTGACAGTTCGAAGATACTGGTCTGATTACTGAGCTGGATGCACTGCATACCTATGTCGATGATGATAATTCCCAGAATGATACCAAGGTAGGTGTTTTCTCCGACGAAGAAGAGTAGCCATGAAAAGAGGATCAGTCCGCAACCGATGAAGTTGAAGCGGCGGACACCCACTCTCTTTACGTATTTCCCCACAAAGGAGGCGGTTAATGCTCCCGCCACACCGCATAATCCCAGCAAACCGATGATGTCGCTGTTGGCATGAAAGGGGGCTTGCCCCATCTTGAAGGCAAGGCAGGACCACATGGCAAGAAGGGAACCGAAGTTTAACGCCGCACGGATGGAATAAATGCGCAGCTGCGGAAACTCTTTCACCAAAGCCAGCAGGGATTTCATCAGGTCGCCGTACTTGCCCCGGAAGTTGGTCTGAATATCGGGAAGGACTTTGAGCACGACAATCGCGCAGACGAACATCATGGCTGCGGCGATGTAATACATTTCGCGCCATCCGAACAGTTCGCCGACGAATCCGCTGACCACCCGTGAAGCAAGGATTCCGGTCAGCAAGCCCGATAGGACGATCCCGACATTCCTGCCTTTGTTTTCCGGACGGGAGAACTGGGCGGCTATGGGAATGAATATCTGCGGAATCATGGAGCATGCTCCGGTGAAGAACGAAGCAAGGAGTATCAGATGGATATTATCTGCCAAAGCAATCGTCAGCAGGGAGAATATCAGGACAAAGAAATTGACAAGGATAATCTTTTTCCGCTGATACAAATCACCTAAGGGAGTGATAAACAAGAGTCCCGCTGCATAGCCTATCTGTGTGACCATGGCAATCAGGTTGGTACGGAATTCTGATATGCCAAGTTCATGGCGTATCATATTTAGCAGCGGTTGGATATAATAGATGTTGGCTACCGAGACTCCTGCCACAATGGCGAGCGTCCACAGGATGGATGCCGGCAGACCTCCGTTTTCTTTCAATGACTGTTTCATGCCGCAAAGATAATGAATATCACTCAACAAAGAAAGTGGTGGAGATGGTATTTCCTTCACCGTCTACTGCCGTCAGCGAATGTTTGCCGGCGGCGGGTTGCAGGGAGATTTTGTGAAAGTCCTGTGTCTGCGCTTGGTAGGTCTCGTCAAGATGCCAGAAAACGGTAGCGTTAGGATTGTTGTGCGCCAGTTCTACAGTCAGGAAACCTTTGCTGCCATCCAGTTGCTTGGGCAGTTTGATGCGTGCGTTCATCGGAGGATATATAAATTGCATCGGCTGGAAAGTATCTTCTCCGCATCCGGCTTTAAAAGGAGGCAGCGGTTTATACTCCGGATGATGTTGCTTGTAATACCATTCCCATACGGGTGGCAGTGTGAACCAGCTTTTTCGAAGCGTAGGCTCCGTGTTGGCGCAATTTTCATAAATACGCTGGCTTTCATCGGCTGATAAAGTGACGAGATGGTGATAGGGGCATGCCTCTGTCCGCAGTCCTGCCGGTAAAACAAGAAGTGTGTCCGTTTCATCACAGAACCGTCCTTTCAGATGTCCCGATTTCCGGCAGACCTCTGCTTCGACAAAGATGCCCGCAGGACGTGTAAACCACGAAGAGGAGGGGAGCAGATTAAAAATATCGAATAGTACGGGGCCGGCTGTCTGTGCACCTACCAGCCCGGGTTTTCCTTCTCCGGTGGCATTTCCTACCCATACGCCGACTGCATAGCGGGGCGTAACACCCACCGCCCAAGCATCCCGGAATCCGTAGCTTGTTCCGGTTTTCCATGCAATGGTCTGCATGGAAGGAATGGATTTCCAGTCAATCTCTTCGGGACGGTTGACTTCTTTCAAGGCATCGAATGTCTGCCATACGGCGCCTGGCTGAAAAGGATCGGTTGATTCTGTGATTCGGCTTGTCGGGAGCAACAGGCTGCAAGACCTTTGCGGCAGTTGCAACAAACTGCGTCCCATCATTGCATATGCGTTTGTTACATCCCATAAAGTGGCTTCTGCTCCTCCCAGAATAAGTGATAAACCATAGTGGGAAGAAGAACGGTTGATGGTTTTTAGCCCGATCTGTTGCAGGAAGCTATGAAACTTCGGGACTCCGTATCTTTGCAGCATCGTGACTGCGGGAATATTTAATGAACGCGCGAGAGCTTCCGAAGCGGGAACAGCTCCTTCGAACTGCATACTGAAATTCTGTGGCGTAAATCCGTTGATATTGACAGGTACGTCCGGCAGCAACATATCCGGCAGTAAACTTCCTTCTTGTAACATTGCGTAATATAAGAAAGGTTTGAGAATACTGCCCGTACTTCTCGGAGCCTGAATGACGTCCACTTGATTTCCTCCTTGTTTCCGGTCGAAATGGACGTTGCCGCAGTATGCCACCACTTGATTGCTCGGAATGTCAATCACCAGAATAGCCAGATTGCGGATATCGCTTCGTCCGAACTCGTTGCTCCATCGTTCCGCCAGATCTTCTATTTGGGTCTGGATACCCTTGTTGATGGTCGAACGGGAGTATTCACCATTTCGTTCCTGATAGAACCGGCTGACCAGGTACGGTGCGATCTGTGGGAGCGCATGAGGCTCGTCGGGAAGTGGCTCGCTGATAGCCAGTTCGTAGGTAGACGAATCGATGGTTTTCTTTTCGAGAAGCTGTTTCAGCAGGCGGTTTCGTTTGTCAAGCAACGTTTTCCGTCCTTTGGACAGATGAATTATGGCGGGCGCGTTGGGAAGAACGGCAAGCATGGCAGACTCCGCCCACGATAAGTCATCGGCAGAATGTCCGAAGTAGCGCCATGCGGCGGCATCCAGTCCCACTACATTTCCCCCGAAAGGGGCATGGGAGATATACATGGAAAGAATCTCCTCTTTGGAAGCGTGAAATTCCAGTCGGGTGGCCCAGATCATTTCAATCAGTTTCTCACGGAAGGTGCGCGATTCGTTTCGTGCCAGGCGGATGGTCTGCATGGTCAGCGTGCTGCCTCCGCTTA
>ENA-OPRW01000473-OPRW01000473.1-human-gut-metagenome-genome-assembly--contig:-NODE-473-length-39650-cov-4.747923_pt1 | contig 39650 bp, 63 predicted proteins | sample MGYA00241898_ERZ501890 | MGnify/ENA primary metagenome ERZ501890 (study PRJEB25962, sample SAMEA2042216) | human gut metagenome | biome: human gut; feature: human-associated habitat; material: faeces... | reverse complement strand
TTTTCTTCAAAAAATGGCTCCTTACTCATGTTTTTGGCGGGTCCCAAGGTCATAAATCCTCCTGCAAGCAAGCTTGCAACGGATTTATGACCTTTTGACCCTGGTATCATCATATTGATCCAATACTGACTGTGCCAGATATGGTTCAGCCTGAATATTCGTTACAGTCCAGCCATTACGAATATTTTGCTATTTTAAAGCCCGGTTTTGCCGGGCTTTTTTGCACAGTAAGAAATTTTTATGATCTGTTTAATTTCTCGGCTGGATCACGCTTTTTCCATTGTCAAAAGACGGATTAAAAGCATAGAAATTTTTGCTGTCTAACTTCTCCTGGGTGATGCGCAAGGCTTCACCAAAGCGCTGATAATGAACGACCTCACGCTCTCTTAAATATTTAATAGGCTCACATACATCATAATCAGTCACTACACGAAGGATATTGTCATATGTGGAACGGGCTTTCTGTTCCGCAGCCATATCTTCATGAAGATCCGTGATAATATCTCCCTTACTCTGGAACTCGCAGGCATTAAAGGGCACTCCACCGGCTGCCTGGGGCCAGATCCCGGTAGCATGGTCAATATAATAAGGGCCAAATCCCTGTTCTGCCAGCTGTTCAGCTGTTAAATTACGGGTAAGCTGGTGGATAATAGCCGCCACGATCTCCAGATGGGCCAGTTCTTCTGTACCAATATCTGTAAGGACTGCCTTGCATTCCTTGTATGGCATGGAATAACGCTGGGAAAGATAGCGCATGGATGCACCCATCTCCCCATCCGGGCCACCAGACAGTAAAAACTCTGTATGAAAATAAGCCCCTGGGAATTGCTCCCAGAGGCTCTTACTTATGTCTTGATTGTAGCATGGATATTCGCTCAATACAAGGCTATATTTTATTATAACTATTTTGCAAGGCCTGGATGGTGGAGAGCACCGTCCTGATCCGGAGTAAGGACTACTGGTTCAGTTGCCATGCGACCGGTCTGATCCAGGTAGTACCACTTGCCACTGATCGTCTGAAGTCCTTTGAGCATGGCACCATCGGAGCCAAGGTAGTACCAGGAACCTTTGTATTGATACCAGACGTCATGGGCCATGAAACCGGCGCCGTTAAACCAGTACCATTTTTCACCGTCTTGGTGCCAGTCGTTTCTAACATAATTTCCAGAATTATCATAAAAACGCCAGTGATCATCCTCTTTTACCCAACCTTCTTTTTTTGCCGGAGTAATAAAGAGTTTTCGTTCTTCCTGGCGTCTTCTGGTAAGACCGGACAGAACCTTTCCTCCAGCTCTGTTATATGCCAGGATTTTGTCAGCGATTTCCTCTTTTGAGCGGGATCCCTTTGCGGTCAATCCGTCAATAGAACCGATATTGTACGCAAAACTTACAAGAGCATCAAATTCGTTCTGATTCCAGTTGTAAGCACTATACTTATCCACCTTTGGACCATACTTTTTATCTACAGACTGTCTTAACCAGTCATCTGCTGTAGCCTGACTGATTTTCAAGCCCTGACAGATGGTTGTGCCGGTAATGGCTTTATCTGCGTTAGTGGTGCCATAGCCGATAGTCCAGACACCTACAGCATCCTGGTAGGCGGTCAGGCGGCAGCCTTCAAATTTTTTTATGAGATTTAATCCATTATCTGATATTTTCATAGCATTTCCTTTCTTCCAAATGGTATCTTGAAAAGATTTTCTGCATATGCTATAATGCCGTTAGGCAAAAAGAAATAAGTTTCCATGTTGGACACAAAAGCGAAAGCCCCTGAGTGGTCGAGACTCAGGGGCTTTCTTCCTTTTTAAGCAGTTAGGCATCTGCAGGCTGGTTACCGACTATTTGCCGCCGTCCAACCATTTGATGATGTAGTGGCAAACTACACCAGCCGCAACAGCGACAATAAAAGAAATAAGATTTTCCATGTCAGACACCCCCTTTCCATACCGGTATAGGGGCGGTAACCTAGACATTATAACATATGCATGATTTTTATTCTACTGATTTATTGCGACGTCGCAAATAGCAGCCATGACCCGGACTGCCTGCGGGAGATGTGTGGATCACCTCCTCCTACTGTTCTTTATCCCCGTTTTCCCCTCTGCTATCAATCTTGCTTTTCAATGCAGCTATGTACTTCATAAGCCACCCTGGCACCGGCGCACCCATACGACCGGCATTTTCTGTGATTGACAGCGCTTCATTTAATAAATACCATACAGTAACTAATAAAGACAGAATTGTATTCGGGAGCGTAAATCCAAGTACATCCGAAGTCTGGATAATAATATAATCGATCACCATTGCTACTGCAATCACAAAAAGGTATGCTACCTTTTTAGCAATTCCCTTGGCGCCTTTCCTGCTGCTCCACCCATATGATTTATCATCCGGATGATCCAGCGCTTCTACTGCACTTGCTGCCATTCCGGAAAGATAATCAATTACCATAAGGCAAAGCAAAATACCTAAAAGATAAAAAGTGACTCCTAATTTCTGGCTTAAATACGCAATCAATGCTGTTACAAAAATCTGTATGCTCATGCATGTACTCCTATTCATTTTTCTATTTGTCTCCTTCCATAAATCGTGTTATAATCGGTTTATGGAAGTGCAAATGCACCAGAGTTCTATCCAAGCGCAAGGATTCTCTGGTGCATTTTCTGTTTTACTTATTCCTCCGTGATCAGATCTTCGCACTCCAGATCGATCAAGACCTGCTTTACCTGTGGCTTGATCTTTTCTGGTACCTGTGCGTAGGTTTTCTTTCCCTTAACAATAAGGGTTGCATAAATGATTGCCATAGTCTCCACCTCCTTCCTCAGTAATAAAAAGAGCAGCAGTCTAAGCATTTAATAATTCCTCGACTCCCGCTCTGATTTTCTCTGGTACCTCTTCGATTTTTTTCTTTCCATTACGAATCAGATTTGCATATACTTTTGCCATGTAGCTTGCCATGATTAAGCCTCCTTTGTGGTTGTAGTGGTTTGGGTTGCTTCATAAAGTTCAGTCAATGCTAACTGAGTGTTAGTGACTTCATCTTCCAGTGCCAGATTAGCTTCATACTGCTCGGTAAGAGCTAACTGGGCTTCGGTAAGCTGGTCTTCCAGTTCTGTTACCCGGTTCTGTAATTTTCCAATATCTGACTCTGGTAAGTAAGTGAATACCGGCTTTGGATCGTCTGGATTTGTCACATCAATACGTTCCAGCTGACCTCCGTCCGGTATGTCCACAAATAATGCCAGAAGCCCCTGTGGAACCTGGTCTTCTCCATAAAAAATTGACCATATTTTTCCGGTTGCATCATAAATTACTAATGCTTTCATACGCCTTTCCTTTCTGATTATTTATGATATACTGTTAATATCTTTTTATTTTTTTCTACAAATTTCTGCACCACCTCCCCATTACCTGTTGATAATATACTTTATGGGAAGTCCATTTTTGGAGTTTCAGGTAATGTGCGCAAGTATGCAGTAATTGATAAAACGGTTACAATTGCATCGGGAACGAGAGCTTTTGATAATCTTGATTCTAACTCTCTTACATATGATAATTATGTGGCTATTTCGTTGCCTAGTGGGTTTTACGCAACCTCAATTAATTGCAATAAGCCATATGCCGGGTATATAACATCGGCCATTGGAGACGATGGTATACTTCATGTGTGGAGTAATGCTAGATTTCACGCGGTAAGCTGGAACTCTAAGGTAGGGCGCACTGGGACAATCTATATACCGTGCCTATGTTCTTCGGGAAATTATAAATGTAGAGTTTTTGGTTATTATTAATAGTATCCTGTAACGAGGTAATTGTAATTCTTATTTCGGGTTGTAACTTTTACTTTAAAAGTTGTTCCGCTTCGAATCGGAGAAGCCAATGTATAATTGGGCAATATTACACTTAGATTAGCCGGATCCCAAGGGCAAGAAGTAGATAAGTCATGTGGGCCATTTTCCGCCATAAACATCCAACTTTGAATATAAAAGCCAAGAGATAATGTTACATAATAGTCACTGCCAGAAGTTACTTGCCCAATACGAGATACAAATTTTCTCACATTACCTGAAACACCGAATATCGACTTCCCATAAAGTATATTATTGCCAGTTAGATTCCCATCACCTTTGATAACAATATTACCGGTCATTTTCTTACCACTACATGATACTGTCTGCTGAGCTGCCTTAGGCGTATAAGTTCCACCGCCCATAATACCCATGGTGCCGGTCTGCTTGCTTTTCGGATTGGTGGTATAGAAAGTTTTGCCTGATAACACATCACCGGCTCCAGCATCGCCACTGAGGGTTAGTGTACCTGTTAAAGGATTGCCATCCTTATCTACGATCACTTTCCCAGATAAGATATCATCTGCTTCAGCTGTGATCACATCTAAATCGGCACCGCCACCTCCGCCAGTCATTAATATTCTTCCCATTGCTACACTCCTTTTAGCCCGATCATAATGTCAGTTTCCGGCTTTTTGTAAACCTTAAAAGTCACGCTGCCTTCTGCCGTTGTCCCCGTACCAGAAGCGATGATACCAAAAGCTTTCATATATGCTTTCTGGGTTTCTGCAGGAGCCCCATCTTCCAGCAGACTTACAAAGATGGGATTATCTTCTGCTGTAACACCTTCTACCTCAACTGTCTGGCTATATGGGGCTGCATCTCCCGTCCAGCCGCTTGCTGTAAGAGTGACATTAGCAGGTTCACCATTTATACGGTTGATAGCTTTGTTTGTGGAATTGATATCGTTTGCTCCAAAGGGATCCCCTTCCTGCGTATAGACTGTTTCATCTGTAATACCTGAAGTCCCATCGGCATTCGATGTGATCTTATATTTCCGTGCACCATCATACATGGCATCTTTATAATCTGTTTTTAACATATCTCTCCTCCGTTTAGGGTAAATGCAAGTTTACGCCTCCCTGTGATCCGGCTCTGGATATTGCTGTACATCAGTCTGCAGGCCTCTTCGATACGGTTCAGTTCCTTCCAGTCAATAAAAAGCTGGTTCTCGTAAAACGTCTTCCGTTCACCTACCTTAAAAGGGAACACACCTACACAGATATGTTCCACATTGGCTTCAAACCGGTTGATCTCATCTGCATAAAAGCCATAATCCGTATAGGCTTTATCCCCGCCCATATCTTCAAACGTAAAATCCGGCCACAGGATAAGCGCCTGCCGCCGGATCTCATTCAGATTTCCTTTTATGCGGTTATAATCCTTGATATTAAAATAATCACTGGCCTGCCAGTCTGTTTTTGGCTGTTGCCACATTGCTCATATCCCTCCTTGCCTTTATGGTGCCGGACAATGCCCCATTAAACTTCAATGTATGTTCATATATCCGCAACAGCAGATCCGGAACGTATTTATTTTCCAGGAATGCAATATCATTTGCATCAATACGCGGTTCTCCACGATATTCCAGATCATATTCCCGGTCAGAACGCAGATAATCTCCGATCCATTCAGCAAGATCTGCTGCATGCTTTGACGTAGATACAAGCGGATTTTCCCACGTTTCAACAGTTCCTGTGGGATTTAACTGTCTGGTCACAAGCGCCTGTGTTACATTGTATTCATATCCATTTATGGTCACTTCCGTATCTGCTCCATCGTCAACCTCTACCGTAACGTAATATGCGCTGCTATCAATGATCTGGACATTTGTGCCACCAGCTGCATCTATTTCATAATCATAAGCCGCTGCATTAAGATAAAACGTATGCCTGGTTTCGTCTGCCGGGACAGCCTCCCTGACTAATTGTCTCTTTTCAGTCCCTGATGCATAAATTGTCCTGGTCATCTGCAACTCTCTGACTCTTGATAACTGTGTACCCTTTGGCGTCTTAGTAAGCTCCTTGCCGTAAGACAGTTCATAATCAGTACTGTCCCCAAATGTGATCTGTTTCAGGTTTACCCTGTTAAACGGTACTCCCTTTAAAAATTCAAGCTGCAGCTTATCAAATTCCGGGAATTCATGATTGACCACAGTAACTTCAGAAAGAGAAGATATTTTATACTCTTCCACCAGTTCCTCTCCCAAATAGGAACGGAATACCATACCAGACGGATGATTGCCTCCAAATTCCAATGTAAGGCCAAAGCACTTGTACCGCGCTTCCAGAACGATAGTCACCAATGGATCTTCTGTAAATGTCCCATCTTCATCAGCTACTGCTTCCGATACATATCCCACATCCAGATAGTTTTTATCCTGATATGGCAAAAAGAACTGTACAGCTGATGCTTCTGTGTGATCCTTTTCCGGTGTGGCATAAGTGCTTTTTTCTGTTGCATCCAGTACTGAAGCCGTATTAGAAAAGTAAGTTTCATTTGCTGAACTTGCCTGCATGTCCGGTATAAAACTGGACTTCATAAATATATTTCCGTTCCGATCCTGGTAAAGGATACAGCGTCCGGCATTGGCGATCAGCTGCAGTGCTTCTTTATGGGATACTACTGGCATTGGATTATAAACCATAACATCTTTTAGATAATTATCAAGCCAATAGGTACGGCTGTCTATTCCGGCATCGCCAAAGACATCAACTGCAAGATCATACAAGCTTATTCCATCAGGATAATATTTTCCGCGGCGGTAAGTTCCATCCATGCCATCAAAACGATCCGTAGCAGTAAAACTCATTTCTTCATCATCTGCAGACCATTCCCGCAGATATACCGTGGTACCGGGCATCCACTCCACATTTCCATCATCCATCTCCTGACCGTAAATTACATTGATCTCCTGGCCATTTTCCAGGAAATTTACCGTACTCTCTTCATTTTCAATGTCATATGCACGGTTTTTATTATCAATGGTTATGTTCAGATCAATGGAGGGTAGATCTTCCATAACAGGACTGATCCGCTCTTTCTTTGTGGCTGACAATATCTTCTGGTTATCAAAGTAGATACCGATCCCCATCGTGATACGGTGGATCCGCAGCCGGCTTTGCCCATTGACCATATCCTTTGGCACAAACCGGAGAAATGTTGCACCAGGAAAGATCTCTTCCGTCACAAAATGCCCTGTATCATTCCCTGTGATTTCAACCGTATGTTCATCTGATACAATGGAAAAATCCACAGGATACGCTTTGCCAAATTCTACTGTGAGACCTTTTATATCGTGCTGTACCGGAAAACGGATCTCAACCTCACCTAAAAGATCATCTGTAACGATTCCCTGGTTAAGGACTGCATCCTGACGTTCCCTTGGCAAAAAATACATACTCCCATCTACGGTACTGTAATCCTGGTCACAGGTTTCATACAGTTCCGAAACCTCATAGTTGTTGAGTGGCCAGGTCAGATTGCTATAATAAGCATATTTCTCCTGGTCAGGTATATAAGCAGATGCCTGGGCCTCCTGATTGATCAGACCAATACTGACGCGCATATAGGAATGATCACGATACTGCTTTTTCATTTCCTGTTTATATGCATTGCTTACAGCTTGCATTATTCTATCACCCCGCAGTCTATGATGTTGACCTTACAGTCCCGGTACTTTGTAGGAAGCCCTGATCCATTAAATTCCACCGGCGTGGCTGTACGGTTTCCCGGATACATGCGGATCGTCTGGAAACGATTGTTTACCATATCCGGGATCCGGGCGGTCACTACAAATTTGTCAAATTCCTGCAACATAGCTGACCAGGTAGCTGCATCCAGGAATTTCCACTGCAATGCATCGAATTTATACTGATCCCTGCCAACCTTCTGTCCAACAAATTCGCCATTTGCGTTTTTTCCGGAGCTGACATTGGTTGCGACCACAAGATTACCACCTACATCAGGAGCCGGGAACTCCCGGCCATTGATCGTTATTACTGCCATTTGTTGCCGCCTCCTTACGTTGTTCTTAACGTGTAACCGCTTCTCTTTTCCAGATCCGTCAGTTTCTTCTTTACATCACGGATATCAATGCTCACTGTCAGGTCCATGGCTTCGATTAGGTCCACAATGCGCTCTAAGAGTTCCTGGATGCGCGCGATACGTGAATCATCCATACCGGTACCATTCTGTGATAATGCCACAGCACGGCTTACCAGGTTCATAAGCCTGTCATCATCATTTTCATAAACAGCTGCACGGCCTGTTACTGCCAGCGGCGGTGCTGCATTACCTGCTACACTTGACATCATGGATACAAGCGGAACCATGCAGGAACGCATGCCGTTCTGGACTGCCTGGGTAATGCCCTGGGTGATCTGCTGGTTATTGGCAACTGCAGCACGGCCGCCCCAGCTTCCAACCATCTCCGGGATACCGTCTTCACGGGCTACGAACATCTGACCAGATTTAGGGAATCCACCGGAAGCATGGCCGGATACTGGCGAATTGGTTCCGTAATCCCAATCATCACTGTCATCTGCCTCATCATCTTCAGCGTCTTCTTTAGCACTCTTGAAAATACTCTTCGCGCCTTCCACAATGCCATCCCAAACACCACCGACAAAATCAGCACAGTCCTGCAGCCATCCGGCAATGGAACCCCAGACGGATTTTAAGCCGTCCCAGAGTTTGTTCATGATGCTCTTTCCGACCTCGATCATTGCATCCGGTTTAAACACTTCTTTGATCTTTTTCCAGATATCTTCAAACCAATCCTTGATAGCGTTCCATTTTTCTTCAATGGTCCTTTTTACACTGTCCCAGATCTCTGAAAGCTTGTCTCTGATCGCTTCGAAAATAGATGTCGCAAGAGCTTTGATTGCATTCCACAACATAGAAGCAAATGCCTTGATCGCATTCCAGCGAAGTTCCCAAGAAGTCTTGATATTCTGTAAAGTTCCCGTAATAGTAGCATGGATCAGGTCCATTAAAGTTTTTACGATATCCTTCATGGCGTTCCAAATGCCACTGTAATACGTTTTTATTCCATCCCAGGCTCTTTCCCAATCTCCAGTAAATACACCTACTATAAAATCAATGAGACCACCTAATGCCGTCAACACATCCTGCAAGATTTCAGCAATATGACTTGCAAAGCTAAAAAAGGAATTAATAGCTGTCTGTACAAAATTTGCAATTACAGGAGCCGCTGTTTGTATGAACCACTCTATAAACGGAAGCAGTACATTATTCCAGAGTACGGTGATCGCATCTGCTACTTTTCCACCAAATTCCAGAAATGTTGCGATCAATGGTGCTAAATACTGCTCTGTAAAAGTTGAAAATTGCGTGGACAGGTTCTGTAATACCGGAAGAAAATAGGTATTATAAACATCCAGTAGAAGTGTTCCGATTTCAGTAAAACCCTGCTTGAAAGCCATTAACATTGGTGCAACATGCTCATCATAGACCTCTCCAATTTTGGTAAAAGTTGTTTCAACCAGGGATCTGATAGCTCCATAGATTGGCTCTATTGCAGAAAAGGTATCTTCTACTGTATCACGTATATAATCAGCATTTTCAATGAATGGTGCTGTGAGTACGTCCAGAATATCAGCTGCAATGTTTCCAGCCAGTTCCGTTATGCCCATAAAAGCTTCGGAAAAAATACCAATAATATCCGATGTAAACTGAACAGCACCGTCACTTCTCAGTGAAGAAAAAATAATTGCCAATGCTGAGCTAAAGTTGCCGGTTATTTCTGCTATCCTGGAACCGATATTGAACATCTGGACTATATAATCCTTGATACGTTCTTTGCGCTGTTCCAGGTACCTGCTGATGCCTCCCAGAAGATTATCTGCAATACTCGCACCGATGCTTGCAATGGAACCTGTAACCTGTCCTAATGACTGGGCCAGTGTATTGGCAAAACCTAAAGCCGCTGTCTGCACATCAGAATCAGTAAAAATATTCCCAAGGCTATCTTTTATGGACTGGATGCTGCTTTGGATCGAATCAAATACAGATGTGTCGCCAAAAGCATCCCAAAAACCACTTGTAAAAGAATCTTTTAACTGGTTCAGCAGGTCAGCTATCTTCCGCAGCTTACCACTGACTATATCTTCCTGTTCCGGAAGTGTTCCCATATCAAAGTCATCTGCATTGTAGCCGCCTGCTCCACTACCGCCAGATCCGCTTCCGCTATCTGAACCACTATCCGGGTTTAAGATATTAAGCTCATCAATACCAGTGGTAGCCGTTTTGATATCCTTAGCAGCTTTCTTTGCAGCATTCCCAGCACCGGAAACAGCCGTTCCAGCTTTATCTGCTGCAACAGCTACAGCTTCCATACCAGCTGCAGTTGCGGATGCTCCTGAATCTTTACCACCAGACATCAAGGCAAAAAAAGCTTTAAATGCATTCGCCAGGCTGAGTATTTTACCAATGACTGCGTTGATCACCTGGATGACCGGGGATAATGCAGCTATAAGCCCCTGTCCTATGGTTGCCTTTAAGCTGTCAAACTGCAGCTGTAAGATACGGACCTGGTTCGCCCAGCCAGTGGATGTCCTGGAGAAGTCACCTGCTGCCGTTGTCAGCTGATCCTGTACAAACTTATACCGCAGGGCAACCTTTTCCATTTCCGACATCTTTGCTGTAGTCTTTCCGAAGCCATTTGCCATAGCATAGCTGTCAAGAGCCGTCTGGGTCATAACAATGCCCAGGTCTTTCAGGCTTTCTGTTTCACCAGTGAATACAGACTTTAACTTCGTATATGCCTCATCCTGACTGATGTTGTAGAAAGATGCCACATCTCCGGCAAGACCAGTAAGAGTTGTGGACATGTCATATGCAGCTTTCTCACTGAAGCCAAATGCCTTTGCCATAGCTCCAAAAGTACCGGTAAACCGCTTTGCCATGGTCTCAGACAATCCAAACTGAGTGGCTGCATTCTGGGCAAACTTATCTACCTGTTTGCTCATCTGGGAAAATGTAACATCAACTACGTTCTGGACTTCTGCCAGATCAGAGCCTAATTCTATACAGGACTTTCCAAAGTCAAATACTTTTTTGACTGCAAAAGCAGCTGCAAGTGCTTTGCCAGCTTTTTTTGCCAGATTCTGTATCCCCAGCATCTGACTGTCAAACTCATTCTTATTTACTACCAGATCAAGCCCGATCTGGCCTACGCTGTCTGCTGCCATATATGTCACCTGCCCTTTTCGTTAAGACAGGCACATCGGCACAGCGTCTTAGATCTTTAACTCAAATATTTTCCTGCATTCCTTATTTTTACATTTAAAAAAGATGCCCTTGCATTTGGCATCTTCTGACTTCATTGCATTGACCGGATACCCGCAATACGGGCACCGGACTTTTTCATGCTTTACTTTTTCAATTTCAACCACCTCCGCATAATGCAGCGAACATCCTTTCCAGACCTTCCATTTCCCTGTCATAAGCCTCCGGAGTCATCTGCTCCATCTGATGTTTACGCCAGCTGTCATGGATTCTTCGCTGATCAGTGGTAAAATGTTTGATCACATTATCATCTGTTTCAGAACGTATCGCTACCACCCGGCCCAGGGGAGTTTCCGGTCCAAGTCCGACCAGCAGGGAACGGAACTCATCCCAGCTGACCGTTTCAAACTCTTTCGTCCTTATACGCAACCCGTACTGCGTCATGAAACTGGAAATGATCAGGTCCCAGTCTTCAAACAGGTCGTAGTACGGGTCAGCGCTCTCCCTGGCCTGTGATATCTCCTGTGATCAGCTTTATGGCCTCCTGAATGACAGTCATCCAATCTGGAACCAGCAGTTTCAACGAATCAATTACCTTTCTGGATTTTTCTGGAAATACCAGTTCGTATAATTCATTCATATTTTCTTCTGAAGTTCCACCATTTCTTGTAACATTAATTACTTTCATCATGGTAGGAGCATCTGCATTTACCTCCAGTTTTTCTCCATTGATCATCAGGCATGGATTCCCATCAAATGTAAGCTTATCTGTAATATCTACTACTTTTGCCATTGCTCATTGTCTCCTTTTACGCTGCCACTACCGGTGTATAGGTTGGTTTTCCATAACAGGTAACCTCAAACTCCAGGGCATCGATATTCGTTGTATCACCGCCTCCTGGGGTAGTCACATTTACTACTACATCACAAGCCAGCTTAGCCCCGGATGTCATGGTCCACTCAAACTTGGTCATTACATCCTGGCCAAATTTCCATGCAAGGCCTGCGATATAATCATTTCCGGCATCACCTACGGAACGCTTTCCCTTAAAAGCAAAGCTGAGTTTTTTGCCAGTCATAGCAGATTTGGCCCAGCCTTCTGCGTCCATGGCATACCATTCTTCTGTGGTACCGTCAATGGTTGGCGCAAAGTTCTCCAGATCCGCAGGCATTACCATATCGCCGTCCACGCTGTCCATACCCTTTGTACCAAATTTAAACACGTTATTGTGTACAGGATATACTTTTCCTCCTACTTCACTCATTACACATTCCTCACTTTCTCTGATAGATAAGATCCAGCCAGATCACATATTCATACACCCCATTATCATCCGTTCCTACGTCCTGAGGTTCAGGAACCATTAAACGCAGATAATTAATGTGGGTATCTCCTATGTCCAGACTGGATATGCTTCTAAGTTTCTCAAATAGTTGATAAGCAGCTTCTTCACTTTCCGGTTTGTCCCTGTTCCAATGGACCAGAAGAGAGAGCTGCTTTGTATCATAGGTAGTGTATTCCAGGCCACCTAAAGCAATATTGGGTGGTCCGGATCCACTTCGGTTATAAATACCTATGGATTTCTGCTGTTTATTATCCAGCTTGCCGATATAAACATGGCTCTCTTCTGCAATTCCAAGAGAAATGATCCAATCCTGTATGTCCGTTAACCGCAGCATCATACGCCACCCGCCTTTTTATAAAACTTCTTAAAAGCTTCCCTGCAAAAACCGGAGCTGACACCTCCCGGAAGCCATGGCTCAAACCATTTACCGCCTGCAAAAGGATTTTCATACTTCTGGAACTGATATTCCGGATGGTAATACAGCCGCCTTGCATATGGCGTGCTGGATACCAGGCTTACTTTTCCGCTAGAAGCTTCACTGGTGTCCACGAAGGTGCTTTCATTCTGCAGGTTGCCAGTATCAAACGGCATGACCTGTGCCTGTACCACTTCCGTATGCAGCGCTTCCGCCGTCTGCTCCAAAGCAACTACTGCTGCACGGGTCAGTTGGCTGATACGGGGCATGTTCAGCTTTATAGTTGACTTTACCTGCATCAGATCACCTCCAGACTGCAGTAATTTACCGTACCGTCCGGATTCCTGTTCTTGCATCCCTGCTCGATCCGGCGTTCTTCACCAAATACCGTTACTGTTCCGCCACTTAAAGACGGCATATCCGGCGCCATGTCTCCTGTAAAAAGCGCAGTACCAGTGATCTGCACCAGCTTCTTTTCCGCTGTCAGAATGTTCTTGGCTTTATCCTGGAAATTACACATCAGATCCGCATCCAGGCTGTACTTCGGCCTTCCCTTATTATCCAGTTCTTCCGATTCCAGGTGGACATGCACAGGCGTCTTACAGAGCCGCTTTGGCACTAAACATGGATATTTCATAGTCTCACCTCGCTAAACGGCAGCAAAGGCCCGTCTGGCACAGCATAGCGTATACATCGCGCTTCATGGCAACACCTTTATCTGTAAACACGTTCCAGGAATTACCAAACTGCATGGACACACCGTTGATGCTGTAGCTCTGCAAAACCGTGTTGATCTCATCTGCATTTTCTGTCTCAAAGTCAGCCTGCTGGCAGACCACTTCCCGGATCAGGTCCTGCTGAAATGGTGTCAGGTTAGAAAATCCCTGACCTACAATACGGTTGTAAGTCAGGGAATCAATATGGCGGCTGGCCTGGCGGAGAGCCTTTTTAAGCTCATCCGTTGGCACAGCACTGCCTTCATATTCGGTCTGGTAATATTCCGGTGTTACATACGGCTCATAAGCCATAAGACCACCTCCGATCAGGCTCCGGTATACTCTGTAGTATCCACATCTACGTAGATGCTGTCTACCTTACCATCACGTCCATTCGGGAATACAAACACATCAGACAGGGAACGGTTCTGATACAGGTATCCGTCACCCTCTGTATGTGCTCCTGGTTCAAAGTAGTAGATGCTGGAAATCTTCGGAACGATCTTGCAGGTCTGACCGCACGCTACCAAAACATTGATCCTGTGCGCTCCTGTTGCAGCAGCTACATGGTTTTCGGTATCCTCTGTCACCTTTTTCAGTGGTGCAAAACCGCCGTTTTCCGGCTCCCAGTCAAAGGCGTCATAGAAGCGCTCATCATCCACTACTTCCATGATCGGCACGCCGTCAATGTCGGTTACACGGGTCTCAATTCCCATGCCGCCCTCTGCGACCTGGGTCATCTCAATCTTACGTGTAAATTCGGTAGACTGCTCCAGGGCATCCATAATGGCACTGGATACATACATCATCAACGTACCATTTGCTTTGTATCTTCTCAGCTTGCCCTTCGCCAGGATATCCTTCAGCATTCCGAATACTTTTGCCTTGGTATAGGTAGCAGCTGCTGTAGCACTATGGTATCCCTCTGCCTTCTGTGCTGCCTGCGCTACCTTTGCAAAGAACAGCGCATCTGTTTCCGGAACGACCTGGGTCTGCTCAAAGGTGCGGGAAATGTTCTGGATGGATGCAGTCGCATTGGTCTCATCCACATCTGCCTTATCCACCAGGAAAGAAATGTCACGGTCATGGGTAAGGGTAAACGGTACATCCTTCTGGGTATAATCGCCCTTATTCCAGCCGCCATTTCTGTTGTGATTTTTATATCCGGAAGTGGACATCTGGGTAAAGTGGAATGTCTTGGCATCTAACCACTTTACGTTACTTGTTACAAAGGGAGAAGTTAAAGTCCCCTGCATGAGGATCTCTAATAATTCAGGCTCCCATACCTGTGCATAGTTTAAATTTGGCATATGATCACCTTGTCCTTTCTTAAATCATTTGTTAGTTGTTCCAACGGTTCCAGCGTTTAGCCGGGACCCCTGTCTGCTGGGTCTGTGTTGCCTGCTGTGCCTGGCCCGCACCAGCATTTCCGCTTGCAGCTCCTACCTGTACAAAACCAGTAGTGCCCGCAGCCTGTGGCTTCAATCCCGGAACGTCTTCCAGGACTTTATTCAGGGCTGCTTTTAAGTTCTCTTCATTGACCTTTCCATCCTGTCCTACTGCCTGACTGAGATCTGCCATTTTGAGGATGTATGGAATTGTTTTGGCATCAATACCCAGGCTTACTGCAGCAAGTATAGCAACATTCTGGATCTGTGCCTGTTTGGCTGCCTCCTGTGCCTGTGTCAGCTGGATCTGCATAGCTCCCACATCTGGAGTATTAGCGGCTTTCTGCTGCTTAAAAGCTGCGATCGCCTGCTCTACTTCCTGCTGAGAAAGTCCCTGCTGCTTAAAATAGGCTTTCAGTGCGGTATCTTCCTTGGCTGCCAGTGTTCCATCAAGCATCTGTTGGATCTTGCCATAGTCAATAGCTGGTGTTGATGCCTGCTGGGAATTCTGGTTCTGCTGTGTAGTCTGCCCACTACCGTCTCCTGTGCCCTGCTGATTCTGCTGTGCCTGGTTTTGATTTGTTTCTGCCATGTTAATAGTCTCCTTTCCATTTTGGGAGTGTCACTCCTGTTACTGATCCATTCTCATCGGTGTCACCGGCCGCGCAGAGTTTAATGCCATGCTCGCGTTTGGGCATAAAAATAACACCCAGGGCTTTCCTGCGTGCTTACTGCTCAATCTTATTACATTTGGTACAACGTCTTACATAACCGCCATACGGACCGGAAGCCCGGCTCCGGTGCTTGCGATAGTGGTGGCAGCACTCCTTTTTCTTGAAAAACCTCTGTCTGATCCATGATATAAGCCCCGTAAAATCACCTTCTTTCATTTGCGACGTCGCAATTATTCTTCGTAAATCACATCTAACCCATACGCTACCGCTGCATCATGCTCAAGCCTGCAACCTCTGGTATTTTCCCAACCCTTACAGAAATAAACGGCATGACAAAGGGACATCTTTTCCAGACTTTTAGCAAGAAAGCAAAGGGGAATCTGTACCACTCCACGTTCTTTCATCTTTTCATTGCTGTACCATTCATCAGTAAATAACGTATTCACAATTTCGTAGCCTTTGGCTTCCAGTGCCTTGATTGCCTGTTCCCTAGTTGCAATAATCTCCTCATCTGTTTTCCCGGCCATTGGCTGACTAAGCATTGCTTTCTTCATCTTCTTATCCTCTCTTTCCTAAAAATGGGTACAAAAATACCACCGGCCTACTGACTGGTGGTATTTACTGACCTTGTTCCCAAGCCCAATTCTTCACTTTTTTAAACGCTTCTACAGCTTCCTGTGGAACACCTTCAAGCTCGCCATCATGAATACATTTTGCATACGGCTTATAAGTTTCCATCGCCTTTTGAATCTCCTCCGGATACTTGCGAATTACCATGTTTCTTCCCTCTTCGATGTTTTACCATATATTCAGCTTCAACTTCATCATACCTATCAATCCAGAACATTTGATCTGCGTAACTACTTATGTCGCTTACATTGTACTCCGTGATACCTGCTCTGTCAATTGTCTTCTTTGCTTCTTTACAAGCATTCTCTATATACTTACCATAGTTTTCTCTTGTAATTTCACCGTATCGTTTTCTAAAATTTTCAGCCTGCTTCATATGCCACATCTCATGAAATTCAACATTTCCTTGATCTTTAATCACTTTACTGTCTGCAATCTGAGGGATATAGAAAACTACATTTTGTATGGCGTCATACTTCCCATACGCTGTAGGCATTTCATCTGGCGAAACTATAATAATTTTAGGCCTTCTCTCCAGCGAAACTTCCCACTCTTTTAAAGCCTGCTCCGTTCTCTGATTCAATGTATGTAACGCACGAGGTTTTATATTCGTCTGATTGGAAATGTAAATCTCTGAATAGCTTTCAACTCGCTTAATGTTTATTTTCTGCTGCTGTTTAATAAATATTGTTGATGCTTCACCTCTGGTAACTGGTCTGTACGCCTGGTCTTTCCACTCTTCCGCTTTTATCTGGTATTCTTTTTGATTCTCCTTATCCAGCGAATACTCTGCCAGTCTCCCATACTTTTCCACCTGGCGCTCTGCATACTGTTGCCTGGCTTCCTGCTGGTTCTGAAGTCCAATCTCTTCCAGATCTTCTTTAGTCCAGATATCATCTGCGGTAGAAATACCAGGGAAATATGTAGTATGGCTGTCCTTGCATCTTGGATGATAAAGCCCTTTGCTGATTGCATAACTCATCAGCGGATATTTCTTCCCAGTCTCCGGATCCACGCCGTCCTTGCTACCACCGCTCCACACATCATCGATCAGGACCTTACCAACAAAAGGAAGGCACTTAGGACACGGGTTTCCACGCTTGGCCATGATAACTGTTGTAACTCCCCACTCCTGACGTTTTTCGCCTTCTCCCTGCAGGTAAGCTCTTTTACTGGCTGTCCGGATCGCCATATCTGCATAGTCTGAAAGCGTATGTCTGGCACCGTTGGCATACTCCACGCAGTTAAGACCACGGGACAGCATATCTTTGGTAGCCATGTCCACAGCCTTTTCATAGGTCCCGGCACCTGTATTGGCATATACCTGGGCATTGAAGATCGCTTTTCGGTAATCATCGTTAGCCTTGCGAAGCACCGCTGTTTCCACTTTCTCCATATCGTCTCTGGTGGCTTTGATCAGCGCTTCCAGTTTACGGTCATTCAGCTTAAAAAACTCTGCCGTAGCTCCCGAGCCAGTTTTCTTAGCCCCCTTAAAGCCTTTCTTAATCGCCTGAAGTATACGCCTTTCCTGCTGCATACCGCCTTTTGACCGTGACATCCGGATCAGACTGTCAATCTGGTCATTAATACTTTTAAACTGCTTACTGTATTTCTGCTGGTTGCGGACTTTGTACTTTTCCAGGGCTTTTAGCTGCTCTGTCTGCCACATGGACCAGTTATAACCCTCTTTGGTTTCCTCTGCCCTGTGCCGGTCCATATTCCGGATCATAGAAGCTATCAGCTCATCCTCTATCTTCTGAAAAGCTGCAGCAAGATCATATTCATTCTTCCTTGGCATCAGTATTCACCCGTTTCTGAATATTAGCTGCAATCCTTGCACAGCGCTTTCTGTTTATGCAACGGATATTATTCTGGCAGTTGGGTGCTCTCATAACGCAGCTATACTCAATCTTCTCTATTTCCGGTTCAAAATCTGGACAGTATGCGCAAAAGTCCTGCAATAGTAAGGTAAATCCTGGAATATCCATACTGTTATCTCCTGTTCGCATATACCTTATAACCTTGAGCCTTAAAGTTACGGGTAAGATTTTTAAGCTGAGTCATGCTGCTACAACGGTCCACCCTTAATTCTGCATAACCTTTTTTCTCAATCGCATATATTCCAAAAGGTACCTGCTCACTGGCTTTTTCCAGCAACCCCTGATACTCCTTCTGGCTCATTCGGTAAACCCGGTTCATTACCTTCACCTGCATTGCCTTCACCCCCAAGATTGACATTAAAAAGCCCGGCAGCCATATTAACTCCCGGTTCTTCTACCTCTGTAATACCCTGTTCTGCTTTCAGACGTGCTATTTCTTCCTGTTTCCACTGATCATCCCTGGAATCTCCATACAGTTCTTCCACTTGGGCTTCCACACTCATCAGTGCGACGCCAGGCCGCGCTTTTGCCATTGTCTCAACCTGACTTTCAAAAGAAGGATTTGCGTACTCACCGAACGGAATATCCACCTTTACCTCTTCAATTGGCTTTTTTAAGAGAATATTATAGGCATTAATGGCAGCACTGACCAGTTTCGGAAGCTTCTCCTGCAAGGCTTCTACGATAGCATTCCTGGTGTAAAGAGTTGTCTTTTCCTTCTCCCGCTGTGCTTCTGCATTATCCAGCTTCTTAACATCAATCCCCAGTGTACTTGGGCTGATGATCCCCTGCAGGCAGAGATCCAATGCGGTCACATAAGAGGCCAGATAACTGTCATGAGGGATCGTTGGCTGATCTGTCTGTATCTTATTTTCAGCCTTTTCTGACATATCATTGTCACCAGCAAAAAAGCGGCAGTCAAAGGAATTAGCCCTGAGTGGTGCGCCGGTCTCTGGGTTTTTAGGAACCAGGCATTCAGGGATGTATGTCTTAGCCCTTCCTGCTCTTAAAGCATCCATCCACTGGGACCATACCTCATCCAGCGCATCGAAGCTGTCCAGTTTACCATCAAAGACTGATCCACCTCTGCCTTCATACTTCGCTGATTCGTATACGTTGATCGGTACTGCAAGGATCATCTGCTTATCAAATGAAACATCCTGAAGCGCTTCTGTTTCCCTAATAAGGGCTTTATTCACAAGCGTATTGCCCTGATACAGTTCATTGGTTATATAACCATATCCGTATCGTTCATTTAATACATAAGTTTTTCCACCGCTTTTGTACGGCGTCTTAAAGATCACTTCCTGTATACGGTCACGTCTGCGTATGATCTCGATCCGTTCTCCCGGATACCATTCCAGGATCGGGAATTCACTTACCTGCGTATCAATAGTCACTTTAAATGCACCATCTCCGATACAAAGGATCTCTTTTAAGGCTTTTTCCATTTTCTTACGGAAATCATTTGCCTGTGCTATGCTTTCCCACAGCTGTTCCTGCTGGTCACTGTCAAAATCAAAATCATTCATATCTGCCATGGTAATAGCTGCCAGTGTGCGGACGATCAGCCCTGGAAGGCCCGTATGCACCTTGCGCATTTCCAAACCAGGCGTACACTTACTTGCCCAGAACTTATATTGATCAGCGCAATCATGCACTTCCCTGTACAGCTGCTCCAGCTCATTACTGTCACCTCTGTACCAGATCCGGTTACGGATCGCACTTGTCTCAAAGTCTAATAATTCGTTGATCTGTATGTTATATGGACTGGCTGGAATCACGTTCAACCAGCTTCGTATCCCCCGCTTGATATTCTCGTTCATTTGTTCCAACCACCTCATTTCTTATCCTCCTCAAATCCGATCATGTTGCGATACGGTATCCAGCTATACTGTCCCGCATTGATCGTATGGTCATTTCTGTCTTCCGGCTTATCCTTGTCTTCTTCCCAACTATATTTTTCAAGCTCAGCCAAATGTTCTGGGCACTCATCAACCACCAGGTAACAATCCTGCTGGATCCAGCCAAGCTGCAGTTTGATACGGTCCAGGATTTCCAGTTTCTTGTAAGCATCCCAGAAGTTATAAATGCAGCCATTCAGACGCCTGTATTTTTTAAGCTCCGTCATGGTTGCCTGATCCGCATTATCTATGTAAACGTCTTTCGCAAATCCCCACTCCTTACGGCAGCGCTCCAGAAACTCTACAAATTTCACAGCTGTGTCACTGGGAGCAATAGGATTTTCCAGTTCTGCATTGTTATAAACCTTTTCTGCCAGCGTGATCAGCCGTCTGTCTTCTGTAATTCCCTGAAAGATCATTGAGATCGTATCTGGTGACTTGCTGGAATAAGCTGTATCCAGTCCGCAGGAAAACTTCTTCCAACGGATCCGGCCCGCCTTTACCTCTGCTCTTACCCAGGCAGCAGTGACAACATGCTTTTTTCGGTTGAAGTTTGGAAACACCAGACCAGTTGCTTTTCCGCGCAGCCCCTGGATCTTATTCTTCCAGATCTTTGTACCCTTCGGTGTATTAGCCAGGATCTTGTCCAGCTTTTCCTTAGGCAGGCCCAGATTATGGGCAAAAGAAAAGAACCAATGCACCCAGCCGTGCTTTGGCTCTTCTTTCAATTCATCTTTGATTTCCTGTGGTGTTTCCTCTTCCCACTCCGGCAGAGGCCGGGAGCAGTTGATGTACTCTTTATACACCGAAAGCGAAGGATCATCCGGATTAAGCGTAGCCATAAGATAATCACAACGCATAGCAGCTTCTCGTACAAAGTCTATATCAGCTGTGTTGATCTCATCAATATACAGGCAGCCATACTGACCACCCAGAGCCTTCTGCCATTTCTTCTTGTCACCGTAGCCCATCACGTATATGACTTTATCACCACCGGAAGTATGGAACAGGATATGGGGGATCTTATCGTCCTTAGTCCCGTTGCCGTTGTACTCAACGAGGACACCAAAATCATCCATGATGCCAAGATCTTTGTTGATGATGTTCTTCTCAGCGGTACCGGTATCCTTGGCTGCTATGATGTGCAGCTTCTTGGGAGACTCTGCCACTTTCAGCATGAACTTAAACAGCCCTACTGTGGTTTTTCCGGCCGCTGTTGTCCCTTCCAGGAACTCTACCGGCGCATCACATCTGAGAAAGGCTTTGTATTTATCTGATAACAACAAACGTTCTGCACTCACTATCCACCACCACGCATCTGCCGGATCAGGTCATCCAGCTTAGTCTGCTCTGCTTCCAATCCTGTAACTTCCAGCTTATCCTTAAACATGCCAAGATGCCGTCCCAGAAGCTCCAGAGCCTTTTCTTTATCATTTAACTTAAGCTCTATACCGTTCTTTCCTTCTTTGATCCCGGCAATAGCCTTGATCTGATTCTCCGACAGTTTACTGGTATCCGTCAGGATCACGTTTCCATGAGAGATCTGTACAAAGTCTGTAGCCTTGGCAAAGGCGATCGCAGCCAGTTCTTCAATCACGCGGTCCTGTGTAACCTCCGTCCGTTTCTGGCGCTCCTGCATGCGTTCTGAGATATAAGCCGCAACCTTAACATTTCTTAACAATCTTGTGGCTGCAGCTGCTGCAACTTCATCATTCTTCACTCTTGGATAAGCGACCTTGTAAGCCCGCGTGGCATTCAGGTCAATGAGATATTCATCTGCGAAAATCTTCTGTTTTTCTGTCATTTTGGGCTCACCTCGCTTTCGTCGGTTTTAGGTATAGAAAAGGAGCCACGCTGGGTGACTCCCTTTCTCGAAGAAATAACTATATAACTTATTTCACTTTAAATATTGTCCTTCCTAATTTTTCTCCATCTGCATATACCTTTGGCCCCAATTTTGGCTCGGCATCTTCCATACTGTCATTTCTTACTACCTCAATCGCATAATTTCCTACTCCAAACAATGGCAATAACGGTATTCGCAAAGAAAAACTGTCAGTTTCATTATCTACCTCTTCCTCTGTCCTAGTGTATACACATTCCTCCAAATAAACACCCTTCTTACTCTTCTCCTCCTCTTTAAACAAAAAGAAGTGAAGTACCATTTTTTGTTCTTTGTTTCCTTCAAAATTAACTTTGCACACTATCGTACACTCAATTGATGCCGTATTATCAATCTCATCTATAATGTTTTCATACGTTTTTAACTCTTTATCTACTTTTTGACACAATATAAGTTTAATATTCATAATTAAATATCTCCATAATCATCAAGTCCAGATCGCTTTTCTTGAACTCTAACAGAATTTTTATTTTTACTTTGAATATCCTGCATATATATATGTTTAAATTCCATTCGCATATTTGAATCTAAGGAATATATTTTCTGTTCAATAGCCTGCTGGACCTTCTCCATTTCACGTAAATTGTCCTCTTGTGATTTATACGCCTGATCAACATTATAAAAACTCAAAAACAAAGAAATTATCCCGATAAACAAAGCAATCAATCCTAATACCAGACTAACCCATTCATTCATTTTTGCTAATGTAATTTCGGTCTTTAAGACAAAACTTGCTATAAACAAACCAATAATGCTGGTAGCTATTACATAAATAACAAATGTTCCCCATATTTTTCTAAAAAACCCTATTGTTTCTTCAATATCGATTTGTTTACTCTTTCTATACCTTAACCATAAAATCACTATTGCTTCCAAATATGCAGATGATAATTGCTATGCATAATATTATTGATTTCACGCATTCTCTATCCATTCTATTTCTCCTTTAAGTAATGCATGATAATAATAACATATTTAATAACAAAAGAAAAGCACCCATCTCACGACAGGCGCTTTCAAAAAGGAGAAGGAAATACTGATAGCAACAAAAATTATCGGAACGGAAGGGTTCGAACCTTCGCTTAGGACACAAGCCATTGCTCTCCCAACTGAGCTACGTTCCAACAGCGCTTCCTAAGTGAACTCCACCGTCCTGATCCTCAATGTCTCTTCAGAGCAATCAGATAAGTACATCCGTGCACAAATGCATTCCATGTTTTATTCAAAAAGGCATTGTCAATCTCTCTGAGGTGTTGCGCATACGCTCAGTTCATCCGGGAGCGACCCGGCAGCTTCCTCTGCCAAGCTGTGACCCCCGGCAGAGGTTCCAGGGGAATTAAGCCGCCGGCCGTATGCCTTTGGCTTCATGGTACACTATAACATTTTGAAAACGAACAGTGCGAACAATACGAACAAATTTTATTTTTCTTCCATAAATCTGATGTATTCCATTCTCACACCGTCTGCTGTAGCTTTTCTCCCAATTCTCACCGCTACTTCACTCCAGGTAAGCTCTTCAAAGATCTTATACCTGATAATGCGCTGCATTCTCTGCGGAATCGTATTCAGCCATGCTTCCACATCATGTTTGATCCGTTCCGAAGTCTGCAACCGCTCTTTCAGGATCTCTTCCAGCCGGTCCAGCTCATCCGGATCCTTTACTACAGGATATGCCAGACCTTCGATATGAAACGTCTGTGGTGTGTAAGGGAACTCATGCGAAGACCCTTTCACTGCATCCTGCTCAATCCTCTTCCTGGCTTTCTTAAGCTTCAGGATTTCCCTTTTGGTATCTTCCACCTGGGCGCATGCATCTATATACTGCACCAGAATCTGCTTGTCCAACGGTATCACCTCATTCCTGCTCTTGGTTTGTATGTACGTTCTCCCAGAAGATATTCCTCTTCCTTCCTCTGTTGACCTAGAAGCTGCCGTAACCGGTTTAAGGTATCCCTGTTCTTCTGATCCTCGAAAAACTTCACCAGCTTCTCGTTCATCTTTGCCATATCTTTATTAATTCGCCTGGTTCTTCTGCTCTGTTGAAGACTTGTTGCAATCCGGTTCCTTTTGTTCCGGTCCTTGGCAAATTCCATTTCATGAAGAAAGTCCTGGAGACGCTTGTCCTCTTCAACGACCTTATCGCAAGCATACCTGTATTCTAAAATGCTCTCATCATAGTAGCTTAGAAACTCTTCCAGAGCCTGCGCCGGTGTCTTTCTCTTACTCATCTGGTACCCTCCTTAGCTCCGGATCCACGCAGAGGCTTGTCCCCGCATATGTTGGCATCCTGGCAGACCAAGTTGTAGGCTTCGGCCCGTTAATAATCGCATGGTCTGATGCAGCTATGGCACTTTTTCTTTGCAGCTGGTTTGCCTTTCTCTGGGCCTCTGACTTTACTAATCCCATTCTTTATGTCTTCTCCCTTCTTGCGCATGGCAGCTATCACGTATTCCACGTTGGGATTTACTCGTTTCCACATTACGCTGCTTTACCGGTATGCTTCCGGTCTTTTCTTTCCAGGTATAGCTTTACCAGCGTGTAGATCTGACGGAGGAACAGGCTGTCTTCTATGTGGCTTATATTCTGGATGATATACTGCTTTACATGTTTGTTATTCATAGGCTACCTCCTCTAAATTTCAGTTTTCTCCAGCAAATCTCGGAACAAAAAAACCAAAATCAGTTGCTGGAAAACCATTCTTTCTGTTTATGTTGTTTCTAATTCCGTAAAAATCGTGCATAAAGTTGAAATCATCCGCATTCAGCCAAACATCCAAACGAAGGTGAAACTTTTTATCTGCGCTTTCAATATCCATCATACGTTCTGTAGCTTCCGTCTCTTTCATCAAGCCCATGACAGTGGCTCTTCCCATAATAGCAGCATACGTTAAATGTCTCTTGCGTTCTACTTCTTTGTTAAAACTCGTAATCTTACTCATTCACATTTCCTCCAAATCTTAATTTCCTCGTAATACCTCTTTTTTGCTTCGCTCAGGATTACCATGTCCATATTTAATCAATATCGCCAGAATAATCTTCATTCCACAAGGCTTCAAAGTTTTCAATCGTCCTTTTGACTGCATTCTCATAAGTCTCTGCTTCTTCATCAGACAAGCTTCGATTCGCAATCTCCGGCGGTTCAAGTCGAACTATTCCGTATTTTTCACGGATCATTGCTCTTGTCATAAGCCACCACCTTCCCAACTCTTAACTTACCAATCAAATCTTGCCATGTTCATAAACTCAAGTGGCATGGAACCACCAAAGAGATCATTAGCACCGTCGATAATGTCTGGATCTACTCCGTCCGCTTCCAGCTGATCGTCAAACATTGCATCATTGCAGATAGATCCATACTGTGTTCTCGAATGTTTCCTGATATATTTCTTTCCGTTACGTAATTCAAAAATCTCCGTACAACTATTTTCTGTAGCCTCGATTGTATATCTCATGTATTCTTCTCCTAAATCTTAATTTAAACATATTCAAACTCATCCAGCTCCACATCTTTTTCACATGCTGGGCAAGTGCAGAAAGCACCATCCAGCCACGATTCTGTATTGTAATCAGCATCCTGAAATAGTATTTCAACATACTGCTTACAGTGTGGGCACTGGAACCGGATATAAGCTGGCTTGCTTATTATCATATAACGTGTACCCATTCCGACCACCTTTCACACCATTTTGTTGACGCCAACAAAATCGATGATTTTACTTCCCGACTTTAATTTTGGGAACATCAGCTCTTAATTTCCTTTGTATGGCTCCGGAAGTGGCATCCAGGCATTCACAAATAAGTTCTGGCTGCTGCAAGTATCGCATCCATCATCATCACCGGCATACCATGCTCCACCACCATCATTATCTTTTTCATACCGTCCGATTATCGGAAGCGTGAAATTCTCAAATGACATCAGGACATATTCATCTTCTTCCGGAAGTCTCTCTTCCACCGGGATCCAGCTATGCTCTTCTATCTGACCTGCCAAAAGTGTCATTGCTTTTGCATAATTCTCTACCAAATCTGCTATGCCGTCCGGGATACAGCCTGTATCTTCATAGTCCCTAAGCTTGCACAGCGCACCATACAGCCTTTCACTTACTTTTTTGGTGATTACCTGGCCTGCTCTAAGCTGCTCCCACCTGACACCCTTCAGACACCAGTTTCCCAGGTCATCCTTTTCTGTTAATCTCTGCATTTTATATTTCCCCCAACTTTATTTTTTTCAAATATCCGCATACTGTACTTTCTGCGATATGCATATCTTCAGCAATTCGTTTTCCAGTCCACCCGGCTTTGTAAAGTGCCTTTATTTTTCCAACATCGATCTGCTTTTTGTTTGGTGCTTCTGGCTTTGGCGGCTCCGGCTTCTCCTTGGTTTCCGCACCTGTCTCTGTTGGCTTCTCTTCCACAGCCTTCGGCTCTGTTACTTCTGCCGGCTCCTTCTTAGCTGGCTCTGTCTCTCTTTTTTCTTCCTCCAGCACGATCCGGAAGAACTCACATCCAGCCAGGATCTTCTTCAACGTCAGGAACTCATAATCATCCAGGTTCTTAGGTTCCGGTACTACCGGCTGGAGCACTCCCACCATCAGCCCTCTTTTATGCAGTTCCAGTGCCTCATCTATTGCAATTTGTTTTATGATCATTGCCCTTCTCCTTTTTATTCAACGGACACCATCTCGGTGCGGTTTTAATAGTTAATTTATCATCATGTCTTTCTGTTCTGCAGATTATAGGATGAGGCTCACATTCACTCCGTGCAAACTTGGCTTCATCATGAAGGCAGTAATAACGCCCTGGCCTTCCGTTCATGTCATAAAATTTTTTATAGCTGCAGTCTTTACAGTTCATTTCTTTTCCCCTTTCTGTATCTCTTTCAGCTTTTCAATTAAAGCTGTCCTGTTTGCCCGACAATCCCTAAAGAACTTTCCAGACTCCAGAAGATACTCCTCATTTGCTCCATACCCTTCCTTGTACCTCATGGCAACATCGGCTTTCCAGTCATAGAGCATGGAGTGATACGTCTTGATAACGAAGCTTGTCCCATCTGGAAGATCATACCGGTAATACCGCTCACCTGTCTCCTGGTTATCGATCCAGAGTGGCCAGGTCTCATACGCATCAATAAACGCTGCTCTCTGGTCATTGTTTTTAAGCTGTGGAAGCTCTGGCTGCTTCGGTCTATCCTTTTTCTCTTCCAAATCTTCCAGCTCACACAGCATGGAAGCCAAAGCACCTACTTCCAGCTTTTGCATTCTGATATGCTCATCTGACTTATCAATGCCGGGAATTCCCAGACATTTGCTAAGAAGCTGCTTCTTTCTCTCCAGAAGTTCTCTCAGGATTTCTATATCTGTACGTTCTTTTATTTCATCTTCGGAAGCTTCGGTATCCGTTTGCGACGTCGCAATCTCTTCCTCTGTCTCAGGGCGATCAGCCGAACTGTTGCATTCAAGCTTGCACTCCCCATGTTTGACACACTCCCAGCAGCACTCATGGGCACAGTCCGTTCCACTTCCGGGCCGGTGCATGTATTCTTCCGGTAAAGAGCACGCATATTCTGGGCGGTATAAGCAATGGCCCATTTGCTGCTTTTCGGCAGCATCTATAGGTTCATTCCGCTGCTCATTGGCAACAGTCTCTTCCGGAAGCAGTTGCGACGTCGCAATCTCCGCATCTTCCTCTTCCATCAGCTCTGCAACCGGTATTTCCTGGCTAATAGGCTTACCTGCCACCGGCTGGACCATATTTTCATCCTCTTCCACATCAAACAGCTCCGCCGTTGATGCTTCAAAGCTTTCCGCCCTCTCTTCCGGCATAACACCAGGGATATCTTTTAGTTCCGTCTGCCCTGGTATCTCTATGTAAGGGACTTCCTTTGGTCTTGCCATGCTCCGGATCTCCCGGACGGTCATATCCGGTGTGACCTGCTCCAGCTGCTCGTCACTCATGCCAAGCATCTCCTGCAGCTGGCTCTTACTGAAGTCCTTAAACCTATCATCTATGAGCGGACTGTTCCCGCCCCTGGAAAACCTTGTGTTCCTAGTGATGTACCTGGATGTGGCAGAGGCACTGAGACCAAACCTGTCCATGGCATACTCATTGACGTTCTTATATCCTGCTTCCAGATACAGTTCATTGTCCCTGATATGCTTCAGGTAAAATCCCGTTGCGATCACACTGCGAACTGCTGACTGCTGGTTGGACCGGATAAATACCTCTGCATCTTCCAGAGATACATTCTGGTACCATTCCTCTACCTCACCGGTCAAAACCTTCCGATCCACTGCAAGGATCTCTGTTTTGTTCTTCTCTGTCTCCACTGTTATCTTCCCTCCCCCGTAAGCTGGCTGCGTACTCTCTCCAAGGCGATCGCATCATAGTCCGTATCACTCTGGGTAAAGTTATGAAAACGGTTCTTAGGACCTGTTTTAGGCGTATCCTGCGGTCTTGCTGAATCCTGTGTCCTGCTCAGCCAGCCATTAATGAATTTATCAATACCTCTGGCTGTCTTCCTGTTTTTCGGATGCGAGTCAAGCCAGCCGATCATCTTCCGGAATTCCTGGTCCACATCAACAGCCGGATAAAGCTGTCCGTACTTCTCTACAGAATCCCTTGATACCGGATAAAAGCTTCCGTCAAGTAACTGCAGCTCATACACGGTATCCGGGCAAGGACTGCTTTGCAGCTCCGCGCCTATCATTTTATTTTTTTTACTTTTATTTACTTTACTTTCCTTTATGTCATTTTTCCGGGAAGAATCGTTATTTTTCCGGGAATTATCCTCATTTTTCCAGGAAGAATGAAAAGAAGGGTTCACTTTAATAAAGGGTTCCGTTTCATCCGCTTCCAAAAGCCAGAAACCCTTTATGACTACCGGTGTCTTCTTCGCCCTCTCTTTGACCGCAAGCTGATACCGTCTCTGTATTCCGGGTGAGGTGAGGATAGTGTCCGACTTGAAAAGTGTGCTGTCCAGTAGTGACCGTTCAAGCAAGAATGTCAGCACCTGCTCTATGAACCCATCTGTGAGATTCAGGTCTGCTGCCAGGATGAACTTAAAATCATCGTTCCATTCCATGTAGTAGCCTTTTTTGTAGATCTCGCAGAGTAAATAGATATATACCGCGATCCCGTTATTACCAAACCTGGCGCGCAGGATCCGGATCTTATTATCCGTGAAAAAATCGACATCAAGAGGAAAGTAACTAAGACCTGGCTTCTGCTGTCTTGGCATTTTCCTTTCCTTCCGTTATCTGCTGTCCAGCCTCCCACTCTTTGTAGAGCTGGATCCAGTCTTCTAATCTCATGGTGACCAGCCATTCTGACCGGTCCCTGCGGTGGAACACAGTCGGCATCTCTCCGGTCCTGGCGTCCCTTTTGGACTGTTCCATGGCTTCCTGGAGGTTTAACCGTTCCACTCTTTTACATTCTATATGGATGCCTGGGAGACCGGTCACATCCGCATCACCGCTGGCACCGCAGAACTGCTGCCCTCTGCGGCAGTCATAGCCGTGGTCCCTTAACCTTCCGGCCAGTTCCCGTTCCCCGCGTTTTCCTTTTTCCCGCTGTGACTTTCCCATAACGATCCTCATCTTTCTTTTAAAAGGGGCGGCGGTCAGAGAATTGGGTTCATGCTCCGCCCCTTCAGGTACAACACCTCTGGTCATTTAATACCGTGACATATAAAACTGACCTTTAAGGTAATAAAACAAGCTTTTGCAAATACAACGGATTATCCGATGATAGTAATACGATTTCTAAGAGCCATATCCTGTTCTGACAGGACTAATTCCAGATAATCCTTGATCTTTCTTACTGCTTCTGTCTTCCAGATGCCGCCCTCTGCTTCCACCAGTTTAAACTCCGGTGTTCCTCTGTCTCCAATGCGGAATACAAACTGGCTGACCGGCTGCTCCACTTCCTGGAAGGTACGGTAAGGTCTTAACTGGACTGGATTTGGTACGATCGCATCTGCCTTGGCTGCCACACCCACGGTCATGGTTGCCACCTGGGTACAACCGTCATCGGAAAAGGTCTGTTCATTCTTTCTCTCGATATTTCCGGCAAGCAGGAGCACCGCATCCAGGTCCGTCGTTTTTGCGAAGTTGGCCTGCAGGCCGATCATAAAGCTTTCCTGGTCGTACCACTGGTCAAAGTGGAAGCCGGAAACCTGGGCATCCGTTTCAAACAGGACCTCTCTCTTACGTTCCCCATCCAGGGCAGACATCAGCCTGACTTTTGTAGGACTTACTACATGGATGATCATCCTTCTGCCTTCTGTAAACTCTTCCCTACAGTTTACGATGTAATCTGCCAGTGCTGAAAGGGTCGTGGCCTTTACAGGCTCTGCATAATTGGCGATATCATATCTTCTCAGTGCCTTGTTGGCATATGTATGGCCGCAGATATCCACCACTTCTGTTTTCTCATTTTCCCTGGCAAGATCTTCCACATGCTCCAGGGCATCTTTTAAACCTTCTAACATCAATCATCTCTCCTTTTACTCATTTATCTTTTTTATCATGCCTGCTGTCTTCTTAAGTCGATCGGCCCAGTCCTTCTGTCCTCAAAGATCTCACCGGTCTCCGGATCCACCCTTCTGCCGGGGCTGACCTCTTCATAAGCAGCTGCAGGGATCTCCTGTACCGGATTTACCTGTGGAAGCCTGCTCCCCGGCTCTGACATATCAATACGGCCCGTACTGGAATCCTGTCCCACCAGGAACATGGTCTCCGCTTTCTTAAATCCGGCCAGTTTCGGCTTCACGTTATACTCTACCTTCAGGTTCCCACGCCCGGCCGGTTTGAACTTGATATTGATCGTCATTTCCCTGGCAGCTTCCGGATCCATGTTCGGATCCAGGATGTTCCTTCCGATCTGTCTCAGGGCCATGTTGAACTTCTCCTGAAGCCCGCCATTGCCAATGCTGTCAAATGTTATCGCCATGCCTTGATCACCTCCTTTCATTTCACCTATTTAGCTGAAAAAATCTGCCGCAGCATCGTTCGTTTCCTGCGCAGCATCATCTTCCTGGACTGCAGCACTCTCTTCCTGTGGTACTGCTGCCTCTTCTACTGCATCCGGCTGTACAGTCTCCACATAATCCCGGCTTCCGTCCTCACGGATCACTGCCATATCAGAGTCAATGGCGTCCTGAAGGTCAATGCTCATGATGCCCCACTTACTGATCAGCTGTCGGAGCATAGTCTTATAGGCCATAGCATCAAAATCCTTCGCCCAGAAGGTCCAACTGGTCCCTTTTTCAAGGTCTCTTTTATATCCTGGACTGTATTTCTTGGCATGTGCTTCCATTTTTGCCCTGCTCCAGTACAACGCTTTCCGGAAACCATTGTTATACTCAAACATGGCATAATATCCAGCGGTGGGAGCTTCTTCTCTCAGCTTTTCATCTTCAATAAGCCGCACTTCCATTTCTTCATTCAATGGATCAAAACGGACCAGCTCCCCTTCCTTGATCGCCAGTACATTCAGCTTCTTATACTGGCCGGAACGGACCGCCAGCTGGATATAACCCTTGTATCCGAGCTGGAACTGTGCTTCCTTGGCTCCCTTGCTCCGGTTGTCATACGGTACCATGTAATACTGTCCCAGCTGCGGGCTTGGGGACAGGTTTAAGGATTCTCCCAGAAGTGCCGCAGAAAGAATACTGCTGTTGGTACACTCCTGCAGGGCCGGTGTTGCCTGCACTGCGGAAACAATACTGGAAATAAATCTGGTTCCGTTCTTTCCGCCTACTACTTTATTGATCTGATCCTTAACTGCATCCTGTGTGAGATAGGCTGTCAGGCCTGTTCTCTGTGTCCTGGCTGCCAGTCTGCTTGTTACTGCCATATCTGTGTATCCTCCTTTTACTGTTTCGGTACCGGCTCAAACCGGATGCCGTTCTCTTTTAAAAATCCTTTTAACTTCATCAGCTGCTCCCTGGTGGCATAGACCCGGAAATCGATCACGTTGACCGGTTCTTCCACAGTCTCCATTTTAGGTTCTTCTGCCTTAACCGTTTCTGCGGAAGCAGTCTGTACCGTCTCCGTTCTTCCTGCTGCCATCACATTTTCAGCTGCAGCTTTCTGCTGCGCTTCCCGTTCAGCCTTTCTCCTGGCCTGTTCTTCCATGTAAAGCCTGCGGTTATTCTCTTCCGCTTCCAGCTGGTTCCTTCTGGCCATGGCAGCGCCAATATCGTAGGTCTTTAAAAAGACTTCCTTCATGTCACCCACATAAGGGCTGTCCACTTCATTTAAGACAGCCAGTCCCTCATCCACCTTCTGGATCATCGCCAGGATCTCTTCCTTGATGGACTTCATCGTAGTGGAAGCAAGGGCATATCTTGGCTGCATCACACGCTCAAACGGAAGATACTTGCCAATGTCATGAATGTTATCCTCATAAAACTCTCTGACCTTGGCGGTTTTCTCCTCGCGCAAACGTTCTTCATAGTCATTCACCTGGCTGTCGATGTTACTGATCGCTTTCTTAACGATCCCGGTCAGTTCCTTGACCTGCTGTCCAAAAAGCTCATCCGGCTTCAGGAGCTTCTTGCGGATCTCGGTCCGTTCGCCATTCAGGGCATCCACAAATTTATTAAGTTTCGCCCGATCCGCTTTAGCCGCCTTGATCGTATCATCCGTATAAACATAGGTTTCATATTCCTGCGCTGCAGCAGTGATCTTTTCTTTCAGTTCCTCAAAATTCCAGTCGATCTTCTGAATAAATCCCGCTTCCTGCGGGCTGTAGATCTTCAGTTCCATTTCTTTCTCCTTTATTCTTAAATTGCTGGAAGGATAAGATTGGGGCGTTGGCCGCTCTGGACACATTCCCAAAGGTTCCGCTCTGCATCGATTAGATACCGGATATCTGATTCCATATCCTTCCGCTCAATGGGGTAATCCCGTATCTGTATGTTCATCCTGCCGTTTCCCTGGCTCTTGATCTGGGCTCTCAGTACTGCAAAATCCCATTCTGTCACCGCCAGATAATGGAGGACCTGCCAGAAATAATTATCTGGAATGTCGTTTTTCCATTTCTCCCATTGGGAACTCTGCAGGATGTTAGTAGTCTTGATCTCCAGGATCCCATGACGCCCGTTTTCGTCCACAAGCTCCCCATCCAGTGAGGCATGCATCCATGGATATGCCGAATTGGTAAACATGTTGTCCTCATCATAGGAAACTTTATATTCCGGATGATCCAGGGCAAACAGGGCACGAAGATATTTCTCCGCTTCGGTTCCGTACCGGACATAGCCTTTATCAGAAATATCTTCCGGAAGCACTAGCCCCATCTTTTCTTCCCAAAGCTGGACATTATCCTTATAGGGGTTCATTCCTACACAGGCAGCTGCATCTGAGCCGCCTATGTGGTTCTTTCTCCCCTGCAGCCACTCTTCCCGGCTGTTAAACAGCTTTTTAGTTACCATTCGTAAGCCTTTCCAACATCTTTTTCTTGCAGCGTCTCTCGGTCTCTTCTATAAATGCTGTCAGCATTGCGATTGCCTGCATATCATTATCAGCCATGCGGCTGATTGCTTCTGCTATGCCATCTGCTAAGCCTTGTACCATCATAGAACCCCTTAACCCTTTACCGCCGACTACGGCTAACTGAAACTGGTTCTCTTCTTTCATCTCTCCCAAACCGATCGCTACAATCAGACCACAGTCCGCGGTCTCTCCTGCTTCCCTGTTATCTACTACAAACTTCGCTTTTACCATCTTGCAATTCTCCTTCTCCCTCCGTATAATGAGGGTGTACAATTTTTTTGTTACCGGACCTTCCGCAGTTGCCGCTGCCTGGGTCCTTTTTTATGTAGCCTCTGCATGCCTGTAAGCGGCTTCTCTCCATACACCGGTTCTTCCTTATGCAGGTACCGCACTGGTCTTCCCGCACAGCCATCACAGCACCTGGACCGCAAGTGCAGCCCCAAGCATCATGAAGACTATCACCCACATGCCACCGGCTATAAATGTCTCCGTGATGCCTACCCAGTCCACAGCTTTCTTCTTAGGCCTGGTTGCCTGTACTGCCACATAAGACAGTTCCATGCCGGTCTGGCCGTCATAGTTCTTGATCTTTGCCATTACTTCTCTCTCCTTTCCAAGCTCTATTCATATCCTGGCACACTGGATCCGGTAATCTGCTTTAACTTCTCCGGATAGATCTTGTACCGCCAGGTCTTAGTCCCTGTCTTTTGGGGACTTAATACCATTCCCAGGTCCATACTTCCATTGCGCATGTACTTTCTTACGGCCGCTGCCGACAGCCCCAGGAACGGAGCTGCATCTTCTGGTGAAAGATATCGTTTTTCCATGTAAACACCTCCTACTCCAACAGCTTCTCAATGGGTAAATGAGAACCGTTAATATACTTGTCTCCCTTATCTCCCTAGTGCTATACTTTTCTTACAGGCATTCCAGCGCCAAGTACATATACAAAGGAGTTTTTATGGTTCTTTCAAATATCACATTAACAACATCTGATGTCATTGACCTTATAGGAATTTTTGCCTCTCTGTTTATTGGTGTTATAGCAATCATCATTTCAATACTGTCTCTACGTCAAAATTCAAAAATGATAGAAGAATCAACTCGACCTAATATACAAATTTATCCCGTATTTCTCGATGATTTTTTTTATATCATTATTCGAAACTTTGGTAATTCCGAGGCAGTCATTGATGAGATAAAATGTAGCCATAAATTCAACAGCGACGAATATTTTGGTGATCCACAAAATGATGATTTTGCTAAGCTAAATGGTTCATCCTTTTGCCCTGGATATAGTGTCCGATGTCCACTTGCTTCATATGCTGTAGAAAACGAAAACTATGTTTTTAAAATTAAATACCATTCAACAACACATAAATACAACGCTACATTTTCTTTTAATCCATGCAATATAGCACCTTTTGCAGATTCATACCCTTCAACTCATACAGCAAAAGCAGATATTCACGATATTTCTAAAAGTCTGCGTAATATTGTTAAGCTAAAATTATAAAATCAAAATAATCGCCGTTCCGATCCAGCAAATGATTGCCGCAATAATACTTAAAAGCATTGCTCCATAGGAACGGCATTTGCTTTTTATACACCAGATAATGCTTATTACTGACATAAAAATGGCAACTACAACTATAGAAAGTCCTATAGCATCACCTCTCGTGATTTCAGCTATATTTAGCACCATTCTTCTCACGCTCCTTTCTCACCTCCTACTCCAACAGCTTCTCAATGGGTACTACTAGATAGTACTAAACTTCCATTAAAGGCAGAACATCATGCTGCTTTAACAGATCATACAAGAACAAACGCCCCTTCTGCGTCCAATAGGAATGTTCTTTAGAATGCTGAATGCCTTCCGAATCTGAAAAATTATGTGTCTTTGTCTTCAAATAACCATTTCCCTGATACTTCGCATACAGCACCCAAACATCTCCCTGCTTGAACTGGATACCCAGTTTATGAAGAATTGCATTAAATTTCTTTGCAGACATTCCATAGTCCTTAGCGATTACAGTGATAGCAATCAGATCTTTACACTGTAAGATCATGTCATAATAAGAGGCCTTGGGCTGCAACTCCTCAATGACCTTCTGCTGTTCTTCAACCTGACCACCAAGAAACTGGCAACGATCTTTCAAACTATTAATAGTCTGATCGGCCATTCGCAACGCTCTGGCAAATACCTGCTCCGGTGTGTTCCATGCTTTTTCCAATTCCAGGAAATACTCACGGTACTGTTTACCTTTTTCATTGCGCTGGATCATGCAGATCTGCTTCGCCATATCTACTGAAATCTGGTAGTCTGTAATCTCTCTTCTTACTTCGCGGTTGCCTTCCATTTGAACCCGCTCATTTTTGAGCATGTTGAAATCTTTACCTGCTTCAAATCCATACTCTATCATTCTTGGAAACCAGTCCTTAAATGCAGTTTTAATCTCTAACCTTTCGTGCAAGTCTCTCGCTGACACAGTCGGCTCACCTGCGCTGTATGTAACCTTAATTAACTCATTCATGTTATTCACCCTTTCCTGTAAAGATTTTTCTCAGTTCAACCGCTTCCTTGCTATTCTGGAGAATGCTCTCCTTAAATACATTGCTGTCTGTTGCTACCAGCTGAATGAGCATTGCTGCTTTTTGCAAACCTTCCTGTTTGCCTCTCTCGTATCCCATGCGGTATGCTTCCCGCTCCGGGGCATTCATAAATTTGTAGTGCATAGAGTCTCCGCTCGAATTGTAGCTTTATAAGTTACTCTTTAGTAAAAAAAATTGCGGTTGGATCCTCAATATGAAGCTCATCTATCATAATTTGAATCTCATCGCTCCCAAAAATGCCAATTTTCATTTTTTCATAAAATGTTTTAGGAGTTACCCCAATTTTTAAAGCTACATCCGACTGGGAAAGACCATTTTTAGCAATAATTCCCCTTAATTCGTCTGTTCTTATCATCGCATATCACCTCCTTGGTAACTTTGTAAGATACTCATATCATATCACATTTTCGTAACTTGTCAAGATATTTTTTATTGCTTTTATAACATTTTTGTGCTATTATTAAGTTACTTTAAAGGAGGAATTCAAATGACGGTCGGTGAGCGATTAAAACAATTACGTGAAAAATCAGGTATGAGTCAAGTTGACTTTGCAGCTAAACTTAATGTATCAAAACAGAATCTTTATAAATATGAAAATGATATTATAACTAATATACCCTCTGACAAAATAGAAGACGCTGCTAAATTATTGCATGTTTCTCCTGCTTATATAATGGGGTGGACTCAATGTAAAACGCTCCCCTCTGAAAACAAGAATTTTAATGACAAACCTACTACAGATGCAGATTTAGCTATTATCCAGCGCGAAAGAAACAAAATGTCAGATCGAGAAAAAACAAAACTAATGAATATATTAAAAGCTAATTTTGATGATTATAATTGGGAGGACGATGATTCTGGAGATATCGAATAGTCGTAGAGCTGAAATCAAGAGTTACGTAATTTCTGTTCTTGAAAACTACGGAAAACCATTTGTTCCAGTTAAAATAGGGGCTCTTATACGTTCCATGCACAATATTAAATTAATCACGTATAGTAGTCAGATACGTAAATTTCATATAACATATGAAGAATTAATTATTGATGCTGAAACAAAGGATTCTTATGCTGTTCGGAACAGAAAACAAATGCGCTATTGTATTTATTATAATGATATCGAACCTAATATTGTCAATTCCAATCGAGTCCGTTGGAATTTAGCACATGAATTAGGGCACATTATTCTTGGACATCATGCTTTTTGCAAAAGTGATAAGCTTTTTCGCAGTGGGTTAGCTGCTAATACTTACAACTATGTAGAAGCTGAAGCTGATTATTTTGCCCAACTAATTCTAGTACCTCATGTTGTACTGTATGCATTCAAAATTACAACAGCAAAACAGCTGAAAGAACTTTGTCAAATATCTAACCCTGCTGCTATCAGACGCTTTCGTGCTTATCAGCAATGGGAAAAACACATAAATGGAAATGATATTTACGATAGGCCTTTATTCCATTACTACTACAATTTTATTTATAAAAAGCATTGCCGAACTTGTGATGCATATATGGTTCAAGGCAAAGGAAACTATTGTCCGATTTGCGGAAATAAAACTTTACAATGGGGAGACGGAAAAATGAAATATACAACAAAAATAGTTTTAGACCAAAATAGTAAAGCCGTTCGATGCCCGGTTTGTGACAATGAGGAAATTTCTCCCGTTGGAAATTATTGTCACATTTGCGGCACTTTTCTTGTTAATCAATGTACCAATATTGGTAATACATATGGATACTGTGGTGAATTGGCTGCTGCAAATGCTCGTTACTGCGTTCATTGTGGTGCAGAAACTACATTTTTCAAAAATCACTTACTCAATGCCTGGGATCAATTAACCCCTAATAATTTTTTAAATATTCCAGATGATGTTTTAGACACTCCTAATAACACAACTAACAGTTTTGATAAAGATGACGATCTACCATTTAATTAATATATTATGAAATTGGCAAGGGAAATATAAAAAGAGCCCCTGATTAGGACTCTTGGCGCATAATCGTTATAGTAATTGGTTTTAAAGTATCCACGATCCCACCACATGGATCCGAAGCTGCATTTACAGGATGCATATCCCATAAATAGTCTCCAAGATACTCCAGCAATGTAGCAAAGTCTTCCTTGGTATAGCTGCCACTTATCTGGTGGCCGTCTCGGTCAGTAAATGAAAACCTTGCCTCTAAGTTACCTATTGTATGCTTATTCATAAAAGCACCACCTTTCGAAGGGAATAGCACAAAAACCTTTTGAAATTATCATAGCATACGGCAAAATAATATGCATTATATCTTCTTTAAACAAAGAGATATGCAAAGAAAGGAAGTGTCCACATGCCATTATTAAAAAACGATCAGTATACATCCGAAGACTACTGGAACCTGCCAGAAGGAACCAGAGCAGAGCTCATTGACGGTAAATTCTATGACATGGCACCGCCCAGCCGCATCCACCAGGAAATTTCTTATCAGCTATCAAGAGTAATCGGAAATTATATCGCAGAAAAAGGGGGAAACTGCAAAGTATACCCCGCCCCATTCGCTGTCAACCTTGACGCAGATGATAAAGACTGGGTAGAACCAGATATTTCTGTTATCTGCGACCCGAATAAGCTTACTGATCGGGGATGCTCCGGAGCTCCTGACCTGATTATAGAAATTGCTTCACCAGCTAGTAGCAAAATGGATTACATCAAGAAAAACGTTTTATATTTAGAAGCAGGAGTAAAAGAATACTGGATCGTAAACCCGATAAAAGAATGGGTTACTGTATATCGTTATGAGGAAGATGCGGCGCCTACCAATTACACTTTCACGCAGCCGATCACTGTAGGTATCTACAAAAACTTAACTATTACCATTGCAGACTTATTAAACTAAACATGGAGGTGCTCACTATGTTATATCCATTTATGACATTGAATGACGGAACTGAAATTGTACATTCAGAAACCATTGAAACAGCTGGAAAGGAAAAAGTTGAGGTACGTATTGAAAAACCAGTGTATGGCGGTTTTCATTCAGCTACCTGTTGGCTTCCTGAATACAAATGGGAAAATATCGACGGCTTCTCTCCTGAGGATATTCAATATTTTCAAGAGTTATTAGAGTCGGTTGCGCACATTATCTTGCAGTTAGCACGAGAAGGTGGTATTGAAGGAGGTTTAGACGATGCCTCAGGTTTTTAAAATCGCTGGATATACTGTTTATTTCTGGGTTAATGAAAATGATCCTCTGGAACCGGTTCATGTGCATATTGCCAAAGGGGTTCCTTCTCCCAATGCTACTAAAATATGGATCACAAAAAATGGCAAATGCCTTTTGTGCAATAACAATTCCAAAATTCCAGATAAGCAGCTCAGGGTTTTTATGCAGATTATTGAAGCCCGCAGTAAGTCAGTGCTCGACTTATGGTATTCAACATTCAAACAGATTAGCTTTTACTGTTAAAAAGTAAAAGACCGCCCCTGCGCCAACAGGAACGGCCTCTTACATAGATCTTCTCTTGCCAGTCTCCCAGCCAGATATAAATCAGACTTGAACACCTGAATTATATCATCTCCAGGACGTCTGCGCAAGGGGCGTCTTTTT
>ENA-OPRW01000471-OPRW01000471.1-human-gut-metagenome-genome-assembly--contig:-NODE-471-length-39792-cov-7.850265_pt1 | contig 39792 bp, 38 predicted proteins | sample MGYA00241898_ERZ501890 | MGnify/ENA primary metagenome ERZ501890 (study PRJEB25962, sample SAMEA2042216) | human gut metagenome | biome: human gut; feature: human-associated habitat; material: faeces... | reverse complement strand
GGGTCATTTTTAACCCCTAAAATTCAAAATTGTCCTTGACATGGGGTACACTTCAATTTTTTTGATCAATCCGTTAGCGAACTTTACTCCAAACTTAATTCCCGCCTGTTTAACCAATTTATTTACAGATACACCAGCAAGGCAGGCATATACAAATGTCTGTGTTTGATCACTATTCAGTTCAAAGCCAGCCATATACGCTGTACAGGCGATCATGCGCATTTGCACATATAAGACGCTGCCGATATTGGCTGGCACGGTAACAGGTAACGTAATGATTCCGCCGAATCCGGTAATAAACCCAGAGGTAGTGCATTTGATAATTTGATTGTTGAGCATAGCTTTGCACGCTTGCTGCTTCGTAGAATATTTACTCAAATAGTCTTTAGCTAGTTCCTCTACTGAAGGGCTTACATGAGGTACGCCGTTCAAACATTTTTCGTAGCAGGTAGCAAGAAGTGCCATAATATCTTCTTGAGAAATACCTTTCTTTTCTTTGCTCATAATACACTCACCTCAAGGTTGATTCCCTGAACTCAGAATGCGTTCGTTCAGTTTTCAAAGTTATTATATGAGGCATAAACAAAAAACTCAAGAATTCGTTGTATCTGAAATAGAAATACGACCGTCGCACCAATTAGGGATGGGGTAGGGATTTGGCAGTTCTAATTGCTATTCACACTCATACACCCTGTTACTTATCTGCCTCTTAAAGCGTCGCAGAACAGCAATCGTCAAAAGTGCAGAAAAACCGCCTAAAATGGCGGTTTTTCTGATAAATCTGGTCGGAGTGTCATTAAAGGATCTGTGGAAATCCAGTAATATCAATGGTTTGCAAGTAGCCAGCAAGGCTTTCATACCAAATATTTTCAAGATGGGATGAAGGTCCCGTTTTTCAATGCCGTTTTAGCTGTTTGAAAATCCATATTAGAGACATTTTTGCAAAATTCATCGACATCATTTGGGGGAAGCGGTGTAAATCCACTTTGAGCAAGAATTTGTCGAATATTTTTTTCTGCGGTTTTAGAATCCTTGGAGAAAATCTTATTCAATCGTATGTCTTTTTTGGTGTTCAAATAGTCTACAATAATTCTATCAGAATAAGTAACCAAATCAATGTCGTCTAATAAACATCTATCAAGTTCAGAAATTAAATTAATAGAGGCACGAACAAAAGAAGTGATTTCTTTAAATGTTGGGAAGCCGCAGTTATCAAAGGAGGTTAATGTTTCATCTATGGATAATCCACAATGATTTTCTTTGATTTTTTCTATATTTTGTTCCAAAATACGCCTGTTTGATAAACTAATATCATTTTCTGCTTGAAAATGGGTTAAGCGATTTCTCCAACATATCAACAAATCGACCAAAGCAAAATCTGTGGACTGGATTTCATAGTATTGACAGATAAGATTTATTCTTTTATAAATGCTTCGGCTATTATCTACACTGTCTATTGACTGTTTCAGTTTTTCACTGCTAATTAAGCTAGGCGATTGATTAATCAATCGTAAGTATATATCTAGACAATCGACTAGCCAAGCCATTGTAGCCTTTTTGGCAAATAACTTGCTTCTCTCGACAGAGGCTTTTTTAGATTTGGGATTCCAGGATGTATGAAATTCATTTTGAGCTTCAACATCATATGGAATAATGCCATCTAATCCTACCATAATCGTAATCAACATATGGTTGGCTTGACCAATTTCAGCTTTAAAGCGTTTCAAGGCAATGCTATGATTGATTTTCAATTTTTCACCTCCCGCACTTAAATAAATGGTGCCACCGATGTGATTCGAACACATATCTCTCACTTTGAGGGCATCCGGATTAACGGATACAATAAAGGTGAGCGATCTACCATTGATCCACAGTGGCAAATATTTATATTTATTATACACCAGCTGGATAGTAATGTCATCTTTACGAGGAAAAATACACTAAAAATAATAAAAGACCGCTGACTTTTGTCAGCGGTCTTTTTGATGGTCCGAGTGGGGAGACTCGAACTCCCGGCATCTTGCTCCCAAACTTATCGGGAAAACTTTTTATGCTCGTTTATAGCGGTTTTCAGTGCTTTTTAATTTGTTTTACTTACTCTTTGACGCTCTTATCTCCACTGTGTCCGCATGTTCCAGCGCCGTCTGTGGTAATCTATGTGGTCAAAAACGCTTCCCGTCCGGTTTCCGGTGAAGGCTCACCGGTGCCGGACGGGAAGCGTTTTGTGTTTCAGGGCGTCTGCATTGTAACTCTGAGGAGGCTGTTATGCAAGAGGTTTCTGCGAGGGTGGCAGCTCAGCAGTTGCAGCGCTATAGACAAAGAATACTATCACGCATTTGCTCTCTAAAGGTGAAACTCGCTTTCCCTCAATAACTATCGCATTCCCGTAATTTGAGGGACATTTTAAGGGAAAGTATATTGAAATACGAGAATGCGCTTGTTCATGTGAGCGTCGGTTTTTACACTGCCTTACCCAAAAAAATACTGTTTCATATCTGAGACACCGCCATCCTTATCGCAGAACCATTCGTAATCGGTGAGACAGTTCCGGCAGTGAGCAATCACATCGAACCCGCCGGGTGAATGCTGGTTATCGGCAATGCTCATGACCTCCAAGGGCTTCCCGCAGGCTGGGCAGGGTCTAATCTTCCTCGCCTTACGAGTAGCACGCTCTCTCTGCTCTGTTTCAAGTGCATCTAAAAGACCCTGCCAAAGATTTGGATTCAGTTCATGCTCTGCATAGTCTTCAAGGTGCCGCCGGATATCGTCGGCAGCCAGTACGAGAAACTTATCATCCAGAATCCGGATGTGATGCTTAATATAATTGGAAATCACCACAGGCATACAAGTATTCCTGCCCATCGCATACCGCATTGCCGACAGCAGGATCAAGCGAAAGTCAGAGTCGCAGATCAGGGCGAGCAAGTCCTGGGGGAACAGCAGAAACTCCTTGCCATTGTTCATGAATACGCGCAGCGGCCGCCGTTCTTCCGTTACCAGGTTCAGTAAACTGTTAGCTTGATCTTTCAGCTCATCAACGGTAATCGATTCGTAGTCCTGAAACGGGTTTACTTCATAATTCATCATTTGACCTCCAATCAGTTTGTCCTCGTTATGAGGTGTTGGCATTGTAGCTCTGACTGCCCGGAGGTTCAAGCGTTTCTTTCGCGGCTTGAAAAGAAATTGAATAGAGTCGGAATTCGTGCGGATTTATCATTTTCTTGCTTTTCCTGCCCAAATGTGCTATCATTATAAACAACGCTGTCAAGTGTTGGAATAGGCCTTGGCAGTATGGCTGCAATAGACCGAATGCTCTGCCAAGCGGCAGAGCATTTTTTTGCATATCGGTACGGAGGAGATATTTTATGTCTGTGAGTTATAAAAAACTCTGGAAGCTACTCATCGATAAGGACATGAAGAAAAAAGACCTGTGTGAAAGGGCGGGTATCAGCCCAGCATCAGTTACCAAGATGGGACGCAACGGTCATGTCACCACGGAGATACTCGTGAAGATTTGCGCAGCGCTGGATTGTAGGATAGAGGATATCGTGGAAATTGTGTCTGATAATCAATAAACAGATAAAGACGATTTTAGGAGATCTATATGGGAAATGAATTGTTCAAAAATATCCCCAGTAAAGTCGGAGATTTGGTCAAGGATGTGCGCAATGGCCGTATTGGCCTGCCTGACCTTCAGCGTCCTTTTGTTTGGAAAGATAATAAAGTTCGTGAGCTTTTTGACTCTATGCTAAAAGGGTATCCCATTGGCTACATTATGCTCTGGGAGTCTCCGGCGGATTACGAAAGCAAAAAGAGTACAATCGGTGATAACTCAAAGACTTACGAAGACCCCAAAGAACTTGTCATTGATGGACAGCAGCGACTGACCGCCCTTGTTGCAGCTATGTTTGCTGTTAAGGTGAAAGACAAGAACTTTGCGGATCGTGAGATCAAAATCTCCTATAATCCACTGACTCGTGAATTTGCCGTATGGTCTCAGGCATATGAAAAGGACACTGAGTGGATCAGTCGCATCAGTGATGTTTTCCTGGCAAAAGAGGATAATTCCATCAGCTCTCTGCGGCGTCATTTTATCAAGGAGGCTAACGAAGGCCGGAGTAAGAAGGGGTTTCCGCTGTTGACAGATGAGGAAGAAGACAGGATTGAGGATAGCATCAATGCGCTACTGAATCTGTCCGATTATTCTCTGCCTACTTTGGAGATCAGCTATAACGCAGATGAGGAAGATGTCGCAGATATTTTTGTCCGGGTCAACTCTGGCGGTCAGAGCTTGACGGAAAATAACTTCATCCAGACACTGATCTCCGTTTATGAGAATGAAACCAGCGATAAGATCAATGCGTTTGCGGCAGCGTCCAGAGTCCCGGCTGCCAATACCTCGTATAACACGCTTTTGGCAATCGAGCCTTCTCATCTGATTCGCATGGCCGTCGGTTTCGGTTTTAAACGCGCTCGGCTGAAATATGCCTATATGCTGTTGAGAGGCAAGAATCTGGAAACCGGAAAGTTCTCCGATGAAGTGCGTCATGATAATCTCCAGATTTTCAAGGATGCTCTGGATAAGGTCATGAACCTGAATAACTGGCACAACTTTATCAATATCATAGCCGAGGCTGGATATATCAGTGACAAGCTGATTGCCTCCTCCAATGCGGCTGTTTTCAGTTATGTCCTTTACCTGATTGCTAAGTATGACTACAAGCTGGATGCTGCGCAGCTCAAGAAATGCATCAGCAAGTGGTTCTTTATGAGCACCATCACATATTTCTACACCGGCTCCACAGAGTCTGAGGTGGAAAAACAGTTTGCGGATTTGCGTGATGTTCATACTGCAGGCGAGTTTATTGCCTATATTGAACGAGTCATCGAAATGCGCTTTACAGACGATTATTTCAGCTTGATGCTGCCCAATGAACTGAACAGCGCAGCGGCTATTTCCCCTGCATGGTATGGATATGTGGCAGCTCAGATCGTGCTCAATACACCCATGCTGTTCAGCAATACTCCGGTGTCAAAATATTTCATTTTGGGATCCAGTGGCACGAAGAACGCAATTGACAAACACCACATTTTCCCGAAGAATTACCTGACCCGTATTGGCTTTGATAGTGACCGTGATCGAAATCAGATTGCAAATTTCACATATCTTGATTACGCCACGAATATTGAAATTTCAGATAAGGCACCGAGTGAATATGTTGCGCTATACCGCCAAAAATTAGGGGAAGCTGGTTACCGTAAAGCCTGCGAGGAACATGCGTTACCCGAAAATTTCGAGAGCATGAAATATGCAGATTTCTTAAGTCAACGGCGTCTTCTTATGGCTCAAATTATTTGCAAGGCGTATAAGCAATTGTGTGAATAAATAATAAATAGTCAAATAATCCTCAAGTATTGGAGATGAAGATATGGCATACCAAAGCGAAGCGGCTCTTGAGCAGCAGTTTATAGAGCAACTGAACAAGCAGGAATATACCACAGTCGCAATTCCTGATTATGACGCGCTGGTGGAGAACTTCAAGGTTCAGTTTGAAGCCTTCAATGCGCCAAAGCTGGATACGCCTATCACTGATAAAGAGTGGGAGCGTATCTTCAACCTCATGCTCGGAAAGTCTGTTTTCCAGAGCGCAAAAATCTTGAGGGATAAGTTTGTCCTTGAGCGTGAAGATGGTACAAAGGTATATCTGTCCTTCTTTGATCAGGACCACACGAAGAACATTTTCCAAGTCACTCATCAAACAACCGTGGTTGGAAAGTACGTCAATCGTTACGACGTTACGATTCTCGTAAACGGCTTGCCCCTGATCCAAGTAGAATTAAAGCGCCGTGGCATTGACATCCGCGAGGCAGTCAATCAGGTCATGCGTTATAAGAAGCACTCCTACAACGGGCTGTATCATTTCATTCAGCTTTTCATTGTCTCCAATGGTGTTGACACAAAGTATTTTGCCAATTCCGACAGAGACTTGATGTATAGTCTTGCGTTCTTCTGGACTGATTTTAATAACGTCCGCATCACCAATTTGAAGGACTTTTCGATTTCTTTCCTTGCAAGGGATCACATCATCAAAATGCTGACACGCTACACCATCCTAAATGATACCGATAAGATTTTGATGGTCATGCGTCCCTATCAGGTTTATGCCGTAGAAGCGCTGATCCGTCAGGCAACGCTTACAAACCGGAATGCGTATATCTGGCACACAACCGGCGCGGGCAAGACGTTGACATCCTTTAAGACGGCGCAAATCCTTGCAGCAAATCCGAACATCAAGAAAGTCATTTTCCTTGTTGACCGAAAAGACTTGGATTCTCAGACAACCGAAGAGTTTAACAAGTTTGAGGCTGGCTCTGTTGATGTGACAGATCGCACCGATGTCCTTGTCCGCCAGATGAAGGATAAGAACCGGCAGCTTATCGTCACCACGATGCAGAAGATGGCAAACGCTGTAAAGCGCCCTCAGTACGAGAAAGTAATGGACGCATACAAAGACGAGAAGGTTGTCTTTATCATCGACGAATGCCACCGCAGCCAGTTCGGGGATATGCACAAGGATATTGTGCGGCATTTCAGAAAGGCACAGTTTTTCGGCTTCACGGGGACACCTCGCTTTGAAGTCAACGGTAAAACTGAGGGTAAAATCACGCAAACAACGGAAATGCTCTTTGGTGAGTGCCTTCACAATTATCTGATTAAAGACGCCATCTTTGATAATAATGTTCTGGGATTCCACATCGAATACATAAAAACAATGGAGGGTGATTTTGACTGGGATGACCCCACACTTGCGGACGCGATTGATATAGGCGAACTCTATATGTCCGATGAGCGAATGTCTCTGATCGCCAATCACATCATCCAGAACCACAAGGCGAAAACCAGAAATGGACAGTATACGGCTATTTTTGCCGTGTCCTCTATTGATGCCCTTGTTAAGTATTACGATATTTTCAAGAAGATCAAGCACGACCTGAATATCGGTGGTATCTTCTCCTACGGGCAAAATGAGGATGCTGAGGGCAAGGACGAGCATAGTCGTGATTCGTTGGAGCGTATCATCAAGGACTATAACGAGATGTACGGAACCAATTTCTCCACAGATACATTCTCGGCTTATCACAAGGACATCTCTGATCGAGTAAAGGGAAAGAAAACAAAGTCGCTTGATATTCTCATCGTCGTGAATATGTTCCTGACCGGATTTGACAGCAAGCAGCTCTCCGTCCTTTATGTGGACAAGGACTTGAAGTATCATGATCTGCTGCAAGCCTATTCCCGAACAAACCGCGTTGAGAAGGAAACAAAGCCCTTTGGCATTATCATTTGCTACCGCAACCTCAAAAAACGCACTGATGACGCGCTGACACTCTTCTCTAAGAGTCAAGATACCTCCGGCATTGTTGTTCCGGGGTATCAATACTTCGTGGAGAAGTTCAACGAAATGGTGATGAAGCTCAAGGAAATCGCGCTGTTCCCTGAGTCCGTGGACACGATGCAGAACGAGGACGATCAAAAGAAGTTCGTCGTGACCTTCCGGGAGCTGACAAAGTATCTCCAATCGTTGCAGACTTTTATTGAGTTCAGTTTCGATCAGGATGCTCTTATCATGTCCGAGCAGGAATACCAGGACTACAAGAGCAAATACCTCATGCTCTACTCAAGGCAAAAAACAGACCGCGAGGTTGTCTCCGTTCTGAACGACGTTGACTTCTGCATCGAATTGATGGAGAGTGACAGGATCAATGTCGCATACATCATGAACCTGATCCGCAACATCCATTTCGACGATCCCAAGCAGAAGGATTACGATATTAAACACATTAAGGATGAGCTGGGTAGAACCGATAATCCGCAGTTGCTCCGGAAAGTCGAAATCCTGCAAGCGTTCTTGGATCGGGTTGTTGTCGGCTTGGAAAGTGCGGATGAAATTGATGCAGCCTATAACGACTTTGAAAACGAAGCAAAGCGCGAAGAGATTATTGCCTTTGCAAAAACCGAGGACATTGACGCATCTATGCTGACGGATATTATTTCGGAATATGAGTTTTCTGGCACAATGGATGCAGGAAATATCCGGGATAGGATTGAGAAGCCCTTGCCGCTTTTGAAGAAGCGCTCCCTTGTAAATCGGATCGTTGATTTCATCCGGCAGCACACAGAGAAATACCAATAAGGAGAGAGACAAATGGATAATTCGATTCAGGCTCACCAGAAAGAGCTTTGCAATAAGTTATGGGCAATGGCAAATGCCTTGCGTGGAAACATGGAGGCGTATGAGTTCAAGAACTACATTTTGGGCATGATCTTCTACTACTACCTTTCCGACCGGACAGAGAAGTATATGGCGAATCTTCTCAAGGATGACGGTATCGGTTATGAAGAGGCGTGGGCAGACGAAGAGTATAAGACTGCCGTTATCGAAGAAGCACTGCGCGATCTCGGATATGTCATCGAGCCGCAGTATTTGTTCCGCAAGATGGTCAAGATGGTAGAAAACCGCTCCTTCGACATTGAGTTCTTGCAGAGTGCAATCAACGCCCTGATGGAGTCCACAATCGGAAATGATTCGCAGGAAGACTTTGACGGACTGTTTTCTGATATGCAGCTCGATTCCTCAAAGCTCGGTCATACCGTCAAAGATAGAAGTGCTGTTATGGCAAAGATCATCGCTTCGCTGGACGAAATCAACTTCGGTGTGGATGATACCAAAATTGACGTTCTTGGTAACGCCTATGAATATCTGATCGGTCAGTTTGCTGCAACTGCTGGCAAAAAAGCCGGTGAGTTCTATACACCCTCCGGTCCTGCCGAATTACTTTGCCGTCTGGCTTGTCTTGGTCTCACGGACGTCAAGGATGCAGCCGACCCCACTTGCGGCTCTGGTTCACTGCTGCTGCGTCTCAAGAACTATGCCAACGTGAGAAACTACTATGGACAGGAATTGACCTCCACGACTTATAACCTCGCCAGAATGAATATGATTCTGCGCGGAATCCCGTATCGCAACTTTAACATCTACAACGGTGATACCTTAGAGCATGACTACTTCGGAGACATGAAGTTCCGTGTTCAGGTTGCCAATCCGCCTTATTCTGCAAACTGGTCTGCCGATATGCACTTCATGGAGGACGAGCGTTTCAATGAGTATGGCAAACTTGCTCCGAAGAGCAAGGCTGACTTTGCCTTTGTTCAGCACATGGTTTACCACATGGATCAGGACGGACGAGCCGTCGTTCTTCTGCCGCATGGCGTCCTGTTCCGTGGTGCTGCTGAGGAAGTAATCCGCAAGCATCTCATTCAGAAATTAAATGTTCTGGACGCGGTAATCGGTTTGCCTGCAAATCTGTTCTTTGGTACGGGCATCCCTGTCTGTGTTCTTGTTCTCAAGAGAGAGCGCAACGGCAACTCTGACAACATTCTTTTCATCGACGCTTCCAGCGACTTTGAAGCCGGAAAGAACCAGAACATCCTTAGGGAGTGCGACATTGACAAGATTGTTGAAACCTACGAGCGCCGTCAGGATGTCGATAAATATGCTCATGTTGCAACCATGCAGGAGATCGAAGAGAATGGTTTCAACCTGAATATTCCTCGCTATGTTGATACCTTTGAGCCGGAACCTGAGATTGACTTGAATGAAGTTGCCGCTGAGATCCGCAAGCTGCAATCTGAAATTAAGGATATTGATGCGGAACTGAAACCGTTTTTTGATGAGCTGGGGCTGGATTTCCCCTTTGACGTGGAGGGCAAATAATTATGGCAAATGTATCCTCAAGTAACGGTCTTGAGAAGCGTCCGAAGCTCCGCTTTCCGGGCTTCGATGAGCCGTTGGAGCATAAAGAACTACTACATTATCTCGTTGAAAACACCGCCCGCAATAAACAATTAAAGTTTGGAAAAGAGAATGTTCTTTCCGTCTCAGGGGAATATGGCATTGTTAATCAGATAGCATTTCAGGGACGATCCTTCGCTGGTGAAAGTGTTGCTGATTATCATGTAGTCGAAACCGATGACATTGTATATACGAAAAGTCCCCTCAAAGCAAATCCTTATGGGATTATCAAAGTCAACAATGGTGTTCCTGGTATAGTGTCCACTCTTTACGCTGTGTACCACCCCTTAAAAACTGTTGTTCCGAGGTTTGTTGATTTCTATTTCTCGAACAATCTTCGGATTAACAAGTTTCTAAAACCACTGGTTAACATTGGCGCAAAACATGATATGAAGGTCAACAATACATTTGTACTAACAGGGACGGTGGTTTTTCCTCCTTTGCGTGAGCAACAGAAAATCGTTGATTTTCTAACCGTACTTGACCGCCGAATTGATATTCAGCGAAAAAAGGTCGAAGCCCTCAAGAAGTATAAAAGAGGTGTCGTTCGCACACTATTGACCCCTGATTCATGTTGTATTGCAGATGCAACATGGACTACGGCTAAGATTGGCGATTTGGGGTCATTTACAAAAGGCGCACCGTTATCAAAAGCAGACATAGCACCTGATGGAACTCCGTTTATCCTGTATGGTGAACTTTATACGACATATCATGAGGTGATAAATGCGGTTATACGCAGAACCCAAGCTCAACCCGAAAAGCAATATTATAGCCGTGTTGGAGACGTGATCATTCCCACCTCCGGTGAAACGCCGGAAGAAATATCAACCGCAGCGTGTGTTATGCTGCCAGATATAATTCTCGCTGGTGATCTCAACATATTCCGCAGTTCAAAAATTGACGGGCGGATTATGAGTTATATTTTGAATCATATCGTAAACGGACAAATTGCTCGGATTGCACAGGGAAAGTCCGTTGTTCACATTCAAGCAAGTGAACTTTCAAAGATAGAAATTAGCTACCCCGACTACAATACGCAGCGCAAAATGTTCAAAATATTTGACGCTCTCAATACAAGAACTGAAATTGCACAAAAGAAACTGATGGCTTTGCGTTGTATGCAAAAAGCTCTGCTACAACAACTCTTCATGTAAAGAGTCTCTGCATCAGGCCACTGCGGATACGGAGCAGCTTTTCAAGCACGGCTTGTGCGGAGTCAAGCCGCGCTTGGAATAAAGATAGATAACTTGCAATAGCTAATTGTTCCTCTGGATCAGAAGGCAATGTATGAACTGTATTAAAGAAACCATCCGTTGGAACATTAAGGAGTCCGTGATTTCTTGCACCCTCGGCGCAAATCTCATTAACGCCACGATGCCATTGAGAAGACTCAAAATACCATTTTGCAAGATCACTCAATACTATATCGTCTTTAACCCTAAAGCAAAGGTAGAGGGTTGAAACAGCCCCCATAGGATACAATTCGAGACGCTTGATAGAGCCAAATGGATAATCATTTGATGTACTACGATTGTAAGCGTATTCTCCAGAACGAAGCAAATAATACCCGCTCATGTCTGCACTTGCAACGGTCTTGGAAAAGAAATCTCGTTGATCAATCAAACCGTATTGCGCAGAGATAGTCAGCGGTATATCCGATTGCCCTCCATTTTTCCTCGTTACTCTCGTGGCAAAATCGGACAGTTTATATTTCTGCCAGTCCTTTCTCTTGTTACGAGGAATGAGTCTAACTTTTTGGGAAAATACCGTCTCAAATACACCTCTTTTATACTTCTTGAGGTTATCAACAAGCTGTGCCTGTTTTGCAATCCTTCGCTCAAGTGTACCAAGCATATCTGATACCCGTTTTTGCTCTGAGAGAGCCGGTATGCAGACCTTGATTGTTTCAATCTGAGGATACTTCAAGTTCCATGTGTCGGAAGTCATGCCTTGAGAGTTCCTTCTAAACTCATTGATCAAGTTAGGACTTTTGAAGAAAGCTGCAAAATAGCCGTTACTAATCGGGACTTTAGGCATTAGAACTGTGTATGCAGGACTAACTATACCATCACACGGAGAGATGCCGTTTGCCCCTTGCCACATTCTCATGGAGTTATAGACCATATCTCCCGTAAGAACAACCTTATAATTGCTTTTGTCTTCACTTGAGTTGTCTTTGCTCTCAATCTCAGAGCGAGGCATAACGCCATCGTTCATCGTGACAGAAAGCAGTTCCATGTCAGAAGCTCCACGTTGACTTCTTTCTGCGTAAATATCACCTATGCGACATTGTTTGTACGGCTCATCAAAGCCCGGAAAGCGGAGCTTCGGACGCTTCTCAAGACCGTTACTTGAGGTCTATTTTCAGACCTCATTTCGGTATGAACCAAAAGTAAAATCCCTTGCCGTAGCAGAGATTTTCCGCTATTGCAAGGGATTTCGTCTGTCATATAGCTATTTCTGCTTGCTTGATCAGAAGTATAAAAGAGGTGTCATGCAGCGTATTTTTCGCCAACTCCCCACTCAAAATGGCGCAGAGTGGGCTTGTGTTCGACTGGGTGATATTTTCAAAAAAGTTTCGCGCCGTAACACAGATGGAGTAATAAAAAATGTAATTACAAACTCTGCGGAATACGGACTAATTCCTCAGCGCGATTTCTTTGACAAGGATATTGCAGTGGACGGAAACACAGCAAATTACTATGTCATCGAAAATGGAGACTTTGTTTACAATCCGAGAAAGTCAAACTCTGCGCCATACGGACCGTTCAATAGATATACTCTCAGTGAACAAGGTATTATCTCACCGCTATATACCTGTCTTGTGCTGCAAGCAGATATTTCTCCTTCATATCTCGCTTGGTACTTTAAGAGCGACGCATGGTACAGGTACATCTATGATAATGGCTCACAAGGCGTTCGTCATGATCGAGTATCTATGACGGATGATTTGCTTATGGGTATTCCTGTTATGTATCCCAGCCATGTGAAACAACTTCTGTATGCAGATATTCTTGATATGGTGGAGGCACGGTTGCAAGCAACCCAAAAAACACTTGACCTTCTGAGTAAAACGAGGGACGGCTATATGAGGCAGCTCTTTATATAAAGAGTTGTTGCAACAAGCCATTTCGCATTTGGGATAATAACGATAGTTCTTCTTCCTGAACATCTACATACTTTTCGAGTTTAGCCAGTTTGTCGATTATGCTTTGTTGTAGGTCAATGTCAGGTGTTGGTATTTCAATGTTTAAGAAGGAATCCATCATGAGACTTTGTACCGTTGTTCCGGTTTTCACAAGAGTTCTAATGATATTGTCCTCTTGTGACAGAATTGCATAATAGAGGTAGAATGCGTTGCAACCATGTACTTGCAATGCTTTGATGTCCTGATTTATTGTTGCATCTACTTCGAGAATAGCGAGAGGCAACGAGTGTTTCAAGATGCCACTTCGCGCAACCAACAATAATGTTCCAGGATGATAAAGCGTCATCTCATTGAGCGCCAGATTTGTTATCTTTAGCTCGCTACCGGAAATTCTACTACTCTTCATGTCTTTGGAGGAAATCCAAACGATGTCTCCGTTCCAATAGAGCGAATTGCTCATACTTGGCGTTTTGCCTCCCGAAACGTGAACAAGCTCACGAAGTTTTCTGCGCTGAGAACCTTTTGAGATTGCAGAGAATATTTGATTGAGCAATCCTCTTTTATACTTCTTGAGGGATACAATAAATTGCTGTTGTTTATTGATTCGCTCACTTATCAGAGATAAAAACTTTGCTATTTTATCTTGCTCGTCAATACCCGGAAGATAAAGTGGTTGCTCATATAACGTGTCCCATTCCACATTCCTTCTGCATACGCTTGCGCCTACGGTGGTGGCATTGTAAAAGAAGCGCTTTGCAGCCGCAGACTTTATCCACTGGGCTATGAGTTCAACAGAACAACCGGTTATATCATAGGTTTTATATGCTGGAGAGACCATTCCGTGTTCAAAGCGCTGATTTACATTAGCGTTGCCCAAGTGAAGGTTTTGCGTTGATAGTACCATCGTACCATACTTTATTTTCTTGTAACCTTTATTGCTTGCACCGCGTTGGTGTCCAAAGAGTTCTGTGTTAAGGAACATTCCTTCAATGGCAGCAGACAAAAGAAGATCCTCATTTTCTTCTTTTGTGCGATCACTAAACTCATGTACAAGGTTCCCAAATTTGGTTGCTCTCCACGGCTCATCAAAGCCCGGAAAGCGGAGCTTCGGACGCTTCTCAAGACCGTTACTTGAGGGTGTTAATGCCCTGATTATCCCTCCACCGGATAATGTTCGTGGAGGTGGTCTTTATGACTAACAATACACAATTCAAGACGCTTGTGAACACATGGCTAAATCAAAAGAAACCCATGATCACGCCGTCAACCCACGCCAGCTTTACGCTGATTGCCGAAAATCACCTGATCCCATATTTCGGCAAGCGCAAGATTGGCAGCATCACCGAAGCGGACATCCAGAGCTACATTTCGTATCTCTACAATGCTGGACGCTTGGATAAGACCGGGGGGCTTACCGTGAAGACGATAAGGGATGTTATCCTCGTTCTCCGGTTATCAATGGAGTATGCCTACAAGGAACGGGCTATTCCACTCCTGAACTGGGATCTAATTGAATACCCCAAAGAGCTTGGTATCAAGAAAGTAGTTTCGCTCTCAAAAGATCAAGAGCAAGCTCTAATCCAGTGTATCTACATGGACTTGAACCGGAAGACAGCGGGAATTTTGATTGCATTGTTTACCGGAGTCCGGATAGGCGAGCTGTGCGGCTTACAGATGAGGGACATTTCGCTGACGGACAAGACCATCAGCATCAACAAAACCGTCCAGCGTATCTACGACAAGAAGAAGGGAGAATCGTATCTTCATATAGGACCACCGAAGACGAAAACCTCCGCTCGAACGATTCCTGTTCCGTCACTTCTCATGAACATCATCAAGAAGTTTTACACGGAAAACCCGAATCACTATTTCCTCACGGGCAAGACAAAGCCAACCGAGCCGAGGACATATCGGCAATTTTTCGCACGTTTCTTGAAGCGGAACGGATTGGAGAAAGTGAAGTTTCATGAGATTCGGCATACATTTGCGGTTAGGGCAATCGAGATACCAGAGTTTGATATAAAGTCTCTTTCTGAAATCCTCGGACATAAGAACGTATCTTTTACCCTGAATGTATACGGAAGCGCAAACCTTCAGCAAAAAGTCAAGTGTATGAATCTATTAAATGACCTATTATAATTAAATGGATTATTGCTGGCAAACTAATGTAATTTGATTTTAGTAGTCCCTAATATAAGATTTTGAAAGGCGTTTTGTGGAGGTATCAAAGACGATGTTGGCACAGTCCATTCAGTATGCTATAATAAATTTATACCTATAGGTTTGTCTGAATAGGAGATGCCTATGGACGCACGAAAGCACTTGATCATCATAAAAGGCAAAGACCAGACGGACTCGGTTTCCAGCTTTCAGTTCCATGACGGGAAGTGCGAGGTCGTCTATACCAGTGCGCCCAATAAGTCATACAGCTTTCAGAGCAGTAATGTGGAGATCCTGCCTCTGAAAAAGAAAATTGATCCTGCGCAGGTGATTGTCACCGCAAATGGGCAAACGATCAGCGAAATTGATGAGCTTCTCGACTTCGGCGGATATTACCGCATTGTCCGCAACGGAAAGAAAGATTTATCATTCCGTAGGAGTGAAGTGCAGTTCCAGCAGAATTGCCTGACAGACGGTAAAAATCAAGAGGCATTCCAATATTTCAAGGAGACTGCCGCAGCAATTAGCCTCGAGGTGGAAGGCATCAACATTCTGAGCATGCAGTACGATAAGATCAAGCAGGTCAGCGAGGATACCGTGCTGGCAAGCTATCTTGCACCGCAGAAGGAAGTCAAAGTACCACAGATGCCGGAGGCGGTGATCTATCCGTTTGGCTTGAACCGGAGTCAGAAGCTGGCGGTGGAGCGGGCGCTTTCCTCCAAAATCAGCATCATTCAGGGACCTCCGGGGACAGGAAAAACGCAGACGATTCTAAATATCATTGCCAATGTGGTTCGGAGCGGGAAGACCGTGGCGGTCGTATCCAACAATAATTCTGCAACACACAATGTGGCGGAAAAGCTGGAAAAGAAGAATGCCTCTTTTCTGACTGCGTTTCTCGGAAGCCTTGCCAACAAGCAAAAGTTCCTGGAGAATCAAACTGGCGCCTATCCGAATATGAGTGATTGGGAGATGCCCACAGAGGAACGGCAGCAGTTGGATCAAGAGACGACCGCGCTTTCCCAGGAGCTGAATGAAATGCTCAACGCCAAGAACCGCATTGCGGAAATTGAGCAGGAGTTCTTGCAGCTGAATCCGGAACAGCACTATTTTGAGGAATATTACGCGACTTATAGCGACGCACCGACAGAGAGCGTGGACAAACTGTCCACGCAGAAGATCCTTGCGCTCTGGATGGAATTTGAACAGCATGCAGAACATGAGAGCCGTTTAGGCCTTCTGCAAAAACTCTCCATCATGTTCCGATTTAATCGCAATGCGCTCAAACTGTTTCTCCGTTCTCCGGAACTGGTCATTCCCTATTTGCAAAGTCAGTTCTATTCTGTAAAAAGGCGAGAACTGGAGGACGAAAAGCAGGAACTGAACCGCAAGCTGGAACATTACGCTTTCGACGCGAAAACGGACGAGCTAACACAGAAGTCCCTGCGGCTATTCCGGGCAGAGCTGGCGACGCGGTATCACTGGCAGAGTGGCAGACAGCGCTTTGAAATGAGTGATTTCCGCCGGAATTCCGAAAAATTTACTCACGAGTACCCAGTGGCGCTCAGCACGACCTATTCCATCAAGGGGACGCTGAGCATTGAGCACATCTACGATTACCTGATCGTGGATGAAGCCTCACAGGTCGATTTGGCTACTGGCGTTCTGGCATTTTCCTGTGCGCGGAATATTGTGATTGTCGGGGACTTGAAGCAGCTCCCCAATGTGCTGACAGAGGATGACATCCGCACCAGCGATGCCATCTGGCAGAAGTATTCCTTGGATGAGCGTTATCGCTTTTCTACCCACAGCCTGCTGTCCTCTGCATTGGAAATATGGCAGGACGCGCCTGTTACATTGCTGCGGGAACACTACCGCTGCCACCCGAAAATCATCAACTTCTGCAACCAGAAGTTCTACCACGGGCAGCTGATCGTTATGACGAAGGACCACGACGAGCCAAATGTATTGACCATGTACCGGACGACTGCGGGCAACCACGCCCGCGGTCATCTCAACCAGCGCCAGATTGATGTCATCCAGCAGGAGGTGCTTCCGCGGCTGCATCAGCAGAATCTCCAGAGCATCGGTATTATCACGCCATATCGGGATCAGGTGACAGCCATCCGCAAGCAGCTGGGAGATACTTATGAGGTGGACACCGTCCACAAGTTTCAGGGGCGAGAACAAGATGCTATCATTCTGACCTCAGTCGACAATGTCATCACGGATTTCGTGGATGATCCCCATATGCTGAATGTGGCGGTTTCCCGCGCAGTTCATTCGCTGGCGGTGGTCACATCGCAGGACCCACGCAATGACCAAACCAACTATGGCGACCTAACGCGGTACATCGAATATAACAATTTTGAAGTTATCCAGAGCCAGGTCTACTCCGTGTTTGATATGCTCTATCAGGGCTACGCCGAGCAGCGCAGGGCATATCTGCAAAAACATAAGCGGGTATCGGAGTACGATTCCGAGAATCTCATGTACTCTGTGATTCAGGAGGTGCTGGCCGAGGAGGCATTCTCCTCCATCGGCTGCGCGGTGCATGTTTCTCTTGCGACGTTGGTGAAAGACTATGAACCGCTGACCGAGGAAGAACGCCAATATGCCCACAATCCGTTGACCCATGTGGATTTCCTGCTGTTCAATCAAATGGATAAGCAGCCCGTGCTGGCGATTGAAGTAGACGGGACTGGATTCCACGAAGCGGGAAGTAAGCAGGCAGAGCGAGATATAAAGAAGAACTCTATTTTGAAGAAGTGTGCCGTTCCGCTCCTGCGCCTCCGTACAGACGGCAGTGGAGAAAAAGAGAAGATCAGGACTGCGCTAAAGGGAGAATGATTATGCAGAAGATTATTAGGAATGCGATTAGATGCAAGAAATGTGGAGATGTCATCGAGAGTAAAACTGTCCATGATTTCAAATTTTGCAGCTGTGGCTCGTGCGCCGTGGACGGCGGCTACGATTACCTTCGTAGATGCGGGAATCGTGAGGATTGGGAAGAACTGTCCGAAGCGGAAAAAGTAGAGAATAACGGCGCGTTGACTTGATCATGCCTTGCGGAAATTGGTGGTGCCAGGATATCGCTTATCATCATTCGCAATGTCACCACGAATTGCCCAGGGCTGTCATCGTCATAAAAACTCTTAGCATGGATGCAAACAGAAGTAAAAATTGCTTAGGGGTATAGTTAACCTGCGAGCCCGCACCACGAGTACCCCACATCCCAATAGCGGCTGAAACGATGCGTTTCAGCCGCTATTTTTCTAAAAAAGTTTCAGTAGCTGTTTCCGCCGAACTGTGGTATATGTTTGTGCTGCAAGGAGGCGAGCGCATGAAATACAAGCTGCTGAAAGACCTATATGACTGCTTTTATACCCCACCTGAACTCCCGGCGCAGAAACAGAAAATTGAGGAATGTCATCAAGCACTTAGTGAGGTGCTGGGCAAACCGGAGCGTCGGCTGGTGCTCCAGATCATCGATGCAAAGGACCGTATTGCAGAGGACACCTCCATCGACAGCTTTATCGCCGGATTTGAACTGGCGTGGAAACTCTCCGCAGAATTGAATCACTACGAAAACGAGCACTCAGTCTCCTGCCGAACGGCAATGGGATTGGGCGCTCGTTTCGCATCTAAGGAGGCAGAAAAATGAAGAAATTCATCATAGTGACAATGATTGCCGCATGTGCCGCCCTGTGCGCCGCTGTGTGGCCACATGACAACGCAATCGAGGAAACACCCGTCCCAGCCGCAGAAACCGCTGTGAACGCAAAGGAAGCGACCGTTGCGGAAATTGAGGAACCCGCAACACTGGCAGAGAAGGAAAAAGGAACGATTCGGCGACAAGAAGCGCCCCGAGAAGAGCAACCTGAACCGGAGATAGGGCCTATTGAAATGCCCGTAGCTTCCGAACTCCAGCCTTCCACGGGGCAGGCATCCGCTAAGAATTCCGCACCAGAGCCAACTCCGCCCCAACCTCCTAAAGAACTGCAGCCCGGTGACAAAGTCTATGTAGCGGGCTTCGGTTGGGTGGAGTACGAGGGTCCCAACCACTGTGAAGAAGGTACGGATATTTACGAAAACGGCAATAAAATTGGAATCATGGGGTGAAATGTGTAGTTACCCATTGCATTCGCTTCCCATTCATGTTATCATAATAACGCTAAATTGTTGGACCATCCTAAGTTTCAGTCGTTCGTATCATGAGAGTACGAATTATACTGAACCTATGTAGTGATATAGACAATTTTGCAGACAAATGAGTAAATCCTCGAAACTATCGATTCCAATCAAATTCTCATTATGGAATTGAGAAAGCAGTTTGCTGGTTGACTGTCGTTGTCCCCCTGTTGTTTCGATGCTTTGCACCACAAAATCGAACCGAAGAAAGTGTTCTTTCGTCGGCTCTGTTTTGTTGCGTGCAAAGCGGTCTTCCGGATGATCGCAGTCCACGCACAAAGCAAAGTGCGTGGACTTTTTTCGGCTCAGAAAGGAGGCCAATTATGGGAAAGGTATCAGGAAAAACACATACCAAAGAACAGCTGGATCACTGGGCGAATCTGCATAATCCCAATAACAAGGCATATCGGGCTGACGCTGACAATCGTGCCAATCAGAAGAATCCAAACCACAGATCGCACCAGAAAACTCACAATGCAAACCGCAGAAACAAAGCATATTGGGTACCCGACTGGGTACCTGACTATCCGGAATACGATGATTAAAAATTGGAGGTACATGATATGTCAAGGCGCTTTTTCGACTACGATGACGGCGACTTCGCCATGAGCATTTCGGATAATATGGCGATGGACTCCGATGGGGATCTCATGATGCGCATGGGCGATCACATGGCGATGGATATGGACACCGGCGATATTCACATGATCTCATCGTGGCCCGATGATGACGAGTAAATCATAGGCAGCAGCTCAGCGGTTGAGCCGCCATAGACAAGGAAAACATTTTTCAGGATCCGGGCAGAGAAAGCAGCGGGACAGGTCGTAAAGGCTTGTCCCGCTACTTGTGTATTATGGCAGATATTCTTCTGTGACCCGATACCGGCTGATGCCAAAGGCGCTGCTCCGCTCCACGATTCCCGCCGGGATCTTGGGCAGATACTTCTTGCTGAAGCTGGTGTCCCCAAAGTAGGCGTCAAAGTTCGCCACCGGCAGAACCACCCATTCGCAATCGTCCTGCCGGTTGGCAAGATAATAGTGGATCAGCGTACAGACAACCTCGGCTGGAATTTCCTTCGGAAGCGCCGCTTTCACTTTCTCTGTCAGCTCGGGCGACAGCTCCGGCCCCTCTCTGCGCAGCGGGCCAAGCTCCAGCGCATCAGCAAGAACATCATCAAAGCGCAGTGTCCACGCACCTTTGGTTTGGGGAGCAAAAATTGGGATCTGATATTGCAGCACCTTGCTTCGCCATGTGGCAGCAAACTTGGACTGAATGACCTCCGCATACTTGAGTGAGGTGCTGCGCACCTTTTCCGGGTGCGTCAGCATGAAGTCTGCAGCGCGGAGGACATGGCGGAGGAACCAGCCGGTCCCGTCCGCATCCACCAGTTCCGGAAACTCCGTGTGCAACTCCGAAAAATCCGTCTGGAACTGCCATTTCTTGTCCGGCGCACGCTTCCCGTCCTCCGGTACACTGCACCAGGCGCAGAGCGCACGGCGGGCGTAGTCGATCCGGTCATGCGTATCGCCCGAAACGACCGCGCCGTCCTTGCTGTGGAACAGATATCCGCGGGCCAGAACGGTCAAGATCCGCGCCATCCCCTCAAACTCCAGGATCGTGGCAAAGGTGAATCGACCCAGCCATGTCGTATCGCTCTTCTTGCTGGCGGTATAAGAAACCGTTCCGGTATACGCGCAGAATTCTTCCCATTCGTTAATCATCCCGCACCTCCAGAACATTTTTCTCGATATACTTCGGCAGTAGCTCCCACAGCAGGTCGCGCCTGCCGAGAGCCACCACATAGCGCACGGCCAAAGCCGGTCTCACGATAGCGGTCAGCAGCTCCCGGCACTTGGCCGTCACGGCGTCTCGGTAGCCCTGGGAAGCGGACTTGTCCGCAAAAGCGCTCATCATGGCAGTGAAGGCTTTCGAGTCGCTTTCACGGAACAGCTGCTTTTTCTCCCTGCTGGTGTTCTCGTCCTCCATATCGCAGACAATGTTTCCGAGGATGCGATAGCCGCCGAAGCGGAAATCGGTCAGCAGATCGTAAACATCCTCAAACTCTGGCAGCCATTCCCGCAGGAAGCGCTCCCGTGCATCCTCGTCCATGAGGTGCCAGGTCTGCTCCCGAATGGCCTGCCGCAGAGCGGACAATCTTTCCGGCTGCAGACTGCCGAACAGGGCGTACAGCTCGTCGGGATCGTATTCATCCTCCTGTCCTCTGGCATACAGAATGCGCTCCGCTTTTTCTCCTTTACCGGAACGCGGCAGGCCCGGATGCGGGAGAGACAGGCGTCGTAATCCCGCAGCAGCGCATCCACCGCCGCCAGCTTATCGGAGTTCATCTGCTCCTTCCAGTCCGGCTGCTGGGCGAAGGAAAACAGCTCCTCGTCCCTGGCAGGCTTTGCCTTGATGCGCGGCGTGTTCTTTTTCAGCTGCTGCGCCAGATACGGCAGGCGCTCCACGTTGGAGTCCACCTTGCTCCAATCCACCTTCTTGAAAAACGCCTTCACCTTGGCCGCGTGGGTTGGTTCATACCAGGCACGCCGGGTCTCCATCTCCTCTACCAGCGTTTTATATTTGAGAAAATCGCTGCGCTTGACGGTTTTATGGGTCAGGTACTCATCCAGATCAGGGCGGATGCCGCTCTTAGCCGAGTCGATCTCCAGCCCGGTAAGGATGGCTAATGTTTCCGTCTCCTTCCTGCAGCGCTCACGCTCCTCGGCGTCGGAGTTTTCGTTGTAGGCGATAATGCTGCGATCCAGCGCGGCATTGCAGATCTGACCGACGCGGGAGGAAAAGGTGCTGCGAACCGTTTCAAAGCGTGCCTCCCAGTCGTCGGCACTGCGGATCTGGGGCTGGGCCGTAGGGATCATCAGCAGAGGAATGTTCTCTGTGTTGGTAAGGGATTTGTGTTTCTCGTAGCGGTAGAGGTTGTAGTTGCGGCGGACGCAGGCATTCAGGATCGGATCAGATATGGTCTTGATCATATCGCCGTCGTAGTCAGCGCCGCCCAGCCGCTCCGCAGCCAGCATATTGGAATCCACCATCACCACATCCGTCAGGTGCCCGAAATAGTAATGCCGCATCTGCTTTCTCTCTTCCTTCGCGTCGTAGAAGGAAAGCTGTAACTCCTCGTTGCGGGCAATGTGCGGATTGCGTAGCAGCGTGCAGGCGTCGTCATGGGCATAGGCCGCCTGGGGTGCATAGAAGGAACTCTCCGGGAAGTGGTCGGTCATGACGGTGCTGTAAAACATCCGTTGCCTGCGTTTGCGCGGCGGAACAGTCGGGAGCAGAAATGCCAGAAAGTCCAGAAGATCACCGGAAAGATAACGGTTGTCTCCCGCTACGATCAGGCGGCCGACAGCGTACCGCTCCACGATCTTGTCCGCTTCGTCCTCCAACCGCTTGGTGTAGATCGGTTCGTTGATGAAACGCGGATTCTTTTTCAGCACGGCGGCAAGGATCTGGTCTCTGCCCTGATGCCGTTCCCACCAGCCGACCCGATTCGCTTTCTCCAGAAAGTAGTTCTGCCGAAATTGCGGGTTTGCGCAGAGGTTATAGTACCGTAGCTCCGTCTGCTTGGTGAGCCAATTTCGCTCGTCCGTCTCCGGGCTGTGATCCCAGCCGTCCGGCAGATCGGCGGGGCGGAACTCGTCGCCCTGAATGGAAACGGTGGTCAGAAACTGATAGTTCAACTCGGTGGTCTTTTCCGGTTTCTCCTTGCTCACATTTGTGATGTACAGCGCATGGCGGTACTTGCGGAACACTGCCCAATAGTCCTCCCAGCTCATGCCGCTTCCGTTCAGCCAGCCGTAGCCCTTGAACATACTCTTCGTGAGGATGATATCAACCTTCTGAATCGGATGCTGCTCGCCCCACAGATCGGTGATGGTGTCCGTCCCGCAGAGGGTCAGGAAGTCTTTGAAGTCCACCTCGTGCAGCATACCCTTGACATAGGGCATACGGATCTGGAATGAGGTGTGGACTTTCTTCCCGCACAGCTTCTCGTCCACGACACGGGCATATTCTTTTGAGATCAGCCCCTCGCCGTCGAAGCAGGTGATTTCGATGCCCTCTTTTTTCTCCACCCGGTGATATTTGCGGGTACTGCTCTGCGTTCCGTCGTCCTCTACGGTGATGACGCTGACATTCCGCTCTGTGCGCGTAGGATTGTCGATGACCACCACCCGGTGGGGCCGGTCAATGCCGATGCCGTCAATGCGGATACCGCTGGACAGCATCAGGCCGTTGTAGGCATAGAGCTTGCTGAGCTGGCAGTCACCGATGGTCATATCCATCATGATGCGGCGGCGCACGGCGTCATAAAAATCCTCTCGGATGAAGGACAGCCGCGCCTGCCGGCTCATGCTGCCCGAACGCTCAAAGGCAAGGTAACGATGTGGCCCGGAGCTAAAATCAAGGCTCACGCCCTCGGGACGGAACAGGGCCTTCGCTTTTTCCTGCCGGATCAGGTGTTTCTTTCTGGCGCCGCTCCGGTCGAAGATGCCGGAGAAGTCCATATAGAAAATGATGTCCGAGAGATCCGTCACCAGCTGCCCACCGGGTGTTCCGGTGAAGGCATCGCCGCGCAGCACGCACATAGTCTGATAGAACAGTGCGTTATCGTCCTGCTCATGGGACGCGGAAAGTGATTTGCATTTTTCTGTCTCGGCGGCGCTGAGCTGGAAGGCGTATGTACCCTCCTGCTGCCTTCCGTAGCTGATCACGGCTCTGGCGGACAGTTCGTAGATCCTGTATTTCAACAGCGGCATCGGCTCACCTCCTCATGCTTCTATTCTATCATGAGGTTCCAAATTTGCAATATGGATACTGCTCCCACTTTTTCAGTGGGAGCTTTTTGCTTGCAGCTCTCAACAAAAAATTATAAAGGAGGAATCCAATGCAAGAATCCACATTCACCAACTATGACCAGCTGCCGCTGTTCCTCAACGCGAACACGGTGGCGCAGGTGCTGGGCGTGTCCATCTCCAGTGCCTACGAGCTCATGCACGAAACGGGCTTCCCCGCGCTGCGGATCGGAAACCGCATCGTGGTACCCAAAGAAAAGTTCCGCCGGTGGGTGGAAACGCGAGTGGGAGGTGATGTCTGATGTACCAGCGCTGGCCCAAGCGTGACCCGAATAAGCACTACTATCTCGTCCCCAACGAAGTATTCAATCTCAACCTCACTTCTCACGAGATCGCCGTCTACAACTACCTCCTGCGCTGCGAGGATCGCAGAACCTATCGGTGCCATCCCAGCTACCACACCATCGGTCGGGCGGTGCGGCTGAGCGAAAACACCGTGCGGAAGTATGTGACCAGTCTGGAGGAGAAGGGGCTCATCCGCACCGAGCCCAGCACCATCATCACGAAGGACGGCCGCGTGCGCAACGGCAGTCTCATCTACAACATCCGCCCCATTCAGGAGGCGTTGGAGCAGAACTACCAGCGGCAATTCCGGCAGGCGGAGGAGAGTGTGGAGCGGGCGCGGGTGCAAAAGCGCCTGGCTGAGCTGGAGCAGCGGAGCAACGTAAAGAAGGAGGAAAGCGCATGATGCAGCAGATTGCAAACTTTATTGTAGACCATGACCCGATGATGGTTCTCCAGCGCACACACGACACAGTGCGCTACATCCGGTGGGCGTGGAACAAGGATCATGCCGACCTCATTGATGAAGACGGACTTCGCCTGTTCCTCTGCGATGAACACTACGGTGATTTGACCGATGAGCAAAGAGCTGTTGCCCGTCGGTGCCGGGACGAGATGCGAGATGTCTATGCGGAGATGTGCGTGCGCTTACTGCAACATGAGATCATGCTGGAGCGTGGCATGGTGCCGGATGTCAGTACCTACCGCAGCGTGTTCTGCACGGAAGGAGGTGATGCGCCATGGATGCTTGACCAAGCGGGATGACTGCCTTTTCCGCAAAGCGCCGCAGAGCGGCTGAAGTGCGCGTCAGCGCCGAAAATTCTCGCTTCGAGAATGACAAGTTTCGCCTTCGTGGTACGGAACGGGGCGATTGCCCCGTTCCGACCCCTTCGGCAGGCGGGCTAAGCCCGCACCCCTATCAACACAAAGAAAAATGAATTTAAAGGAGATAAAGATTATGACGAAGAACACCTATAATCCCTATGAAATTATGATGGACAAGTACGATAAGGAAGAGATGCTCAGCGATGTACGGGAAGCCATGCTCTATCAACTCGGCGTGGATGTCTCCTGTGAAGAGTTGGATCACTTTTTCACCGGCAAGGGCAAAGCCGTACTGCCTGGCTGTGCGGAGTGGCAGCAGTGCTTTGCGGTCGAGAAGATGCTGGAGTTCTATTATATGCATGCGCGGGATGAGACGCTGGCTAAGCAGATCGAGACGATGACTATGCTGGCAAGCAGAGGTAACGAGCACCATGGCTAAGAATCAATTTATCCGCGCCCGCGTTGCCGGGTGGGAAAAGGACTGCATCCGCCGTAAGGCGGATGCAGCTCATATGACCGAAAGTGAGTTCGTACGCCGGGCAGCCATGAATCGTGAGGTCACGGTCATTGAAGGTATGGATGAGCTTCTGCGGGAGTTGCGCTATCAGGGAAATAACCTGAACCAGCTCACGGTCATGGCTCGGCAGGGGCGTATCACGCAGGTGAACTATGAACCCTTTACGGAGGTGTACCGGAACGCATGGCAAACATTAAATTCATTGCTGTCTCACGCAGTCTGAGCGGTATCCTGGACTATGTTACAAACCGTGAGAAAACGGTGGAGCGTCTCATATCCGGTGTCAACTGCATGGCTCAAACAGCTCAGGATGAATTCGAAGCGGTAAAGAAACAGTTCCGCAAAACAGATGGCCGTAGCTACTACCACATCGTCCAAGCCTTCGCCCCGGACGATCCGCTGGATTTTGATACAGCGCATGAGATCGGGTTGAAGTTTGCGAAATACTTCAAGGGCTACCAGTGCGTGGTGGTCACGCATATGAATACGGCGCACATCCACAATCACATCATCATGAACTCGGTAAACTTTGAAAACGGCCAGAAGTTTCACCAGAGCGCCCGGGAGATGCAGCAGGCCAAGGAATACAGCAACCAGCTCTGCCGGGAGTATGGCTTGTCCTTCACCGAGAGCAAGGCGGATCCGTTCCGTATTCCTGCTTGGAAGAAACGGCTGTGCCGTACCATTAAGGAAGCTATGGAGAACTGTGCTACCCGTGAGGAGTTCATCGCATTCATGGCGGAGTACGGCTACAAGGTGCGATGGGAGGCAAATCAAAAATACATCACCTACACCACACCGGAGAATGTCCGATGCAGAGACAATAAGCTCTTCGACCAGACGCTTCTGCGCAGCAGCATGGAAGCCTACTTCGATATGGGCGGCTGTGAGTATCTGGAAAGCCGCATCGATGCCACCGAGTACGGTGAACTCCTGCCTACGGTGGACGATGCCGTCTGCGGTTTGATCTCCATTCTGGATGCGATGAATACCGGTGACAATGACCGCTTCCATCTGGAAACGCTGCATCACAGCAAGCAGGAGATCCGGCGTATTCTGGAACGCGGCGGCAAGATCGACCGCACGGTGGAATACGCCGTAGATGACGAAGATGAAGAGTACGAGCAGTACCACGGGTTTTCTATGCGGATGTAATGACGAACCATTTCAAAGTTCTGATAGCTATTTCCGCAAAAGTGTGGTAGTTGTTTGTGTTGCAAAAAGAAAATGAATCCAAAGGAAGTGAAATACATGGCAAAACGAAGACCGGCCGGTGACGGCATGGTGCGAAGGCGTGACGATGGCCGCTGGGAGGGCCGCATCGTCATCGGCCACAAAGAAAACGGTGAGCCGCTGTTCCGTCATGTATATGCCAAGACGCAAAAGGCCCTGCTGGACAAGCTGCACCAGAACATCGAGTGCTACCGGGATGTGGAGCTGACCGAGGACAGCCGGATGACGCTGGGCCAGTGGCTGGACCGCTGGCTCACGGAGTACAAGGCGGGCACGGTGCGCCCCGGTACCCTCGAGGGCTACCGCCGCTACATCGAATACTACATCAAGCCGCAGCTGGGCGACAAGCAGATCTCCCTCCTCTCCCAGCAGGACATCCAGCGAATGTACCGCCGCCTAAAAACGGAGGGGCGCATCCACGAGCATCCCGAGATGGGGCATCAGCTCTCCGACTCCATGGTGCGCCACATCCACTCCACCCTCCACGCCGCGCTGAAGGACGCGGTGCAGGCGCATGTCATTCCCAGAAATCCTACTGAGGGGACAACGGCGCCCAAGCCCAACTACAAGCCCAAGCGTATCCTCACCCGTGCAGAGATGGACGCCTTTCTCGCAGTGGTGGAGCAGGATGAGGTGTGGCGTGACTTCTTCCAGACGGAACTGATGACCGGCCTGCGCCGCGGTGAGATCTGCGGACTGCAATGGAGCGACTTCGACGAGGAGAGCGGTATGCTGAAGGTGTGCCGCACCCTCCACAGCCAGCGGAAGGGCGAATACACCGTCGGCGAGACGAAGACCAATCAGGGCATGCGCACCATCATCCTGCCGCACAGCGTGACTCAAATCCTGCGGCGGCGCAAGGCGGATGCCATCAGTCAATGGATATTCCCCGACCCAGTGAAGCCGGAGGATCCTGTCAACCCCGGCTCGGCCTACCTCCACATGAAAACGCTGCTCCGGCGGGCGGGGCTGCCCAGTATCCGCTTCCACGATCTGCGCCACACCTTCGCCACCCATGCCCTTACCAGCGGCGTGGACGCCAAAACGCTGTCCGGCATCCTGGGGCACACCAATGCGTCCTTCACGCTGGACACCTATACCCATGTTACATCGGATATGCAGAAGACAGCCTCTGGCATCGTAGGCGGCTTCATGGAGGATATCTTCGGAAAGGAGTTGAAACCGTGGCAAGAAAACGAAAAGCCGGAGACGGAACTGTAAGGCAGCGCAAGGACGGGCGTTGGGAGGGGCGTGTCGTCATTGGCTACGATGACAATGGCTACCCCAAAACGAAAAATGTCCTCGCCAAGACGAAGAAGGAGTGCGTCGAGAAGCTCCAGAAGCTCAAGGCGGAGTGTGGCGGACTGAAGCCGGAGAAGGTGCGGCCAGAGATGCCCTTCGGAGATTGGCTGACATACTGGTATGAGAATCACTCCAAGCCAAAGATCCGCCCCACCACGCAGGAGACTTACGAGAGCCGCATCCGCCTGCACATCATCCCGGAAATTGGAGACATCCCGCTGAACAAGCTGACACAGAATGACCTGCAGCAGTTCTATGGTCGGCTCAAGAAAAGCGGCCGGAAGCGGTTCACCGACAAGTACGGCGAAGGGCTGTCCGACCGAATGGTGCGTATGTGTCACGCCACCTGCCGCTCCGCATTGGAAAAGGCGGTGCAGGATGGGCTGATTCGTGTGAACCCGGCCATCGGCTGCAAGCTGCCGCCGAAAAAGGCACGGGAGATGCAGGTACTGACGAGGGAGGAGCTGCAGCGGTTTCTCATTCAGGCGAAGTTCGAGGGCTACTACGAAGTCTTCCTTCTGGACTTAGCCACCGGCCTGCGCCGGGGTGAGCTGATGGCGCTGCAATGGGACGACCTGAACTTCAAAACCGGCGTGCTGAATGTGAACAAGCAGGTCTACGATGTGCGGGGTCAACTCCAGATCAGCACGCCCAAGACGAAGAACTCCATCCGAAAGATCGTCCTGCCGCCCGCCGTGGTGGCGGTGCTGCAAGAGTATAAGAAAACAGTGGACTCCCGCTGGATGTTCCCGTCACCGGTGAAGGAGGACTGCCCCATTACGCCCGGCGTGGTGCGCCGCAGACTGCAGTTCATCTTAGAACACGCAGGCTGTAAGCATGTGAGGTTCCACGACCTGCGCCACACCTTCGCAACCCTGGCACTGGAGAACGGTATGGATGTGAAAACCCTCTCCGCCATGCTGGGCCATGTGTCGGCGGCCACCACACTGGACATCTATACCCACATCACCGACGATATGCGGCTCACAGCCGCCGCCAACATCGACCGAAGTATCGGCAAGGCAGCGCCGCAGGAGGACGCTTCGTGGCCGGGACAGGAAACTGCCCCGGCCCAGGCGGAAAAGCCGAGTATGACCGATTTCAAGCCCTATGTGGGCCGCAAGCGCAGGTCTGGCACCGGCTGCATCAGTCAGATTAACGACCATCTCTTTGAAGGCCGTTATTCCCCTAAATGGCCCGACGGCAAAAAGCACGCCCGCAATGTTTACGCCCACACCCGCGAGGAGTGCGAGGAAAAGCTGAAGGTACTAATCGTAGAGATGAAGGCAGAGATTGCGGAAGCGCAGCGACTGAAAGATTTGGGCGAGAGTGATGGGCGACCGCAGGAGGAGAAGAGCGGTAAGCGAACGGAAAAGTAAAAAGAATCACCGACAAGGATATTGAGCAATTAGTATCCTTGTCGGTGATTTTATCAGTAGAGTAATAGCATTATAATTATCTTATAAGTTGCTTTCTGCAGGATGCCTTGACAATTCACTGGAATAATCGGTATCAAACTTTAACGAAGAAATCTTGTCATCAATAATTTGTAAAAAATTAGCTCCATGTAAGATAGCATGAAAATCTTTGATATTGAAATCAATGAGACAATATCGAGCAGAAGGTAACTCCTTATGCAAGTAAAATTTCCTAATTAAACCGTTACCATCACTCCAACTGTGACCGGTGATCCCGTGATAGGAAAAAAGAATTCCAAGAGTGCATCCTGTGGTTAACATTAGACTGCAAAACTTTCCGACATATGTTACGCCTACTTTTTTATTATAGTTCTTGCATTCACCAATAAAGTTTGTATAATATGCGGAAAGAATGCCGTTTCTTTGCAATGCTTTTCCGGCCGCAGTTAGCTTCATGAGGTTATCGATTTCATTTGTACAGGTACGGATATTCCTATCAACATCAAAAATATGACCGCAATTATTTAAGAGAAAGGAGGCAATTTCTTCTAAGGAACGTCCTTTTTCTTCTTTTGTTGCACAAGAATTCGTACCGTTACTTTGCTCCAGTGCATCCAAAAGTGTTTTATATTCTATGCGCTGATTCTGCGTCCACTCACATAATTTCTCGTTTGAAAAGGAGGCATTGATGTGGGCCAGATACTCAAGGGTAGAAAAACCTGCAATATCCGTCATTCATTAATCACCTTGAATACTAAAATAGAATTTTGAATCGAGCACATTGACGAATGACAAAGTTCGCATTCAAATATTTCTGGCATTTCAGTAAGAGTCTCAAAGACCATTCCTGTTGCCTTCTGGCAATTATTGCAGTAGAGTTCATAATACGACTTGATATACCCCATCTGAGTTAATAAATCAGTTAAAGCATAGGTGTTTTCAATTGAGAGTGGAACTCTACGTGCAATTACGCCAGGATAAAGCCACATGCCAATGCGGTACATATGCAACAAATCACAAACAGAAGAAATCTCGGCACTGGTCAAGAACCGATGCTCATTGAGCGTCGTCCTTATGTTTGCTAATGTATCTGACAACATGGTTCATTCTCTCCATTCCAACTAAAACATTACTGTAATAGTGTTGCAGTAAACAATACATACGGTTTTTATAATTGAAAATAAATTTAACTCGAATACTTCGTACTTTAATTTCATTTTCCCACATAATTTCAATCCATGTACATTCAGAGAGTTCATCGTTTTCAAACATGAATTGTTCTAAAGATTCCTTTAAAGCGGGGCACTTATCCAAATCGTTTCGATGATCGTTGAGAATCTCCTTCAGTTCGCCGATGATGGGGAGAATATAATTTTCATTCTTTCCAACATCAAGCTGAGCATTTCCACCGCTTGGAAGCATCATATATTTTGCCATCAAGGTAGCGTCCGGATGATGTTTTTGAAGAAATTCAAGATTAAGAGGCTCCAGTTCTGTTCCAAAAGAGGTCTTCCAGAATTGAATTAGTTTATCAATTAGATCAGAATAGAAACTTTGCTCTTGACGTTCGGGGACAAATATTCTACGCAAAGTGTCAAATCGGAACTCTATAATTTTCTCATTACAATGGAAGATAACCAAAATGGGATATTTTACAAGTGACTCATTTCCGGTAGTTGTTTCTACTGCACTGTAATACAGGCTAAACTTTAAAAAGATGAGGTTGTCACTTTTCAGACAAAGAGGGCTTGAAAAGCCATTCTGGCTTCTGGATTCTTCACTGTCATTCTCATTATATTGATCTAACGACTCTGTTTTTGACTGTAGATCATCAAAATTTGGAGTAGTGAAAAGCACTGAGTATTTATAATCTTTCTCAAATTCCCACTTTTCAAATATTCTGCGGGCAGAGGCACTCTGCTCTAAGCACATAGCAATTTGTTCAGATAATTCCTTATCCTTAATATTCACTGTAGTGTCGACATCAAAAGGAATACTTATCTGATCATCTGGAACCGCAATACCTGCTGTGGAAAAGAGCATTTTGAGATAGCGTTGGGTCTTTGACGGATATCCATTTGCAGTTCCAACCAAGTAACTAATATAATTTTCATTCGTCATAGCATTGACCCCTTCCTCATTTTTAATTTCATTATACAGCAAAATACGGAAAACTCAATTAGGATTCTCACAATATTTTCACCTATTGCGCCGCAATAGACAAAGAATAAGAAAAATCCCTCTGAAATCGTTGATTTCAGAGGGATTTTGGTCCGAGTGGGGCGACTCGAACGCCCGGTCTCTTGAACCCAAATCAAGCGCGATACCAACTTCGCTACACCCGGATATTCAATTTCTGCCATTATATCACGGCGAGAGGGAAAATCAAAGTTTTTTCTGTCTGTGGTCATTTATGTGGTCAAAGCCGCTTTTATACCGTTTTCGGCAATCGGTGGAAATCCCGCAAACGCAGGTGTCACAAGGCTTTGCGGCGTTTCGCCTCACCCTATCCCGGATACCGCCACGGCACTCCCAAATCACGCGTGCTGCCAACTACGCTACATTTGGTCATAGATATTTCTCCCGCCCGGGGGCGTTCTTCCCCACATACGTGCGGCAATATACTCTGCGATCCGCCGCGTTGGCACTCTGGCACCATCTTTTACTGGATCGGGGACAGCACGATGGGTTCATTTTATACCTCTCTATTTTACCTGTTTCTCCGCCAAAGTCAAGTCTATTCGCTTCCGGCCGGTATGTCGGAAAGGCCGTCCGGAGGCTATGGGGCCTCCGGACGGCTTGACCAGGTCTCTTCACTTGGAAACGCAGAGTCGATTGTTCTCCACGGTAAGCTTGGCGGTGTCACCGGCCTTGAGGGTGCCGTCCAGCATCTTCTCGGCCACGGCGTCTTCCACCTTGCTCTGGATGGCCCGGCGCAGAGGACGGGCCCCGTACTTGGGATCAAAGCCCTCCTTAGCCAGCTCTGCCACAGCCTCGTCGCTGGCATCCAGGTGGATGCCCATGGTCTCCATCCGGGCGGAGACGGTCTTCAGCATCCGCCGGGCCACTTCCCGGATGTCCTCCTCCGTCAGGGGGCGGAATACGATGATATCGTCGATCCGGTTTAGGAACTCCGGGCGGAAGGTCTGACGCAGCTCCGCCATCACCTGCTCCCGGGCGGTCTCGAACTTCTTTTCAGCGTCAGGATCGGAGTCCCGCTCCTCGGCGGAAAAGCCCAGCTTGCTGCCCATGGCAGTGAGGCTGCGGGCACCGATGTTGCTGGTCATGACGATGACGGTGTTCTTGAAGTCCACCATCCTGCCCTGAGAGTCGGTGATCCGGCCGTCATCCAGAAGCTGCAGCAGGATGTTCCACACATCCTCGTGGGCCTTTTCGATCTCGTCAAACAGTACCACGGAGTAGGGCTTGCGCCGCACCTTCTCCGTCAGCTGACCGCCCTCCTCGTGGCCCACATAGCCCGGCGGGGAGCCAATCAGACGGGACACCGTGTGCCGCTCCATATACTCGGACATATCGATCCGGATCATGGCGTTCTCATCGCCGAACATGGCCTCCGCCAAGGACTTGCACAGCTCCGTCTTTCCCACGCCGGTGGGGCCCAGGAACAGGAAGGAGCCGATGGGGCGCTTCGGATCCTTCAGACCCACACGGCCCCGACGGATGGCCCGGGCCACGGCCTTTACGGCTTCGTCCTGACCCACTACCCGCTCGTGGAGGGTGTCCTCCATGTGCAGCAGGCGGGTGCCCTCATCCTCCGTCAGACGGGTGACGGGGATGCCGGTCCAACCGGCCACCACGGCGGCAATGTCGTCAGCGTTCACCGGGCGGTGCTGGGTGTTGTTCTTGCGGCGCTTCTCCCGCTCCATCTCCACCTGCTCCTGGTAGTCCTTCTCAATGTCCCGCAGCTTGGCGGCGGTCTCATAGTCCTGCTTCTCGATGGCAGCCTCCTTGTCCTTGGCCAGGGCGGCGATCTTCTCCTCCAGGCTCTTCAGCTCCGGGGAGATCTCCTCCGTTTCCATCCGCACCCGGCTGGCGGCCTCGTCCATCAGGTCGATGGCCTTGTCCGGCAGGAACCGGTCGTTGATATACCGGGCGGAGAGCTTCACGGCGGCCTCCAGGGCCTCGTCGGTGATCTGGAGGCTGTGGTGCTTCTCGTACTTCTCCCGCAGGCCCTTCAGGATCTCCAGAGACGCCTCCTGGCTGGGCTCACCCACCTGCACCGGCTGGAACCGGCGCTCCAGGGCGGCGTCCTTCTCGATATACTTCCGGTACTCGTTCAGGGTGGTGGCGCCGATCACCTGGATCTCGCCCCGGCCCAGAGCCGGCTTGATGATGTTGGCGGCGTCCACGGCGCCCTCGGCGCTGCCGGCGCCCACGATGGTATGGAGCTCATCGATGAAGAGGATCACATTGCCGGACTTCCTGACCTCCTCCAGCAGCTTCTTAATCCGCTCCTCAAACTCGCCCCGGTACTTGGTGCCCGCCACCATGCCGCTGAGGTCCAGGGACAAAAGGCGCTTGTCCAGCATCTCGTCGGGTACGTCGCCCATAACGATCTTCCGGGCCAGACCCTCAGCGATGGCGGTTTTGCCCACACCGGGCTCACCGATCAGGCAGGGGTTGTTCTTGGTGCGGCGGGAGAGAATCTGGATCACCCGCTGGATCTCCCCGTCCCGGCCGATGACCGGGTCCAGCTTGCCGGCCCGAGCGTCGGCGGTCAGGTCCCGGGTGAACTCCTTCAGGGTCTTGTTCTTGCCGTTATCCTCCTTTGCGGGGCTGGTGCCGGAGCGGCCGGGATCGGCGGCCTGACTCCGGGGCATCTCACCCAGCTTCTGCATCAGGGCTGTGTACAGGTGACGGGCATCCACGCCAGCGGTGCGCAGGATGCGGACGGCCATATTGTTGCCTTCCCGCAGGATGCCCGCCAGCAGGTGCTCCGTGCCCACGTAGTTGTAGCCGCCCCGCATGGAGTCCTCCATGGCCAGCTCCACCACCCGCTTGGCGCGGGGGGTGAGGCCCTGGGCGGGATTGCTGCCGGGCAGACCGGCACCCACGCTCTTCTTGATGATCTCCACGATCATGTCATCGGTGAGGCCCGCCTCCGTCAGAACGGTGTGGGCCACGCCCTCCTCTTCCCGGATCAGGCCCAGCAGCAGGTGCTCCGTGCCCACGTAGCCGTGGCCCAGCTCACCGGCTGCCTCCTGGGAAAGCCGCAGGGCCTCCTCCGCCCTGGGCGAAAATTTGTTCTCATTCATAGTGTCTTACCTTCCTTTCCATGGGAAAGTCCCGTTTACTTGTTTTCCTTCTGCTCCTTGTGAGCGGCCTCCAGAGACCTGATCTGGTCCCGCAGCTCCGCCGCCCGCTCAAAGTTCTCCTGGTGCACAGCCTTCTTCATCTCCAGCTTCAGCGCGTTCATCTGGCGCAGATAGGCAAAGCGGCTCTGGTCCTCCTGGCCTACCAGGTCGTCCTTCTTTTCCTGCTTTGCCTCCTGCTGCTGGACAGGAGAGGCGCTCAGGGCCGGCATCTCGGCGAAGAAGTCGTCAAAGGGGTCCTCCAGCATCTTCATTCTCCGCCCCAGCAGGCTGGGCATGGGAGAGAAGAAATCGTCGAAGAAATCGTTTCCAAAGAGGCTGTTCCCGAAGAAGCTTTGCATCATCCGCTGGCTCTGGGCACCCAGCCGCTGGGTATAGCCCAGCTTTTCCGCGCAGTCGCTGCACAGGTGCTTCTCTTCCACATGGCCGTTCACGTTGCTCCGATACACAAAGGTAACTTCATTCTTACCACAATTTTCGCATTTCATAAATCAATTCCTCCTATCATCTGGAAACTGTGCGTGCTTATTGAAACATTTTTCCCCGCTGCCCGGGTCCCGGCTACACCTGCAGGATCAGCACCTGCTTCATGATGTCCGCCCGGACGGTGTCCCGGCTCTCCCGCGGGACCGCGGCCAGGGCCTTGTCGCCGACGGCGGCCAGAATGCTCCGGCCTGCGTTCTCCTCCAGGGCGCCGGCCTGGACCAGATTGTTCAGGATGGCCCGAGCGGAGGCCAGGTCCACCTGGCTGCCCAGGGTGTTGATGACCTGCATCAGCAGCGTCTGGCGGTCCACCCGGACCCGGGTGATCCGGATGTAGCCATTGCCGCCCCGGCGGCTCTCCACGATATAACCCCGCTCCGGGGAAAAGCGGGTGGACATCACGTAGTTGATCTGGCTGGGTACGCAATTGAAGCGCTGGGCCAGGTCATTGCGCTGGACCTCCAGCACACCACCGTCCGTCTCCTCCAAACTCTCCTGCAGGAAGCTGGCAATCAAATCGGAAATCCCCACGGATGATTCCTCCCTTTCCAAAGAACGCCTCGTCTCTTTGACTTTGACTTTCTTTAACCTTTTGTTCTGTGTTTAGTATAACACGCCCGAGCAAAATGTCAAGAGTTGAATTTTGACTTTCTTTGACCTATTTGAAAACAATTTGTGAACAGTTAGTCTTGACAAACGTCATTTTTGGACGCTTTCCCGTATTTTTTCGAAAATTTAACCATAGAATTTGAACGGCTGGTACTTGCTTTTTTTAATTTGTATGCTACAATAGGGGTACAATTCTGATGGAGGTGCTTCCCATGGCTTACAAAATCACTTCTGCCTGCGTGAGCTGTGGCTCCTGCGCGGACGCTTGCCCCGCCGGTGCTATCAGCCAGGGCGATGACCAGTACGTCATCGATGCTGCCGCTTGCCTGGACTGCGGTTCCTGCAGCGACACCTGCCCCAACGGCGCCATCGTCCCCGAGGAGTAATCGAGGATACATAAAAGGTCCGCGAGCCAAAGCTCGCGGACCTTTTTGTCGTTTCGGGAACTGTAAGAAATCTGTAAGAGATTTCTCCATAGAGTTGTAAGAAATTGGTGTTATCCTGCCGGTGTTCCCCGCTGGAGTGAAGAAAGAGGCCCTTTACTCCCGTAATATTGGGGACAGCCGATTTGAAAGGAGACACACGATGAAACACGCTTGGAAGAAGCTGCTGGCAGCAGCGGTGCTGCCCTGTCTGCTGGCGGGATGCGGTGCCCTGGGAGGGCCGGAATCTGAGGTCCCCTCCATGGACCACTTGCTTGGCTTGACCCAGGAACAGCGGCTGGAGGACTACGACTACCTGGTCCAGACACTGGGGGACAGCTATCTCTGCATGGGTGTCCGAGACCGGGACAACCCGGAGGACCCGTCGGCGGCCATCTTCCAGGCATACCGGGAGATGATCCAGGAAAGCGACAGCGACGAGGTATTCTATTCCGCTGTTTACAGCACACTGTTCCGCCTGGGGACGTACGGCCACCTCTGGATCGTGGAGCCGGATATGTACCGCGCCTACTGTGAGGCCTATGAGGACGGCGGCATCCAGGACCGGGAGCACTGGCGGGAGGTGCTGACGGACCCGGTGACCGTCCGGGGCTATGAAAGACTCCAGACGCTGCTGGATGCCTACGGCGAAGAGGACGGCACGGTCAATTCAGCCGATTCGGAGGAGCCTGCCGCGAACCTCCACACCCTGCTCCTGCCCGGCGGAGACGTGGGGTATGTGAAGATCGACAGCTTCCCGGCGGAATATGAGGACAGCTACGCCACAGACCGGGCGGCCCTGACGGACTTCTACCGCCAGGCGGCGGACTGCACGGATCTCATCATCGACCTGACGGACAACTCCGGCGGAAGCGAGGTCTACTGGCAGCAGCTGCTGGCGGCGCCCCTGACGGATCGTCCCCTCTCCTGCACCAACTATGCCCTGCTGGCGGAGAGCGGCAACAACCGCCCCTATATCCAGGAGGTGTTCTCCCCGGAGGAGCTGCACCCCATCGCGGACCTGCCGGATCTGCCCAAGCTGGAGCGGGACGGAATCCAGGCCGCCACCCACTTTGTGGAGAGCACCCTCTCTGTGGAGCCAGCGGCAGAGCGGGCCCCCTTCCACGGCCGCATCTGGGTGCTGGTGGGGCCAGCGGTCTACTCCGCCAGCGAGTCCTTCGCCGTGTTCTGCCAGGAGACAGGCTTCGCCACCCTGGTGGGCAGTCCCACCGGCGGCGACGGCATCGGGGCTCTGGATCCAGTCTTCCTGCAGCTGCCCAACAGCGGCATCCTGGTGCAGTTCACCATGATGTTCGGCCTGAACGGTGACGGCTCCAGCAGTGAGGAAACGGGCACCACGCCGGACATTCTCTCCCCTGCCGGGGAACCGGCTCTGGTGACGGCCCTGCGGGCCATGGAGGGAGTCGCATGACCGACCACTGTCTGGAGGAAAGCCGCGGCCTTTCCGGAGGAACGCCACAGGGGCTGCCCGCCTGCCCTCCCCCGTCCGCTGAATGCCTGGAGCGGTCCCGGGGCGGGCTCTCCCTCAATCATCTGAAGGCCGTGGCGGTGGCGGCCATGGTGATCGACCATATCGCCTTCGCCTTTGTCCCCGACGGCACCCTGTTGGCGATTCTCCTGCATTCCATCGGAAAAATCACCGGCCCCACCATGTTCTTTGCCGCCGTGGAGGGCTGTCACCACACCAGAAACCTCAACCGGTATCTGCTCCGCCTGGCTGTTTTCGCGCTGGTCAGCTGGTTTCCCTTTCTGTACTTCCACTTCGGCGGCGATCTGGCCGCCATCCAGCTGATGCGCCCCAATGTCATCTATACCATTTTTCTGGGCGTTCTGGCGGTCCGCATCCGCAGGAGCCCGCGCCTCTGCTCTGCCTGGAAGGTCCTGCTGATTTTGCTCCTGTTCATCCTGTCTGTCCCGGCGGACTGGGGCTACACAGGCGTGGTGATTATCCTGGTGTTCGACTATTATTATGGCAGTTGGAAGCACCAGGCGTTTGCCTACTGCATGGTGGTCATGCTGGACATGGGGGTGCTCTCCCTGCTGATCCACCCGTTTTTCGGACTGTTTTACGACCATGTCTTCCAGATCGACTGGGAGCTCTACGCCTACTCCGTCGAGTACGTGGGGGCGTTTCTGCCGCTGCTGCTCCTCTCCCGCTACACAGGCCGGCACGGAACCAGCGGCGGTTTTTCCAAGTGGTTCTTTTATATGTTCTACCCCCTCCACCTGCTGGTCCTGGGCTGGCTCCGGGCCGTGCTGTAAGTCTCGGCCCTCACGACCCGCAGGGGCCTGGACCGGCGGGCGATGAGAGCATCGGCCTGCTGCAGAAACTTCCATCACCCACCGGGCCAGCGGCAGCAAAAAGAGAAGGAGAGAACATGCAGTGGCCGCTCCGCGCCGTCCGCACGATCCGCCACGGGGCAGCAACTACAGGAATCGCAAAAGGCCCAAAGGCCAGACCAAATCGGCGCTTGCACCGATCGTCGCGCGGAGGGCCACTGCACCGGAGCGCGCCCAAGCGGCCTTTTCTTTTGAACCGTGCCCCCCATTGCAAGAATGATGATCTTCCATTATAATATGAATATAGACATCATCCAATGGGGGGATCGACTTGCAGCACTGGGAACTCCTCTGCCCCGGCGGACTCTCCTTCGTCTGCGATGACGGCCTGTTCCAGCCCAGTACCGACTCCTTTCTGCTGGGCAGCTTTCCCCGGCTGAAGCCGGGGCTTCGGGTGTGCGACCTGGGCAGCGGCACCGGACTGCTGGGCCTTCTGCTGTTCCAGCGCCAGCGGGCACTGTCCGTCACCGGTGTGGAGCTGCTGCCGGACGCCGTCCGCTTGGCGGAGCAGGCCGCCGCCCGGAACGGCCTGGCAGACCGCCTGATCTTCCGCCGGGGAGACCTACGAAAGATCCGCGGCCTGCTGCCCGCCGGTGGCTTTGACTTGGTGGTGTGCAACCCTCCCTACTATCCCGCCGGGTCCGGCAGGCTGCCGGAGACTGAAGCCCTCCGGGCTGCCCGGTCCGAGACTGGCTGCACCCTGGAGGATATCTGCACAGCAGCAGCCTGGCTGCTGCGGTGGGGCGGGAGCTTCTGCCTGGTCCACAAGCCGGAGCGGCT